>Ga0180433_10004724_pt1 | contig 18906 bp, 14 predicted proteins | sample SS_ome_8_FD_132980 | JGI IMG/M metagenome (GOLD analysis project Ga0180433, IMG submission 132980) | Hypersaline lake sediment archaeal communities from the Salton Sea, California, USA - SS_1_D_1 metaG | ecosystem: Environmental > Aquatic > Non-marine Saline and Alkaline > Hypersaline >... | reverse complement strand
CCCATGTGTTTTTTGATATTCCGAAAGGCGATTATCAGATAATTTTTCAACATGATGTGTATTTCCTCTCTAATGACGATCGAGGCCTCATATTAAAGACGTTCCAACAGACAAAAAAGTTCATCTTTCTTAGGTCAATTTAATACAGTATTGGCACTTTATGTCAACACCTGCCTATGAGCATCTCCAATTCCGCGATAAAGGGGATTTTGGGGATGCTTCCTACTTGTCTCCTTCTTGTTTTTTGGCTAGACTTAAGCAGCATTATTCAATATTCTTCGCAAGGAGACTGTGCAGGTGATGACGACAGATCCCAACGAAGCGGCTGCAAGGCTCGAACAATTCCTTCAGCCATGGCATGATTCCCTCGCCGATCCGGAAACAGCCCAGGGAAAAGTGCTGGGTGTTCTGCTGGAGCACTATGGTAAGACCGAATACGGAAAGAAGCATGGTGCATTACAAATCCGTACCATAGAAGATTTCCGGCGGGCTTTCCCTGTGTCGAGCTATGAAGATTACAGGCCTCTCATCCAGCGGGTCATGGCAGGAGAAGTTTCCCTGCTGCTCAGCGAACCCCCCATCGGCTGGGCCATCACCAGGGGCACCACCAAAGGTGAATCCAAATTCATCCCCATGACATCCACCGACCTCGAGATGCGTGTCAGTGCCGGACGGGCGGTCATGGAGCACGTCCGGAACAGCGGCCGCTTCGATATCCTCCAAGGCGTCAATCTGAACCTGAACTTTCCTTCGGTGGTGGGCAAGATCCGGACAGGAGATCGAGAGATCGAATACGGTTACAGCTCCGGCATCTACCTGAAGCATGTCTCTGCCTCAACACCCATCAGGTCGGTACCGTCGCAGGATGAGATCGACGCCCTGGGCGGGGGAAAGACGCTCAAGGACTGGGAAGCCCGTTTCGGTCTAGCCTACCAGAAATGCGCGCAGGAGGATGTGACACTGGTGGGAGGCGTTGCGCCCACGGCTGTGGATTTTGGCCGCTTTTTGCGGCAGAATTACGGCAAATATCCTAAAGACCTGTGGGACGTGAAGCTTATGACCCTGGGGAGTGTGCCCGGCATCAATACCCGTCTTAAACCTTCGCTCAGAGCCATGTACGGTCCTGTGGAAATCCGTGAGATCTACGGTGCCACAGAAGGCATGTTCGGCCAGCAGAAAGACACAGCCCGAGCCTGGGTTCCCAACTACGATCTTTTTTTCCTCGAGGCGCAGACCCGATCCGGCGTCAAAATGCTGCACGAGATGAAGCCGGGTGAAATGGGAAGCCTTATCGCTTCTACTCCCATTTTGGCACGCTACAAGATCGGGGATTTGATCCGTGCCTTCCGTCCTCCCTATTTCCGGTGTGTCGGACGCGACTACTGGTACACGCCTTTGGTCTACTGGTGGGGAGAAGTCAGCAGCTTCAACCTGGACAGGCTTTAACGCGGTCCCGAAAGCAGATAATAGATCCTTCCGTATCACGGAAATAAGGATGCTTACTGCGGTCCCTTAAGACTTGGCATAGCGCTGCTGTTATGATAGGCTTTTTTAAACGAATAGGGCATGTGAATCACAGTTAAGGAGGTTAAGATGCCAGAACGACCATACCGGAACGAAAAAGAGGAAAAGCAGGAAAAGGATGAAAAGGCACGGGACGAAAAAGACGAAAAGAGCCAGGATGAAAAATGGCGGCGTGATCCTTTCGCACGCGTGATCTTCGGACTTATCGTCGTCGCTGTCGGGGTTATATTTTTGCTCGCTACACAAGATATCATATCCTGGAAGGACTGGTGGGCCTACTTTTTGCTGACCCTGGGAGGCATCTTCATCTTCGAGGTCCTGGTACGCTCTGTCATGCCGGCCTACCGGAGGCCGGTTTTCGGCAGGCTCATCGCAGGATTGATCCTCGTTGCCATCGGGGCATCCAACATATACGGTGTCGTGTCGTGGTGGCCGCTGATCATCATCGCTGTCGGAGTGTTTTTCCTTTTCAGCGGACTTTTCCGTGTCCGAAAATAAGCCTGTCCAGCCGCCGGATGCACTGGATCATGGATCGGACCGTGTGGTAGTTCACTTTCCATGAGTGGCTCATGTGGGTCCAGATGGGCTCCCCTTTTCTCGTCAGGAGGGGCAGCCACTCTCCCACATTGTGATGAATCATCTTGTCGAAAACGAAGCGGTGCACGTTTTCATAGGCTGGCCAGTACTTCTCCTTGTCGAGATAAAGACAGCCGTCCAGCATGCCGATCATGACTTCGGCCTGCTGCCAGAATTCTTTCTCCCTGTCGTATACCCCGCCTTTATGGGGCCCTTCGACGTAAACGCCCCCGTATTCCCAATCGATGCCGTTTCGGAGCGCGTGATCCAGCTGCTTTTCGATGATATCGGAGTAAGCCTTCCAATCTTTCCCCATAATCTCCAGCGCGTACATCAAGAGCCAGGCCAATTCCACATTGTGGCCGAAAGATGTGTTGTCCCCGGGATGATTTTTTTTGCCCCCTTCTGCAAACCGGTCCCATCCCCAGATGATGTCGAATTTGATCTGGGGGGCCACGGTCCAGTCCTCCCAGAATTGGGGGATACCAGTTTTGTAGACGGGATGGAGCATACGTTTCGTGAGAATATCGATGACTTTCTCAAGACTTTCCAGGTGACTTTTTTCCCCGCTGCACTCATAAAGAGTTGTCAAGGCCTCCATGAAATGCATGTGGAAGTCCAGGGTTTTGCGGTCCCCTCCGCCGCTGCCTGGAGGACAGATGGACCAATCCCTTTCGAACATCTCGAAGTATCCGCCGTGCTTGGGATCTCTGGCATGTTTTTGGATAAGCTGGAAGATATTTTCTGCGTATTCCAAACCCCGCCGATCTCCCGTTGCCAGGGTGTATTCCGATAGGGCATAGATGGCAAAGCTCAACCCATAGAGGATTTTTTTATCGACCTGGACATTTCCTTCCCGGTCGACTGTCCAGTAAAACCCGCCGCAGCGGTCATCCCACATTTTGCCGGTAAGAAAATCGACCCCGTGCCGGGCGAATTCTTCACATCTGCCGTCCCCGTATCCTGCCCGGTGGGCCGAAGCCATGGTGCAGACCATCCGTGCTTGGGCGATCAAAGACTTCTGATCCTCGCCGGTGTCCTTTCCTTGGGCATCGAAATGGGTGATGAACCCCCCGTGAACATCGTCTTTACAGCGGCTCAGCCAGAAGGGAAGCAGCTCGTTTTTGAGATGATTTTCTGCTTCATCCTTGCACTTGAGAATTTTCTCTCCAGTCGGCTTCCTTTTTGGATACACGATGCCTTTTCCCTGCGGAATGTATATTGCAACAAACGGGAGGCGAATACAAGACATACAGAAAGCTCTGTTTCGAAGATCTCGTTTGTCGATGGATGCATATCTGTCCCCGGATAAAAGGGATTTTTGGGGATGGGCAATTATGCGTTACAATTATCAGCAATAAAGCCAAAAAGCTTACTTTATCAAGTCTTTTTTCTATGAACACAGTATCAACGATATAACCTGTTATGGCTGGGGCGGGCAAAGCTAATAGGGAGCAATTCCTGCATGCTGAGGTCGCCCTGGATATATACAGCCTGTCTGGTTTTCCCTGGCACTATTAGTTGTCAGAATAAGCCTTCCATCGTCAACATTTAAAAATAGTCTGGCTTATGGTTAAGATTTCCAAGGCTCATTTTCGTATCTGGCCCATTTCATGAATCATCCTCCCTCCCTGCCATGGCAGGGAGCTACCGCCAGCGTCATCCGGAACACACGGTGTTTTACCTGGCGTTTTTTCACTATTTCGAGCTGTTTCTCCGGGAATATGAGAACCGTTTCGAGAGGGAGTACGGGTACTTCCGTCCGGTGATCCAGAAGGTGGTTGAGAAGTATCTCGACTGCGGCAATCCGATGTGCGGCTTTGCCCGTATCCGGTGTCCGGACTGCGGGGAAGAGCGGTTGCTTATGTTTTCCTGCAAGATACGCGTTATGTCCATCATGTCATGCCAAGCGCTGTGAGGAGTGGGGAGAGTGGATGAGGGAGGAGCTCCTGCCGGATGTCCCTCATCGCCAGAGTCACCTCACACATTCCTGACAAGGGACAGGTCATGATCCGCTATTATGGTTATTCTAATGCTCATAGGGGGAAGGTACGTAAGGCAGGGGCTCAACCTTCCCATGCCCCCATCATTGAAGATGGCCTGTCCTACGTGTCTGCCAAAGGCTGGGCTAAAACGAAATTCTCGCCCTTAGTTATGTTAGCCCGTAAAACACCAGGGAGAACAACAGATATTTTTGGTACTCATTTTCTTGATTTCCTATAAAACATATACGACAGGATCAAGAGAGTAATTAGAACAATGACGTAAAGTGCTATTCCCAACACATCGTACTGCATCAGCGGCGGCGCGGCAGCGATCTGGTGAAGTGAATGGTTATGCCTTGATTTCATCTATTGGCAATATCTGTTTTCCATGTCGAATAGTGAGTATGGATACTTGCTTTGTTTCAATATGATAGATGATCCGGTAATTCCCGTAAATCAATTCTCTGAAAAGATGGTTATTGATTTCAGGTATGATTCGCCCCATTTCTGGATTGAATCGAAGCTGACTAACTTTTGAAAAAACTGTTTGAATCCATTTTTCTGCTGCCGATGGTTTATCAAGAGCAATGTAATCAACTATTTCCGATGCCCTTTCAATAGCAAGGGGAGACCATACTATTTTCATTTAGGAAGTCGCTTCAATAATTTGTCTTTTGCCTTTTGATGTGAGATCCCTTCTCCTTTTACCAGTTGATTGAGAGAGGTTTGAACATCTGAAAGAAGCTCAATTTTTTCTTGCATAGCTTCAAATTCATTTGCTCCCAAAAGTACAGCAACGCCTTTTCCATGCTGCGTAATTATAAGCGGGCGCTTGGTATCATGGACTTGTTTGATGTAAGAAGCCATGGCATTTCTGACTTCCGACATTGACCTGATGTCTTGATCAATTTTAAGCTTTTGCATTTTGCACCTCTTTCGGTGTTTATTTTGTACATAATAACATACAAATTAAGGTGCAATCAACCGTTTTTTTATAAGGCATAACGGCAAAAATCAGCCGCAAAACCGCTTACACAAAAACTTATATGATGCAAAGAATTTAAAAATTCCCACCGAACTAAATTGATGAATTTACTCTAAACTATAAAAATTGACTCTCATTTTCTTTTCAATTTATTAGTTCCAAAACAGGTAAACTCTCGTCCTGGAAAAGAAACATCAAAAATTGTCTCGATTTCATTTTGACTTATCTTTTTAATTGTAATTCGAGCTTTGCCGCCCTCCACGAAATTCTCAATTTTCTCAGTCTCAAATACTAGGATCGTATCATTTGACAGGGAATCATTTAAAACATATTGATTCACGTATCCTTCATTGTTGAACTGTCGATACACAATCTTTTTTCGGCTTTTATCGTAACTTATGATTCCCCAATCGATGTGGTTTTCTCCGCTGGGGTTGTTCTCAGTAGGTTCAAATTTGGAATTATTTTTTACCTCGAGATATTTTCCATCCATAATCAATTTGAATTCTGATTCTATTTTTGAAGTCGAATTCCCGAATCCACTTCCCGTTCCAGTCCATGACCCCAAAACGAAATCGAGTTGTTCAAAGATGTTTTCTTGCGCTAAGGATACTGCTGTGATAAGAATGATGGATAAAACACAAATTGTTGTTCTCATTACATTCTCCTTATTTGGAACAATCTTCAATACTTTATGTTATCTGAATAATTATGTTTTTTGCTTTGACGTTTTATAATATGAACGATATTTTGATTCATTCAATAGTCTTTGTTTTTCTTTTGGTCTAACGTTTGGCATCACCTGCGGCTGTGGAGCGGAGCGGAACAACCGTCAGGTGCATGCCTTTGTTAGCTGGCTTGCGAATATCATCTTCATGTAATCGTATCTATCGTTACGCTCCATAAAGAGGATGTGCACGTCGGTGAACTTTTGTCTATCCCAATTGCCGTCGTCATATTTCTTCCTCAGGTCGTCAAACTTCGTCGCAGACACTACGTAGCAGTCCAGCGTCACATCCTGATGCCCGCTTCTAACGGCTATCTCACCGGCAAGGTCTGGAAGAACTTTGTGGAGGCGCGCCTTCTCGTCATGAATGTAAGCACCAGCGTGCAACATTCCGTGAGGTTCCAGAAACACGACGTGCTGGCGTCTGTCGCTCTTGATCCACAGGATGAAGTCGGGGTAAAACCCTCTCTCCTCGAAAAAGCCAACGCCGGCGCCCCGGCTAAGGTTCCTCAACAGGAACACTTCCGCATTTGCCAGCAATCCCGCCTTTTCGGCCGACCAGAAATCCTTCATATCGTGAACGAACTGCTTTTCGCTTTCATTCAACCCCGGTGGGGACATCTTGATTTTTTCCCCCTGTTCGATCAGCAGAGGCTGATACAGGTGCCGGTCAAAGTGCAGACGGGGTAATTCGCGGGTCTCTTTCTCATAGAGGTCCTCGATGCTCTTGAGAAGTCTTTCAACCTCTGATATCAGTGATGTCTGGGACCGCTGGATGCTGACGACGTAACTTCCCCGTGATCCTTCTTTAACGGATTGGGGATTGAATGCGAGATTCTCATCATGTGCATCAATTGTCTTATAGACCATGTGCTGGGAATCCCAGCGCTCTCTTCTCATCCGATAGAACGCATCCGTGTACTTCCGGAGGACATTCACTGTTGCTTCTTGAAGCAACGCAGTGGCGGCAAAAGAGCGCGGCCGGACCACGGCATCATCTGCGATCAATCTGTAGAGCCTTGATGGTTCGGAGTGCGACAAGATTCTCATGGGAGCATCCGGCTGAATAACCAGGTTGCTAAGGCCCCTTCGCTCTTTGTACTCCAATAACTCGAGAAAGACCTTTTCCCAATCGACAAGCCGAAAGCTCTCTTCGGGAATTAACTGCTCGCGGCCGGCATGTGCGTCAACGCTCGTGATGCCGGTAGAACTGCTCTCAAGCGCCTGCACTTTGAGCGACATGTCTACTCGAACGGTGACCGCTGGATTGGGATCGAGCACGATATTCTCTTCTGTCGCAAAGTCGCAAGTTTCGGGCACGCGGGGTACGACAAGACCCTTCTTAAAAAATTCATCGTTTGGCCTGATGAAGAGAGGCAGTTCTATGTATCCTTCCGTCTCGACGCCTTCCTTCTCCAGGTACTCGCGGAACTGGGCCATGTAGTTTGCCCGAACCGCGAAGATGTTCAGCGTCTCCAGCAAGCCCACGTGGTCCGGGTGCTTGCCATCCAGCGCCGAGCTTCTCTTGAGGCTGAATCCCTTGCCCCGGAGGCGCACGCCGCGCCCGAAGAGCTGAATGATCTCCGAGCCTTCCTTGCGGCCGATGTTCAGCAGGCCCATGTTCGAGACCCGCCAGGAGTTCCAGCCCTCCATGAATTTCTTCGCGCCGATGAGGACGTCGATGGTCGTGCCCGGATCGCCGATGCCGTCGAAGAGGGAGCCGGTAACCGCGTCCTCCTCCAGGGTTATCTCCGAATCGTCCTCATCCACGAGCTTCTTGAACGTGCTGGTGTCGCCGATGTAGATCAGGCCGAAGTAGTCTTCCGCGCCGCTCGCCTTGAGTCCGATCTCACCGGCGCTGCCCCGGATGTCGCACAGGTGCAGGCCGCCCCCCGTCGGCGCGTGAAGCACCTTGACAAGAATATCCTGATACGCCTCCTCGGGGGATAGGCCGTTTCCACGCAGGTACTTGAACTTGTCCTCGAACACATCCCGGCCGTCGGGCGTGACCAGGCCCGTCTTGCCCTCGATGAGCTTCTTGATGGTCTTGACCGCCCAATTGCGCTTGTTTTCCAGTACGTGGTGCAGAAACCGGGCCACGGTCAGCACGTCGCTTCGCTTCTGCTTGTCCTCGGTATAGACCGCGTTCACGGTGCTGCCGACAAAGACCCACAGCGGGTTCTCCAGGTTGTAGAGCCGCAAGGCTTCCGCCTGCTCCTCGAACACACGCTGCTGCTCGTAGAAGGACAGCAGATTGCCCAGGAGGAGCGTTTCCGTCTTGTCCTCGGCCGCCTCCTCCTTCAGGTTGAGAATGCGGAAGTCTTTGCCGTACCCGTCGCCGTGGAAGTAGCGGTAGGAATAGTCGAAGACAATGGCCTTGCCGTACTCCGCCGTGAGCTGGTCGTTCCGCGCCGCCGTCAGAGCCTGGCCGAACGTGGCGCTGTACTCGAACGTGAAGCCCGTCTCACCCAGCGCGTCGCGGAAGCTCCGCCACGCCTCGCCGCCGGAGCCCTTGTGCCCCTCGTCCACGAAGATCAGGTTGTTGCCCTCGAACGCCTCCACGGGCACGCTCACGCCGCCGCCTCGTTTCTCCTCCACCAGCTTGGTAATCTCGATGACCCGGACCGCGTCCTTTCCGGCCATCATCAGGCCGCTCTCGTTCAAATCGAAGCGGCGGCACGGGATGTCCGAGGCCGTCATTTCCTCCATGTGCTGCTCGCTCAGCCCCTCGTTCGGCGTAATGAGCAGGATGTTGTCCAGCGGCAGATTGTTGTAGTGCAGGAACTGCCGGTAATTGATGTGCATGATGAGCGTCTTGCCGCTGCCGGTCGCCATCCAGAAGGCCAGCTTTTTCAGGTCGGATTCCGAGAACTTCGCGTCCTTGGGATCGGCGGCGGTCTTCGACGCGTTGCGATCCTCGACAAACTGGTTGAGCGACCGGAGCATTTTGCCCCGGCGATGGAAGTACCAATCCAGGAAGATCTCGGTGTAGAGAACCGCGATGTGCTGGAAGTACCGGAGCGTAATCGGTTCCGGCCTGCGGGCGTTCATGGCCCGCAGGTGTTCGCGAACGTTGTCGTCGTAACGGGCCAGGTCGGCCAAGGGAATCCTCACCTTGTCCCCGCGCGCCTCCAGCCGGTGGTAGACGTAGCTGCGGCCCGAGGCGTCGAAGCCCTCGGCGGCCTCCTTCACGTCCGCCAGAAGGTCGCGGTTGTGCTCGTATCCGAAATGCCCGTTCAGCCAGGCCAGAAGGACCAGCCGCTGCTCCAGCTTGACGTACTGCGACGGGCCGGAAGCGCCGCTCGCGTTGCCTGATGATGTCCTTCTCCGTCTGACCATTACCTATATCTCCACCGACGCGAACATCCGGGCCTTGAACACGGGCTCCAGGGCCTTGGCGTCCGGGATGAACGAATCGCCGTTGACGAAGACCTCGTCCGCGCCTTCGGTCAGTTTTTGCTCGGCCACGAACCTCTTGTCCCGTTCCAGGTCTTCCTTTGTCCAGCCATCGGTCTCTCGCCAGATGACCACGACCTGCCGGTGGTCGACCCGGCCGCGATAGACCAGGTACCGCCGTCCGTCGTCCTCATAGACCTGCCGCGTCTGCACGTGCAGCCCCAGCAGGTAGTTGAACGTCTCGGGAACGTTCGCGATCTTCTCGCGCGTCTGGCCGTCGGCGTGGATGTGCAATTTGTAGGAGAACGGCCGGGCCAGATTCTCGACGTTCAGCAGCGTCTCGCTCGCTCGCGTCTCCCACTTGAGCATGTACTGGAGCAAGTAATCCTCAAACCCCAGCGCCTGCTGCCCGGATGAGTCGTCGAACGCTATGTTGTTGAGCGCGTCCTCGTAGCTCTCGACGCGCATGTACTTGACGATGCGCGGACTCCGCTCGGCTTCTTCCTGCGTGGCCATGCGCTTGGGTTTACCGTTCTTCCATTCGGGCGTGAAGGTGATCTTCTTGATGCGTGGTAGCAGAACCGTGTCAAAATACTGGCCCATCTCGACCAATATAAACTTGCGTCTGCCCTCATCTTCCCTGTTGAGATTAATGACTGCATGTCCGGACGTTCCCGAACCTGCATAAGCGTCGACGATTCTTCCGCTCTCGGAATGAGCCAGCTTGATCAGATCAGATAGTAGCGCCACTGACTTCGGAGTGAATTCACTCATTCGTCGATTAAACAAGTCCTTGGCTAGATTCCCTCCGTGTGTACTGCTGTATTCGGGTTTGTAGAGGAACGATTTCACCTTCCTAGTTGGTATGTCTCCTATGCTGGCGCGTTGCTTCTTGTAGATTGAATAACCATTGTTTGGATCACCCTTCAGTATGAGGTTATGAGTTTCCGAGGTGATTTTCCCCTTACCCCAACTCCACGACATCTCATTTCCATCTGTGTCAAGTGGATACACTGCCGTATCCTTGTCTGAAAATGGCTCGTCATCTTGAGTGACGTATATTTCACCTGCTGGAGTAACAAACACTGGGAACCAGCCGTTCGGTCGCCGCTCGCGAGACGCATCCGCACCGGTTCTCCTTAACCCATCGCCCTGCTTGTACGGGCCGTAGTCGTCCTCTTTCCATTCCGATTCCAAGACTTCTTGCTGTACTGGTAGTTCGCCCACCGTTTTTAGCGACTCTACGGTCGCGCAGACGACATATTCATGAGTAGCCACGAAACCGTCCGCATCATATATGCCCTTCAGGTTAGTGATGGCCGTGAGCAGCTTTGTTTCTCCAAAGAGCCCTGACTGACGAAGGAGGCGGTGGTAGTTCTCTGCTTCATGATCATCCAGGCTTATCCATTGGATGCCGGTTTTGGTCATCAGCGACCGTGTTAGAGCCGTTCTATCCCATTGCATAGCCAACCACGACGAGTGTTGGTAGCAATCTTTGTAAGCGAAGTCATTCCCTTTATTGTATGGAGGATCTCCATAAACACATTGAACAGCGCCTCGAAGCGATTCTTGAAGCAAGGATAATGCTTGAAAGTTCTCGCTGTGAAAGAGCAAGCCATCGGTCTTGCCGTCCAGGTCATCCACGATGGCAAGCAGCTTGTCCACGAATCCGGCGTCGAAGTGCTTGGTATCGAGAACAAGCGTCGGGTGGCTCTTCAGAAAAGCGATGCGCTTGCCCTTCTTGTCCTTACCCGAGTTGAACAGGTTGGTCTCTTCCTCGTCGATGTGGAACAGCTCCTTCCACTCCGCCCATTGCGGCTCGCACGCGGCCACGTCGGGATAGAAGCTCTCGTCAATGTTGCCGATGGTGATGCAGTACTGCGTCTCGGTGATGAACTTACGCTTCTCCCATAGCATCTTCTGGAACGACTCGATCTGCTCCAGAAAGTCGATGATTCGACCGCCCACAGCCTTGATTGCCCGCGTGATCTGGAACCAGCCTTCGGCCCGCTCCTCCCCTGCAGCCTTCATCTCGTCCAGGTTCAGGACTTCGTTCTTCAGGTAGAAGTCGAGCTCTCGGGCGAGGAACCCCTTCAAGTCCTTGTGGAGGAAAAAGTCGGACGTGTTCCGCCGCGTGTACTGCCGAAGATGATGCTCCAGGAACGTGACCGACTTGCCGTCGCCGGTCTTATGACGCTCGGTCGTCAGCGCCACCAGCGCCCTGTCCGCTTTCTTCAGACATTTGGGAATCTCTGTCAGGGCCTCGGCAATGATCGCCTCCTGCTGGTTCTTCTTGCCGTAGGAGATCTCTTCCTGCTCCGTAAGGGGGCGGTACTCGAAGGGGATGACGAGCTGGCTGGCCTTCTCGTCCCAGGCGGTTTCCTTGGCCCGTGGCAGGAAGAACCGCTTGTCGCCCTTGACGTTGTTCTGCTCGACGCTCGCGGCCTGCAGCTTGAAGTGAACCGTGACGCCCCGCGACGCGAAGGTATAGTCGTGAAAGTGCTCGGCCGTCTTGACGTAGTACTGGTCATTGTTGGCCCAGTAAAGATATACTTCCTCGCCGTTGTAGGGAATGGCGTACCGCTGGCGCTTTGAATAACGGCGCTTCGAGATAAAGTCGCCGTCCTGGTAGTAGCGGCTGAAGAAGGCGTACAGGCGGTTGAAGATGCTGGCCTCGAGCGCCTCGCGGCCGCGACCGCCGGCGGCCTTGGCCTTCAGGCTCAGGTACTTCTTGCCCAACGGCGTGGTGTGGTAGGCTTCAGCCAGGCGGCCGTCGGCGTCGAGGGCGTCGCTGCCGAGGGTTTCCTTGATCTGCGCTGCGACTTCCTTCAGCTCCGCGGCGGCCTGGGACTGCTCGGCCAACGCGCCGCGGTCCAACTCCTCGGCCACGGCCTTGGGCAGGTCGGTTGAGATGAATCTCTCGATCGCGCCGCGTTTGTGGTTCATGATGCGGTATATGCCGAAGTCCAGGTCCGCACAGTCGAACTGGAACAGCTCGCGCAGTAACACTTGGAATTTCTGAAGTGATTCAGTCATTTATTCTCGTCCCTATCATTCTTTGCCAGCTAACTATTAATATACAGCATGCTGTATTTGATAAAAGTCTCCCTCGATTAACGTCGTATATTATGTGATATCATCGGATATCCCCGCAAAAATGCAGTCTTAGTTTATAAATATCCTACTTATATTGCAAGGCGTATATTCGAAGTCGTTTTTATCCTTTTGAGAGAGACAAGTTGAATAATCAATACAAAAACCTTGAGGAATTTGAAGATTTTATCAAGCGTTTACATCTCGTTCCTCCGGGGAAGTCCAAATTTTATGCTGCGGCAGTCATGATGAACGTGGTATCCAGATCAACGTCAACTTCGGTTGACATTTTTGCAAAGAGCGTGTGATTCAGAGATAGCCATTTACAGGGGAGGATATCTGTAAGCCTCTATTCTGGCCCATTTCATGAATCATCATCCCTGCCATGGCAGGGATCTACAGACAGCGTCATCCGGAACACACAGTGTTTTACCGGGTGTTTTTTCACTATTTCGAGCTGTTCCTTCGAGAATACGAGGATCGGTTCGAGAAGGAGAACGGGTACTTCCGTCCGGTGATCCAGGAGATCTTCATCCGTGAGGTCCTCTCCCTGCTGCTGCGGAAAAAGCTTATCGGCGTTCCCCTGGTCGAGAAGATCCTCCACTGGTGCCATACAGGTTTCTCAGTCCACAGCCAGGTCAGGGCGGAGACCACAAGCGAGGCAGAGAGAGCCGGCAAATACATGATCCGCTATTATGGTTATTCTAATGCTCAGAGGGGGGAAGGTACGGAAGGCAGGGGCTCAACCTTCCCATCCCCCCATCATTGAAGATGGCCTGTCCTGCGTGTCTGCCAAAGGTTGGGCGGAGATGATCCGAAAAGTTTAAGTTTATTGACTCCGGCTTTTTTCTGTGATATCAACTAAAAAAACGCTGATTAGGCGGGAACAGGCCAACCCTTTCCACCCTGCATTCAATGTTGGGGAAGGACAAGGGCAATGGATTGAATATGTTATTCAATGATTAAGGTGCAATAAAAAGTAAGGAGGGAACAGCAATGAAACGAATGACAGCCGTCGTGGCATTGATGGCCGTTTTTACGCTTGCGGTCTGCTTTATCATCCTCGGGGCCATATCGGTCGAGCTGATGGATTCGCTGGCGATCAACGAAGCGCAGTTCGGCACATTGGCCATGGGCCTGTTTTTGACCAGCTGCATTGTGCAGCTCATCATAGGCCCGCTGGTGGACAAATGGGGCTACAAACCCATCGCCATTCTGGGATTCGTGGTGACCAGCGGAAGCATGTTCCTCCTGGCTTATGCATCCACTTTCGGGCTGGCCCTCATCGCCTGCATTCTGCTGGGCATAGGCGCCATGTCTTTGAACACGGTGGGCAACACGCTCATTCCCATCGTGCTTTTCGAAGGCAAGGACCCGGCGCGGGCCAGCAATTTCGGCAATGCCTTTTTCGGTCTGGGGTATGTGCTCACCCCCTTCCTTTTTGTCTTTTTCCTGACGAATCTGAATTTGAGCTACACCACATCGCTTTCCATCATCGGCGTGCTGGTGCTGGTTTTTCTCGTTTTTTCCCTGACAACCAGCTATCCCCAGGTGGCCACGGGATACAAGTTTTCCATGGCCATCAAACTTCTGGGAAAAGGGGCTGTTCTCATCGCTGCTCTGGCTTTATTCTGTTACATGTCGCTCGAAATATCCTTGGGCACTTGGATAAGGAAGCTCATGGAGCAGCTTTTCGAAGCCAATGCCAGTGCTAAACCGGCCTATTATGCCGGATTTGTTTTGAGCGCTTTCGGCGCGGCCATGATGGTGGGACGATTTCTGACCTCGACTGTCAAGAATCTGACGAAAATCGGGACCAGGGTGATCTCCGTTATGGCCCTGGTTGCCCTTGCCGCTATCGTGCTCATGATCCTTGTCGACAGCCCGGCTTTGGCCATCATCGCCGTCCTTCTTGTAGGGTTGGCCTTTGCCGCCATCTTCCCCACCATTGTGGGAGTGACCTTCGCCAAATTCGATTCGAGCCTGTACGGCAGCATTTTCGGGATCATTTTTGCCGTGGGTTTGCTGGGCGCGACATTCGTCCCCAAATTCATCGGCAACCTGAGTGTGGGTTCGACCGTGCAGCAAAGCCTGTGGATCGCCGCTGCCATGGCAGCCATCCTGTTCGTCATCTCCCTGTTCATGGGAAAGGTAGGGAAGACAAAGGAATAGCCTGACAGCTCGCTTATGTGGCGATGCGGAACTGGCTCGACAATTACCCCTTCCGGACCACTCTAGGATTGCCTCTTTTCTTATTATCGGCAGCAGCAGCGCTTTTGATCACCAAGTTCACGGTGAGCTTTCAGGCGGTAAGGGCAGCCCGGGCCGATCCGGTCGACAGTCTGAGATACGAATAAATTCCGCTTCTGACGGCTGAGAATGAACATTTTCGAATTTCTTCTCGCTTGATTCATCCTCCATAAAATAAAGACAACTGAACCCCTCTAATATTCCATTTAAATGGGGGATGCTCCAGCACCACTTGATTTTAAATCATGCAGAAATAGAGTGTTTTGCTCACAGAGCTCATATGGATATGTCGTGAAACAATTAATTCCCCGTCTTTCTTGCATCTTCTCATTCAGGGGGGCCGGGACCGTATTCTCTGTGCAGGGGGGAAGTGGCCTTATTCTGAATCTGTTTTGGCCGCGCCGTAATACAGGGAATTGAATAACAGCATAAACGTTCCATGGGTCTGTGCCCTGTTTTGGGGCCGGAATCCGAATAAAATAATCCTCCCCTCTCCATAACCGACTTCGACCAGAGCCGGTTTGTTGTGCATTATATGATTCCCGATAAGCCGTCCGCTTCTAAACGGATTGCTGTTGGGATAGCGTGCTATGACTTTTAAATTTGTCAAAAGCCCCTGCTTTATTTCCGGGGCGGTCTTGTCCACGTCGAGAAATTCGAAGAGGGGACTTCCATAAGAAAGGATATCGGCGGTTTTTTCCATTCCGTAGCCTACGGGATGAGAGTTGTCGATGTCAACTTTAAGGATGGCGCTGGGACAGAAAAATTCCGTGGATTCGAAACTTCGGGAGACATCCCGCAGAGGCACTTTGAAGTGATCGATGGGCAAACCGCACGAGGCGTTGAGTGTGATCAAGGTCCTGCCGTCTTTGACAAATTGATGGAGCGCAGCTAATCCATGCGTCCCGATTCCTCCCGCATATTGGGGAGGCACCGATCCTTCCGTATGGCCGTTGATAATACGCGAGGATGGAATGTTCGTCAGAACGATGACATCGTATTTTTTCTTGAGACGGCCACTGCGGATCTCCGCATCATGAAGAGAGGTGTAGGGAAACTCCCAGTTGTCGAATATGAAGCGCGTCCAGCCCTCGTCCATGTTGGCCACCCATGGCTTGTAGAGGCCCAAACGGAGAGGCTTGAGCTCAAGAAGTTTCTGGGCAGAGGCTCCTGCTTGAATTTGGAGGTTGAACTCTTCAGCCAGGGACCGGACCTTTTTTTCGATGTCAGCGCCATTAACCAGGATGGTTCCAGGTGGATACCTTTTACCCCCGGACGTGAAGGGTTCTGCGGCCCAGGCCACACGGGCACCCTCCTTCAGAAGCCGGTTCACAGCCCTGTAGCTGTCCAGAACATCGTGATCGAGGATAAAGCTCTCTCCATTCCCCTCGACTTTTCCCGCAGGGGGTTCTGCCTTCTGGACCGGCTTGAGATCGGCTTGAAAAGGAATATCTACTTTGACAGCCTCCACCCCCATCTGGTAAGGGAGTGTCCAGCCTGTTATGTCGAATGTGCTTTCTGGCGGGCCGCCCTCATACTGTCTCCGGTCCGGGTAGAACTGCGGCCCCAGGATATCGATGAGATAGGGCCGGTAGGGTTGTGACATCAGGGCCACATAGGTCTCCTCCGGGTATTCTCTGTTTTGGGCGTGAAAAGATTCTGTTGCCTGATGGATCTCGAGCCCGCCCGAAATAAGGATGTCGATCATTTTAGCGACAGTGTTGGGGTCTTTTTGATTTCGGGGAATGACGTAGGCATAGGGAGCCTGGTTTTTCCCTTTTTCGATGGAGTTCCTCGCCATGCGGTACATATTCAAAAGATATTTGTCTCTGTGTTTTGCCCCGGTTTCCAGGAATCCGATAACAGACCAGTAGGCATACTCAACAATATCCCTTAGCCTCCACCACCCCCCCGGCCATGGGCTCGGATAATTGATGGTCTGGGTGTTTCCCTGAGTTCCTAGGCCTCCTCTGTGCGGGGGAGCGAGGTCCTGGGCTCTCTGAAAGATCGGGGTGGCCATGGGGGTGGATGCGGCTTCGAAGAGAATGGTCGTCACATTGTGCCAGAGGGCACAGGTGTGGATGGCCGACATCCGCCAGTGGTTCCACAGGGCGTAGTGCATCACCGCGATCTTACCCTGTTCTTCCAGCACGGTCCGCATATAGGCGCCGGTCAGCTCGATCTCACGGGTCAGAAGGGGGTCCAGGGAATGATGGCGCGGATCATACAGGGGAGATAGAAAAAGCCTTGCCGCAGAGTTTCCCATGTGGTGCATGTCCATAAAGATTTGGGGGAACCACTCATGGTAGAGGATGTTATTCACATACCTTGTTTCGACCAGGTTATGCATGAAGGCGTCCCGGTTGTTGTCGTGGCCGGCATAATAATGGTAAAGCCAGGGCATCGGCGCTGTCTCGTATTGGGTGCCGACATTCTGCCTGTACCAGTCTGTTGTCAGGATGTTGCCATCCGGGTTCCAACTGGGAACAAGAAGCAATATGACGTCATCCAGGATTTTTCGGATTTGAACGGAGCTGTCTGTGGCCAGAACATACCCCAGCTCAGGGGACATCTGTGTGGGGCCGCATTCTGAGGCATGCATGCTGCATGTGACCAGGGCGATGGTTTTGCCTTCGGCCGCCAGGCTCCGGGCTTCTTGTTCGGAAATCCGGCCTTTGGCGAGTTTTTTGGCGATGTCTTTATAGGTGTCGAGCCGGGATAAATTCTCCGGGGAGGAGAAAATCGCCAGAATAAAGGGATTCCCCATGGTCGTTTCCCCCAGTTCCTGCACGAGGACCCTGTCCGAAGCTTTCCCCAGGATATGGAAATATTCGAGGATCTTTTCCCATCTGATCAGCTTATAATCCGCGCCCGGCTTGTGACCGAAAAAGGTCTCCGGATCAGGGATGGTCTGAGGAAATCCCATAGAAACGATTAGGGATACAAAAAGACATACAGCGATAAAATGCGGGAAAGCCCTCCATCTCATTCCAAGCCTCCTATTGTCCGTATCATGTGCCGGCCGGCTTCGGCACACCAGTCCGTCGCGCGCCTCTAGAATATTTATTTGTATCAGACCTGTCAATTTCGAAATGGACTAGCTGAATATTGTCATGAAGTGTAATATTTCACGACATTGTCAGATGGAACATCTTAAGGCTGTTAAAATCGAAAGGGCGTGATATTATTTTAACTGTTTGAAACTTTCAAGAATGGCAGAGGGAAGATTTTGCTCAAGCGAAGGATATGCTTCTATCAGACGGATAATATCAGCCAGATCTTTCTGTCTTTTACTCATTCTGCGTTTCTCATCTGAATAGGCCCACACTTTTCCCTGTAAGACATCCTCAACAGAAGCGACATTCATTTTATACCCAAGCACTTCTTTTGATGAAGCGCGGGATAAAAAATCCTGATACCGCAAATCAGTTTGAATTTGTATTCTGAGGTCGGATTTTGAGCTTGTTAAATTAACACTGTGTTCAAACCTTTCGACCTTCAATCCCTTTTCAACGGCTTCTTTACTAACCGTGTCAATGTTCTTAGCTTCGACAACAACATCAAGATCGAGGCTCACTACTGGTTCGACATATGCATTTACTGCAAGGCCGCCGACTGTGCAATAGTTTATTTTGGTGCTGTTTAGAATGTCTAGGAAAATCTGTAGAATATCCTCCTTCCCGTTTGCTACTGAGTTCATAAACTTTTTTCCGGTCATTTTGGGATTTATCGAGGATAGAATATCATCCTTATTGCTACAAAATAAACTTATCACACATTCAAGGACTTGGTCAATCAGCGAATTTGGCTAGGACAGAACAGCTATGGAAAGATGAAATTCATAGATTTGTGCTCATGCTTTACATGGGATAGAATGAGGCCTCGAGTTCAAGGAAATACATGGGAGGGACAACATGAAATGGATGAAATTCTCATTGTTTGCCGCGGTTCTGACCCTGTTCGTCCTCTTTCTGCCGGCGGCGGCCCAGGATCCCATTATGTTCTGGAATTTTGAAAGAATCTGCGGTGAAGCTTCTATCGGTGGCCCCGACGAATCGACGGATGTTTTGGAGGGCAATTGGAAGGAAGCCAAGGGGATCAAGGGAATGGGCCTGCGATTGGACGGCTTCACGGCCTGCCTGAGGCGCAGGGCCGAAGACAAAAAGACCCCGTCCGGCGAATTCACGGTGGAAGCCTGGGTGGCACTCGGAAATTATCCCTGGAACTGGTGCCCGGTCCTCACCACTGAATCCGACGAAGTGATGGGATATCGTCTGCTGCTCGGCCCTCTAGGGCAGGTTTCCCTGCAGGGGGCCATCGGAGAGCAGTGGATATCCTGCACCAGCCGGCAGGAAGTCGTTCCCCTCCGT
>Ga0180433_10004723_pt1 | contig 18909 bp, 22 predicted proteins | sample SS_ome_8_FD_132980 | JGI IMG/M metagenome (GOLD analysis project Ga0180433, IMG submission 132980) | Hypersaline lake sediment archaeal communities from the Salton Sea, California, USA - SS_1_D_1 metaG | ecosystem: Environmental > Aquatic > Non-marine Saline and Alkaline > Hypersaline >... | reverse complement strand
TTGGCCACGGCGAGCACCATGCCGCGGTCCTTGAACGATCCGGTGGGGTTGCACCCCTCCAGCTTGAAGTACAGCTCGCAGCCCAGCCCCTTCTCGATGACCCGCGACCGTATCAGGGGGGTGTCGCCCTCCCCGATGGTGATGACGGGGGTCTTATCGGTTACCGGCAGGAACTCGCGATATCTCTCCAGAACGCCTTGTCTCATCTACAATCCTTCCTTTAACAGACCCTCTAGTCTGCGGGTCAAGTCGTCGTACTGCTGCTGGTAGGCTGGTATTTTAACCTCTTCGGGGCTGAACCGCAACCCGTAGCCCCGCAGCCGGATGAGCCCGCCCTCCTGCCCGTGCCACACCATCCCCAGCAGGCCCGGCAGCATGGCGCGGCAGCTATCGCCGGGCTCCTTCTCGTTGAGGCAGTATTTAAGGGAGCCGGTAACGATGTCCACCGCAGAGGCGACGTGCGAGGCACCGGCACAGCTGAGCGACAGCAGCTGGACCCGCTCCAGCCGCCGAATCGCCCCGCCATCGGCCGTTACCCCCGATTGGAACCTGGTTTGGAGGTATTTGTAGGGCTGGGTGAAGGGCAGGCGGTCGAGGACGCAGATGCCGGTGGCATCTTCCTGTGTCAACAAGTCCTCGAAAGCGCCGAGTGCGGAATTCACCCCCCAGCCGGCCAGCTCCCCTATGGGGCGGCCCCTGGCCACCCCCGGCAGCACGATGGTTGTTATGAGGCGCGCGCCGATCTGCCGGCAGCCGTCGATGATATACCGGCGGGCGGCGGTGTGCTGCTCCTTGGTCAGGTGCTTGGGGCGAGAGCCGGCGCTGAACCTGAGCTCGTCGCCGGGGCGGAAGCCGTTCTCGTCCCGCGACCGCTGAACCAGGTTGTGCATATGGTCGAGGGCATCGATGGGGAAGAACATGGCGCCATATACAAAGAACCTGGACTTCGGGTCTCGGCGCAAGCCCGTCTCTTCAGTGTATAGCAGGTAGACCATACACGTTCTCCTCTAGCTGCGGCCGGGGTTTATCCGCTGGTTGAAGGTCAGCTTGTAGCCGTCGGGGTCCTCCACCGTGAAATCGCGGATGCCGAACGGCTCGTCTTTAATGTCGGCGGCTATCTTCACGCCCTTGCCCTTCAACTCAGCGCAGTAGCGGTCGATATCGTCGTCGATCTCCATGTAGAGGTTCACGCCGGTGCCCAGCTTCTCGCCCGGGCCTATGCCGCAGCTCTGCGCCGGGATGAACATGAGGACCATGCCGTCCTTAGAGAGATCGGCGTACTCCGGGCTGTCGGCGTCGGGGAATGCCATTCCCAATTCAAAGCCGAGCGAGTCGCGGTAGAAGGCGATGGCCTTTGCCATGTCCCTCACCGCCATCATGGGAGATAGATACCCCATCGCATGCCGCCTCTCAGTCCTCGACGCGTACGAAGCTGGCGATCTCATTAATCACATCCAGGCGGGAGATCTGGCCCATCGCCTGCTGCATCGCCTTCTCCAGCGCGGGATAGGTCATGAGCACTATCTCCGCCACATCGTCGGCCACGTCGCTCTCCTTCTGTATCACCGAGGAGATGCTGATTTCGTTGTCCGCCATGACCTTGGATATCTTGGCCAGCACCCCGGGGCGGTCCACGGTGAGCATCCTGAGGTAGTAACGGGTCTCGATATCGGTGATGGGCATGACCCGCTTCGATGGGTCGAGGCGCAGCGCCGGCGTGATGCTCACCCCGCGGTCGATGCGCCGGGCCACGTCTATCACATCGGCGATGACCGCGCTGGAGGTGGCCGCGGGGCCGGCCCCCTGCCCGTAGAACAGCACGCGCCCCACCAGGTCGCCCTCCACCTGGACCGCATTGTAAACGCCGTCCACCTTGGCCAGGAGCAGATCCTGGGGCAGGAACACCGGGTGCACCCGCGCCTCCACCGCCCCGTCCCTCTCCTTGGCGATGGCGAGCAGCTTTATCTCATAGCCCAGCTCTCTGGCATAGCGGAAGTCGCGCGCCGATAGCTGCGATATCCCCTCGTGGTGGATGTCCCCGGGGCGCACCTCCACGTTGAAGGCCAGGGTGGCGAGTATGGTCAGCTTGTAGGCAGCGTCGATCCCCTCGATGTCGTTGGTGGGGTCGGGCTCGGCGTACCCCAGCTCCTGCGCCTGCTGCAGGGCGGTGGAGAAATCGATGCCCTCGGCGGCCATCCGGGTGAGGATGTAGTTGGTGGTGCCGTTGATGATGGCGCAGATGGTCGATATGCGGTTGGCCAGCAGGTCCCGTTTGAAGGGGGCGATAAGCGGGATGCCCCCGCCCACGCTGGCCTCGTACAGTATGTCGACGCCCCTGCCCTCGGCGCGGGAGAGGAACTGGGGGAAGTGCTTGGCCATCACCTCCTTGTTGGAGGTGACCACGTATTTCCCGCGGTCCAGGGCATCGTTGATAAGCTCCATCGCCGGGCGCTCGCCGCCGAGCACCTCGACCACTATATCCACCTGGGGATCGCCGACCACCTGTGAAGGGTCGGTGGTGAACAGGTCGGGGTCAATGCCGGAGGCTCGTGTCTTGGCGACGTCCTTCTCGGCTATGCGGCGTAGCCGCAGCGGGCAGCCGGTGACGCCGGCGAGGGCATCCGCCCGTTCAGTGAGGGCGCGGGCCACCGCCCCGCCGATAACCCCCAGGCCCAACAGGCCGACCCCGATGCTCTGTCTATCGCCCAACGTTATCCCCTCCGCTCGGCGAGCTGTTCCAAAGCCCACTGGTACAGCTCGTCCAGGTCGAGGTTGGGATTGCGCTCGACCTTGTTGTCCCGCTGCATCGCCAGCCATCCCGGATATGCGGAACTCTCGAGCTGCTCCCTGTACATGTCTTCGATGGCCCTCTTCTCTTTCGCTTTGACCTTGATCAAGTAATAATAATCCAGCTGCGCATCGGGATCGTTAACGTGAATCGGTTCGCTCACCTCGCCCACCTCCAGGCTGAAAGCCACCTCCTCTATATCCGCATACATGATGCCCCGTGGAAACCAGCCCAGGTCGCTGTATGAATAATTCTGCCCCACTTCGGAGAAGTTCTCGCCGGCATGGATCCTCGCCCCCGCCGCCAGCACATCCTCTTCGCTGTTCGTCAAGATCGACTCCAGGTAAACCTGCATGGATGAGTTGGGTATCTGCGCTTTGAGGTATTGGTCGATCTTGAGCTGCAGCAGCTGGAACTCCATATAATCGCGGAACTCCCCGTCCGTAAGCCCTGTTTTGCCCAGGTAATCCTGATAGGTCTGCTGGAACTCCTCCTCGGTCAGCGACTGGTTCCCGGTCTGGAACATGGACCTCAGAAGCTGGTCAAGCTCAGTATCCGTTGCCCCGATGCCGAACTCCACAGCGCCCTGGCGCACCAGCTCTCTGGTCTCCAGCAGCAGGAGGGGGCTCTCGTTATGGCTGGCGGATACGTTATACAGGCCGATCTGATACAGGTAGAGGGCATCGGCATAGTCGTTGCCGTTGAATTCGGTTTTCCCCACGCTGGTGACCCACCTCTCCCCCTCGGTGGTGTTGCCGGCGTAAGCCACTGCCACGATGATAACCACCAGGGCGATGACCAGTATGCCGGCTGCGGTGTAGATCCGCCGTCTGCGCCTCTCCTTCTCCCACCGCGCCAGGCGGCGTCTGGTCACGTGCTTGCTGACGTCCAGCTTCGGTGCCGACTTGTGTTTCTTGGCCATCTCTTGTAAAAAGGCTTGCGTGTCTGAAGGGGGTTTCGGCTAGCGGGGGTTCTTCAATCCCGCAATCCCGCGCCGCCGGTTCTCTGTATATGGGCCGGGGTGTAGGGCAGCAAAGCCAGGTGCCGTGCCCGTTTCACCGCCGTGGCTAAAGCCCGCTGGTGCTTGGCGCAGGTGCCAGTGCGGCGGCGGGGCTCGATCTTCCCCCGGTCAGAGATATAGCGCCGGAGCATTGCCGGGTTCTTGTAATCGATAATTTTCGTGTGTTCGGCACAGAACGAGCATACCTTGCGCTTCGGCGTGAACCTCCTGCCCCTGCCCTCTCTGCCCCTTGTTGGCTTAACCGGCCTTCTTCCTGGCATACTTCAAATCCCTCTCTAGCTATTTCAGAAGGGGAGATCCTCCGGCTGCACATCATCCGCCGGTATCTCCTCCACCGCCAAATCATCGGCGTCTTCGGGAAGGGAGACAGCGCCCGGCCGGTCGAGGAAGATCACCCTGTTGGCTACGATCTCAGTGTTGAAGCGCTTCTGACCGTCCTGTCCCTCCCAGGAATGGGTCCTCAACCTGCCTTCCACATAGGCCCGCCGCCCCTTGGCGAGGAACTGATTGCACTGCTCCGCCAGCTTGCTCCAGGTAACAACGGTGAACCACTCTGTCTCCTGCTTGCGCTCCCCCTCCGGGGTGGTGTAACTTCTCGAGGAAGCGATGCGAAAGGAGGTCACCGGGTTGCCGTTGGGGGTGAAGCGCATCTCGGGGTCGGTGCCCAGGTTGCCGATGACCATCACCTTGTTCAGACTCGCCATTGCCAAACTCCTTTCCCTAGTCGCTCAGCCTTACCAGCAGATAACGCAGGATATCCTCGGATAGTTCCAGGCCGGCTTCCATCTCAGTCGTCGCTTCGGGTTCGATACTGAACCGGGTGAGGACGTAGTTCCCTTCGGTAAAGTTCTTTATAGGATAGGCCAGCTTCTTGCGCCCCCACTGGTTCACCTCGGCGATAGTACCGCCCCGCTGGGTGATATACTGGCTTGTCTTATCCACCGTCGATGCGACTTCGTCGTCGGCAACCGTCGGTCTGATAATCACCACTAGTTCATAATCGCGCAATCGAGTACCTCCAGGATTCGGCGTGTCTCACATATTACAGAACATGTATTATAGCACGTAACATGTATAGCACGTAACATGGATTATAGCATGAAAAGGTGACAGCAACAACTACCCCAGCCCGGGTACGGGGAAACGCATCAAGAGACCGGCCACTGCGTCACGCACCTCTTGGTGGACAGCAGAATCCCCCAGGTTGGTGAGCACCTTGACGATAAGCCTGGCCACCGTTCTGGCCTCATCGGGGCCGAAGCCGCGGGTGGTGACCGCCGGCGTGCCCAGCCGGATGCCGCTGGTGACCTGGGGCGGGCGCGGGTCGAAGGGGATGGCGTTGCGGTTCAGGGTGATGCCCACCGAGTCCAGCGCCTCCTCCGCCTGCTTGCCGGTCAGGCCCAGGGGCGAGAGGTCAACCAGCACCAGGTGGTTATCTGTGCCTCCCGATACCAGTGTCATTCCCCCCCGCTGAAGCTCGTCGGCCAGCGCCCCGGCGTTCTCCGCCACCGCCTGCTGGTATCTGACGAATTCCGGCTTCAGCGCCTCGCCGAAGGCCACCGCCTTGGCGGCGATGACGTGCATCAGCGGCCCCCCCTGCATCCCCGGGAAGACCGCATCGTCCACCGCGGGGGCAAGATCGCGCCGGCAGAGGATGAATCCGCCGCGGGGGCCACGCAGGGTCTTGTGGGTGGTGGAGGTGATGATATCGGCGTGCGGCACCGGAGAGGGGTGCACCCCTGCAGCTATCAACCCCGCTATGTGTGCCATGTCCACCATCAGCCGGGCGCCCACCGCGTTGGCGATCTGGCGAAACCGCTGGAAATCGATGATCCGCGGGTAGGCGCTGGCGCCGGCTACGATGAGCTTCGGCCGGTGCTTCCGGGCGAGGGCCTCTATCGCATCGTAGTCGAGGAGGCCGGTCTGGCGGTCCACCCCGTAGTGGACGAATCGGTAGAGCCTGCTGGAGAAATTGACCGGGCTGCCGTGGGTCAGATGCCCCCCGTGGGACAGGCTCATCGCCAGCACCGTGTCTCCGGCCTCCAGCAGGGTGAAGTACGCCCCCATGTTGGCCTGTGCCCCGCTGTGGGGCTGGACGTTGGCATGTTCCGCCCCGAAAAGACGCTCGGCCCTGTCCCGCGCCAGTTCCTCAACCTGGTCTACCTCCTCGCAACCCCCGTAATATCGGTGGCCGGGGTAGCCCTCGGCGTACTTGTCGGTGAGCACCGAGCCCTGCGCCTCCAGCACTGCCCGCGAGGCGTGGTTCTCGGCGGCGATGAGCTCTATGTGGCTCTGCTGGCGCCGCGCCTCGCAGCATATCGCTTGCCATACATCGGGGTCGCTTTTCTGCACAGCGGTGATGTTGGGGTGTTCTCTCTTGCTTTTCATATGGATGCCATGTCGCTAGCGCTAACAGCCACAGCGATTTAGTCTACTTCACCGCCGTTCCCCTGTCAACCGCCGCGGGGCTGCCCCGCCTGCGCCACCTCGATCAGCGCCAGCAGCCCGCCGGAGACCAGGGAATGCCCGCCGAGAACGATCGGTATCGGGGCTTCTAGCGCCCGCCGGGTGAATTCCCGGACGAAGGGATCGTTTATATCCCCGTATCGTCCCATATCGGAATAGAAGCGGTCGTCGACGGTGGGCGTCAGGCCGAAGTGGGTGAAGAGCACCCTGCTGTCGATGATGGCACCATGCCCCATCCGGCCCAGCGTATCGAAGAAGCGCTCCATGCCGGCCTGCTCCAGGTAGAAGCCGAGGATGCTGCAGACCTCGCCGCGCGCGGCGCGCCGGTCGGCATTCATGCTCCGCTCCTCGGACAGCATGCGCACCCGGCATGCGGTCTCCCGCTCCAGCCGGGACCAGACATAGCTGCCCACCCTGCCGGCCACGGTCACCTGGGCGTCGCCGTCGTTGAGCAGGCGTACCACCTGCTCCAGCCGGGAGGTGTCGAGGTCCAGCCCATCGAGGTATGCTGCGGTGTGGCTGCCGGCGCCGGCATGGATCTTGAGTATCGACAGGTCGGTGGGGGTGTCCACATCGAACAGGGTCGCGGCGCTTCGGGGCAGTTCAATCTGCGATAGGCCTGCCTGCGCGACCAGCAACTGGGCAAGCGGATTATCGGCCGCCGGCGGCTGGATATCCTCGATGGCGCGGCCCGGGGTGAAGGCAACCAGGTCGGAGGAGTAGAAATTATTGGCGATCACCGTATCTGTTGCCGCAGCGAGCTGATCGGCGATAGCTCTCATGTCGCTGGCGGGCATCAGGGGAACGCTCCCACCGCCGACATAGCACGGCGACTCGATAGCATATTTCTCGATGATCTCCTTGAGCCTGCTGCCGAAGTGGAAGGGGTGTCCACCGGGCTCGATGGTCACCGGCGGCATATCATCGGCTTGCTCGGTGACCAGGATAACCTGCCGGAAGGCACCCGATTGCTGCGCCCGCTCGATGGTATCGCGGGTTACGGCGCGGTGACAGCCGGCCACCATGTCCGCTGCCGGGCTGCCGCCGATGCCGCCGAGGAAGACGATGGCTGTGGGTCTGGCCATCGCTGCTTATACCTCCCTCGCCAGGGTCAATCCCCATACCGAGGCGGCCCCCGCCGCTTTGAGGGCGGCGGCGCAGGCCTTGAGGGTGGCGCCGGAGGTGCAAACGTCGTCGATGACGATTATATGCTTGCCCGCTCCCCGCCTGTCGCTGCAGGCGAAGGCACCGGCTACATTGCGACGCCGGTCTTCGACGCTGGCGGTCCGCGCCTGGGGAGACGTGTTCCTGCGGCGCACGAGCGAGTCTTCAACCACCGGCAGGGAGGCGAGCCTGCCCAACTCTTTTGCCAGCAGCGCGGACTGGTTGTAGCCGCGCGAGCGCAGGCGCCGGGGGTGCAGCGGTACCGGCATCAAGACATCGGCGGACAACGGCTGCGACTGCTGGTATTTCCACATCAGTTGAGCCAGCGGGGAGGCCAGCGCCCTGACGTTCTCGTACTTGAGCTGGAGGATCGCCTGACGCATGACGCCGTCGTAGGGGGAAAGGGAGCGGATGCCGTCTATCTGCGGCGGGTCGCTCTCACAGTCGGGACACCGGGCTCCGGCCGCCAGCGGCAGGCCGCATCGCTGGCACAACGGGGGAGTGAGGTACTGCAATGTCGAGAGACATCGCGAACATATTAAAGCCCCTCCCCTTCCGCAGCCGACGCAGCGGGGAGGGAACAACAGGTCAAGGGCCGACTCCTTAAGCTTATACGATACCGCGATGGGGTTCACCGTCGGGAGTGAGCCTTCCTTCTTTGGCTATCGTGCAGGGCGCTCCGGGATCAGCGGGCCCTGGCGGTATGCCCTACGCCGCTCACGATAGGTTCGTTCACATACAGATCGCCGTTCCTGATCTTAAGGTTGAACCCGCAATCGGGGTTGGTGCAGACCCAGGCTTTATAATGTATCGGCGCCCCCTGGCTGCCGAAATCTGATAGTGGGACTAAATCTCCGATGTTGCACTTCTGACACTTGGGGAAAACGTTGTCTTCCACTGAGGTACCTCCCATCCTTCTATATCAACCGGTGTACGGTATACACTAGTATTCATTAAAAGTATACAATAGAGCATAAGCCGTTGGCAAGCATTTCAGCGGTCTAAGCAGGCTGGGCGCGCCTCACCAGCATCAGCGATTCCGAGCTGCAGGAGGCCACGCACACGCCGCAGCCGAGGCATTTGTCGCTATCGATCACGGCGACGTCGTTCACCTCGATGGCGCCCACCGGGCAGCGGTCGCCGCAGTTGCCGCACGCGGTGCACTCCTCTTCGTCCACCTGCGCCACGAAGGGCGAGGGGATGAACACCTGAAAGCCCTGGTTCTGCCCGTGGAAGATGGCGCAGCAGTCGGTGCAGCAGTTGCAAACGCAGTTGTTGATGTTCAGGGTGGACACCAGGCCGTCCTCGGTGCATCTCTTCAGCAGCGCCACCAGCTCGTCGAAAGATAGCTCACGGGCCATGCCGTGCGCCACCGTCCAGCGGCTTAGGTCGCCGGTATGGATGCATGTCTCCAGGATATGCTCGCAGTGGTTGCCGGGGTCCACCAGCCAGTGGGACAGGCGGCAGGGGCAGGGCGAAACGCTCCAGTGCCCCGCCTCCCTGAGCACCTCGGCGAGGTTCTCCGCGGGCTGGACGTCATCGGGCAGGGCGGCCATCCCGGCCCACACCGGGGCGAAGGGGAATCCCAGCTTGCACAGCTTCTCCTCGGACCATTCCTTGAGCACCTGGTTGATGGCCTTGCCCAGCTCCACGCTGAACGGGTACTTGATGTTGCCCCACAGGCCGGTCTCGATAAGACCGGGTGCCGCCGACCCGACGACCTTGTACGTCGGATCATCGCCGGGGTCGATGTACACCGTCCCCTTGTCGGCCATGGTGTTGAGCATGTCCTTCAGCTTGTCCTTCTTGATGCCCGACCTCTCGGCGATCTCGTCGAGCTTGCCCCCGGTGAGGTGCACATGGAGGGCCAGCCCGGCCTCCTGCGGCGTGAACTGCAGACTTAACAGCCTGAGCAGCGCCGGTGTCTTGGCCATGCCGACGATATCCTCCGCGTCGATCATGTCCGCCAGCTGCTGATAAACGTCTTCCTGCGCCATGATATCCTCCTTCGGTGTTATAGTATGCGGTTGTATCTATCGCAAAACGATCGACTCTAACCGATTGTAGACCGCCCCCGATGGCGTCAATGTGCTCTTCATCAGGCTGACCCCCGTCACCCGCATCGCGGCGCCGCCGGCGTATTCGGTGGCAGTAACCAGCTTCCCTATTCTGGCCTTGTCCCCGGATGACGCCCGGTCCTTCATCCGCCCCAGTGTGAGGTGAGGCGTGAACGGGCGTTTCTCCCTGGGGAAGCCGAGGTGCGACAGTGCATCGTCGATGCCGCGTTGCAGCGTCTTCACCCTTTTCACGTCGCCGGCCACCGCCACCCAGATGACCCTCGGCTGCTGGCTGTTGGGGAAGGCGCCGAGGCCGCCCACCTTCAGCTCGAAGGGGGGCACGCCGCGGGCCGCCGACCTGATGGCCTCGGTTATCCCCGGTATCTGGTCGGAATATACCCCGCCGAGGAACTTGAGGGTCAGGTGAACGCCCTCCGCTGCCACCCACTTGACCTGCGGATGCTTCTCCGGCTTCAGCCGCTGAATCAGCGACGACAGGCTTTCACTGACCTCGTCGGAAAGCTCGATGGCGATGAACGACCGGATCTTCTCCATCAGGATAGCAGCCTCAGGGCGTTCCCGCTGAGGATCATGTCCTCCACGTCCGCATCCAGGTTCAGGGAGCGGAGCTGGTTCAGCACCCGGCTCGGCGGTATCAGCGGGTAGTCGCTGCCGAACAGTATCCTGTCGGCGCCGGCGATGTCGGCCACGTGCCGGAATATCTCCGGCCGATACAGGTAGGGCGAGGCCGAGGAATCGAAATACACGTTCTTCAACGCCTCAGCCACCTCGGGCATCAGGGCGTAGAACGGCAGCCCTCCGCCCCAGTGGGCGCAGATGATGGTCATCTCGGGGAAGCGGGTGATGAGCCGCTCCAGGATATCGGGGGTGATCTTCTCCTTGCCCACGTACTGGTGTCCCACCGGCTCCGAGGCGTGGACCATCAGCATCAGGCGGTGGCGCATCATGATATCGAACACCGGGTCCAGCGCGTCCTCGTCCCCCCGCACGAGGCCGTGGAAATCGGGCCGCATCTCGCCCACGCCCCTGATGCCGCCGCGGATGCAGCGCTCCAGCTCGGCGACGGCGGCGTCGATGTTTCCGGGAGGCAGGGAGCAGAAGCCCGCCAGTCGGCCGGCATGCCTCGCCACCGAATCCATGATGTAGTCGTTGGTCTCGCGGCACACCTCGGGGCTGGTCCAGTTGGCGTTGAGCAGCACCGAGCGGTCGACGCCGTCCTGGTCCATCCTGGCGATGAGGTCATCACAGTCCGCGATCTTGAACTTGGTGTTGCTGTAGAGCCGCTCGAACAGCGGATCGCGGCCGGAGTACTCGTCGCGGTGGTCCCTCATCCGCGCGGGGAAGACATGGGTGTGGAAATCGACAATCACCATTTGATTTTAGGGTAGATCAGCATTGGGGTCAAGGATGTATATGGACATCGATATCCGGCTGTTATATAATTGTTTTGCTGGTAGGAAGTACGGGCATTGCTTTCAGCGAAGAAGAGCGGTAACAGGAAGGGGAAACCTGCAGCCTCGGCGCCGAAGTCGGCGGCCGGGGTTTCTGCTTCTGGGGGGCTGTCCGTGGATGAGTTGAAGGCCAAGGCCAAGCTGCTGCGCCGCCACATCATCGAGATGACCGCCGAGGCGGGCAGCGGGCACCCCGGCGGCTCCCTGTCCTCGGCTGATATCGTAACAGCGCTCTATTTCAGGGTGCTGCGCCACGACCCGAGCAAACCCCACTGGCCCGACCGCGACCGCTTCATACTGAGCAAGGGGCATGCCGCCCCGCTGCTGTACGCCGCGCTGGCAGAGTCGGGCTACTTCCCCGTCGATGAGCTGCTGACGCTGCGCAGGCTGGGCAGCCGGATGCAGGGGCACACCGACCGGGGCATCACCCCCGGCGTAGAGATGTCCTCCGGGGCGCTGGGACAGGGGCTGTCGTTCGGCATCGGGGTCGCGCTGGCGGCGCGTCTCGATGGTAAAAAACACCGGGCATATGTGCTCATGGGGGATGGCGAGTGCGACGAGGGCCAGGTGTGGGAGGCGGCGATGGCGGCGGCGCACTACAAGCTGGACGGCATCACCGCCATCATCGACCGCAACAATTTGCAGATCGACGGCTGGTGCTGCGATGTGATGAACACCGAGCCCCTGCCCGACAAGTGGCGCGCCTTCGGCTGGCACGTCATCGAGGTGGACGGGCACGATATTGAACAGCTCATCGACGCATTCGAGCAGGCTAGATCGGTGAAGGGGCAGCCGACGATGATCATCGCCCACACCGTAAAGGGCAAAGGGGTCAGCTTCATGGAGAACAAGGCCGAGTACCACGGCAAGCCGCCCACGGCGGAGCAGGCCAAACGGGCGCTCAAGGAGCTGGAGTAGGGATGGCGGAGGAGATATCCACCCGGAAGGCCTACGGCCACACCCTGGTCGAGCTGGCCGATAAGAACAGGGATATCGTGGTGCTGGATGCCGACCTGTCCCCCTCCACTATGACCGATTTGTTCGCCGCGGAATACCCCGACCGCTTCTTCGACTGCGGCATCGCCGAGCAGAACATGATGGGCATCGCCGCCGGGCTGGCCGCCTCGGGCAAGACGGTGTTCGCCAGCACCTTCGCCGTGTTCGCCTCGGGGCGCGCCTACGACCAGGTGCGCATGTCCATCGCCCAGCCGCGGTTGAACGTGAAGATAGTGGCCACCCACGGCGGCATCAGCGTGGGGGAGGACGGCTTTTCGCACCACGCCATCGAGGACCTGGCGCTGATGTGCTCCCTGCCCAATATGACCGTGGTGGTGCCGGCGGACGCCAACGAGGCGTCGCAGGCGGTTCGGGTTGCGGCGGAGACCCCCGGCCCGTTCTACATCCGGCTCTCCCGCCCCAAGACGCCGCTGATATATGGCGAAGTCGACCGGGACTATCGCTTCGTCATCGGCAGGGCGGTGACCATGCGCGGCGGCGCAGACGCCACCGTTATCGCCACCGGCATCATGGTGGAGCCGGCGCTGCGGGCGGCGGAGACTCTGGCGAAAGAGGGCTTCGACCTGCGGGTGCTGAACATGCACACCCTCAAGCCCCTGGACGAGGATGCGGTGGTCACGGCGGCGAAAGAGACCGGGGCCATCTTAACCGTCGAGGAGCACCTGCTGCAGGGCGGACTGGGGAGCAGGGTGGCGCCGGTGGTCGCCAAGAATCACCCGGTGCCCATGGCCTTCATGGCCATAGAGGACCGCTTCTCTTCATCGGGGAAGCCCAACGAGCTGCTGGAGCAGCACGGGCTGACCGCGGACGGCATCGCCGGGCAGGCGCGACAACTCCTGTCGCGGAAGGGCTAAGGCCGCACCTGGCCGTCGCCCATTATCACCCACTTGTAGGTGGTCAATTCTTTTAACCCCATCGGGCCGCGGGCGTGGAACTTCTGGGTGCAGATGCCCACCTCGGCCCCCAGCCCGAACTGCCCCCCGTCGGTGAAGCGGGTGCTGGCGTTGGCGTAGACGCAGGCGGCATCCACCTCCTCCAGGAAGCGCAGCGCGGCGGTGTAGTCCTCGGTGACTATGGCCTCGGAGTGCCCAGAGTTGTAGGTGGCGATGTGCTCCATGGCCTCGTCGATGGAGTCCACCACCTTCACCGCGGCGACCAGGGACAGGAACTCCTTGCCCCAGTCGGCGTCGGTGGCCGCTACCGGGTTGAAGTCCTTGAGTATCTCCATCGCCCTCTTGTCGCAGTGCATCTCCACGCCGGCCTTAACCCACTCCTTGGCGATCAGCGGCAGGTAGCGCCCGGCGATCTCGCTGTGCACCAGCAGGCAGTCCAGCGCGTTGCACACTGTGGGCCGCTGCACCTTGGCGTTGTAGGCGATGGCCACCGCCTTGTCCAGGTCGGCCATGCGGTCGACGTAGGTGTGGCAGATGCCGGCCCCGCTGGCCAGCACCGGCATGTTGGCGTTATCCCTGACCAGGTTCACCAGCTTCTCGCCGCCGCGCGGTATGATGAGGTCGATGTACTCGCTCAGCTCCAGCATCTCGTTGACCACCATCCTCTCGGTGGACTCGATGAACTGGACGGCGTCGCCGGGTATCCCGCCGGCCTCGGCAGCCTGCTTGATGACCTTAGCCAGCGCGCTGTTGGAGCGCAGCGCCTCCTTGCCCCCGCGCAGGATGACGGCGTTGCCCGATTTGAGGCACAGCGACGATATGTCCGAGGTGACGTTGGGGCGGCTCTCGAAGATGGTGCCGATGACCCCCAGCGGCACGCGCCGTCGCTCGATGCGCAAGCTGTTGGGCAGCACCCGGGCGTCGATGACCTCGCCCACCGGGTCGGGGAGCGCGGCCACCGTGCGCACGTCGCCGGCCATGCCCTTGAGCCGGTCGGCGTCCAGCAGCAGGCGGTCCTGCATCGCCTGATCCATGCCCGCCGCCCTGGCGTCGTCGAGGTCCTTGCGGTTGGCCTCGAGTATCTCTGTCTCGCCGGCGATGAGGCCGTCGGCGATGCAGTTAAGCGCCCGGTTCTTCACCTCGGTCGACAAATGTGCCAGCTTCCGCTGTGCGGCCTTGGCCGCCTGCGCCTTTTGGGTAAGCTCATCCATCGCTGCTTCCATAGTCGCTCTCCTTACGATACCACCAGATCGTTGCGGTGCACCACTTCCTCGCCGTAGGCGTAGCCCAGCAGCTCCTCTATCCTGTCGGAGCGGGCGCCCTTGATCGCCTCCAGCTCCTTCGACGAGTAGTTGGTGATGCCGCAGCCTATCCTTTCGTATTCCGCGCCGGCCTTACTGTCCTTCTTGCCTTTCGACGGCTTCTCTTTCGCCCCGGGCGCCTCGGCCACGATGTTGACCGCATCGCCGCGCTGGAACTTGCCCTCCACTCCCTTCACGCCGGCGGGCAGCAGGCTGCGGTTCTGCTCCTTGAGCGCCCTGGCCGCCCCGGCGTCCACCACGATGCTGCCCCTGGTGGCCAGGCCGGACAGTATCCAGCGCTTGCGGCTCTCCATCTTGCTCGCTGTCGGCGGGAAGATGGTGCCCAACGCGTCGCCGGCCACCACCCGCAGGATGACATCCTTCTCCAGGCCGCCGGCGATGACCGCGGTGGCCCCCGCCGCCGTGGCCAGCTTGGCGGCATCCAGCTTGGTCCTCATCCCGCCGCGGCCGCGCCCGGTGGTGCCGCCGGCCAGCTTCTCAATGCTGCGGTCGATGCGCTCCACGCTGGGGATCAGGGTGGCGCCCCTGTCCCTGTCGGGGTCGGCGGTGTACAGCCCCTCCACGTCGCTCAGCAGCACCAGAAGGTCGGCGTCCACCAGGTTGGTCACCAGCCCGGACAGGTTGTCGTTATCGCCGAACGACGCCCCGCCCAGCTCCTCCACCGCCACCACGTCGTTCTCGTTGATGATGGGCAGCACCCTCAGCTTGAGCAGGGTCAGCAGGGTGCGGCGGGCGTTGAGGTAACCCAGCCGGTCGGAGAGGTCGGTGCGGGTCAGCAGCGCCTGTGCTACCTTTATGCCATGCCACTCGAAGAGCTGCTCGTATGACTGCATCAGGGCGGTCTGCCCCACCGCCGCCATCGCCTGGCGGCAGGGGATGTCCCGCATACCATCGCTGATGCCCAGCTCCTGCCTCCCGGCGGCGATGGCCCCGGAGGTGACCAGCAGCACGTCGCGCCCCTGCTGGTGCAGGCGTGCCACCTGGCCCACCAGGGTGGACATCACCACCAGGTCCAGCCGGTCGCTGCCCGCGGTGAGCAGGTTGGTGCCCAGCTTCACCACGATGCGCTTGTACTTCTCGCCGTCGTCCTTCCCGGTCGCCTTTTTAGCCATAGCTGTTCCCCGATAAATCGCAACCATTATAGCACAACGATGCAGAGCCACGACAAGGGATAAATCATTACGAAAATGTCAGGGGTGCGGCGTGATTGCCACTATGGTGATAATCGGTGTGCGCTTGCCTCCAGCGTTTTGCTCATCGGGGCCGTAATGGAAGAACACCCTGTATGCTTCCGGGGTTTTCTGCTGGACGTAAGCCTCGAAAACCTTTGCTCCGAAGCTCTCGGTGAGGCTGCGGTATTCGTGCGTCTGCAGTGAGGGATGCCGGGGGTTGGTTTCAAGGTAGCCCAGGGTCTTGCGCACCTGCTTCAGCGTATTCTTCCGGGCCGGGTCGGCCTCCAGGGCGTCCAGCTGCGCATCCGCGGTGGGCGTGAAACGTAACTCACGCTTCATCTTTCACGTACTTGGCGAACGAGCCACGTTTCTTTGCTGCGCCGGCCGCCGACTCGAGCAGACCCTGTCGCACCGAGGCCAGTGCCTCCTTATTTTCGAACAGCCATAGCTCGGAGGCGGGGATGGTTACCTGTGGGTCAAGCACGATCTGCCCCGTGTCGTTGAGGTACACGCGGAACGTAACGCCGTCGGGTATGTCGATCTTCGACAGCACCACGCGGCGCTTGGAATCCGGTTTAACGCTGCCGGACACCACCTTGAAATTCGTATCCTTGATTATCGAACCCATCGCGCCACTATTCTAGCATGGGTGGGATATCATGTCAAGTGGGAATATCCCACATATCTTGTCCGATGACGCTCGTTACCCATAGCTGCTCACCGGCAGGTACGGGTATCGCCTGAAAAAATGTTACAATGGTATACGGTATACCACAATCGCCACAACAGAACGGAGGCCGATATCTCATGGAAATGAAGAGCGACAAGGACAAGCTGCAGCAGCTGGCGGACCTGATGAACGAGCAGTCGGAGACGCCGATGCTGGTGACCGACGACCTGCTGTATATATTCGACGCCGCCCTGGAGCCGGAGGAGGTGGATTTCATGCTCAAGATGGGCGGCGGCAACCTGAGTCGCGCCGAGGTGGAGGGGAAGGTCGGCCTGACGCCGGCGGATTTCGAGCGGGTGCTGGAGACGCTGCTGGACAAGGGACACATCACCGAGCTGGAGCCGGAGGAGGAGGGAGAAGAGCCGTACCTGCACGTGATGTCCATATTCCCCGGGTGGTTCGAGCACTACCTGATGCGCGGGGCGGACACCCCCGACCGTCGGGAGTTCTCGCGGCGGGTCAGCGGTTACTTCGCCGCGGCGCAGGCCATCCCCCCCGACATGCTGAACGAGATACTGAAGGACATGTCTCCGCACCGCTCGCTGGCCATCGCCAACCCGTCGTCATCGCGGCTGATCCAGGTCGATGAGGCCGTGCCGCCGCAGCCGAGTGAGGTGCACCCGTCGCACAGCATCCTCAATATCCTGGAGCGGCTGCCCGAGGACGTGGCGGTATCGGCGGGGCACTGCTTCTGCCGGGAGCAGAGGAAGCTGGACGGCGACCCCTGCCGCATGGACCTGCCGGAGGAGTCGTGCCTGGGCATAGGGCCGGCGGCGGAGCACATCATCCGGCGCGGGATGGGGCGGCGCATCAGCAAGCAGGAGGCCATCGAGCTGGTGAAGCTGGCCGAGGAGAAGGGCGCCGTCCACCAGGTGGGGCGGATGGTGCCGCTCAAGGACTTCAAAGTGAAGCACGAGGCGGACATCATCTGCAACTGCTGCTGGGACTGCTGCGGGGTGCTGGGCAACTACCACCGCGGCAACCTGCCGTTCATGCTCAAGTCGTACTACATCGCCGAGGTGCCCGACGAGGACGAGTGCACCGGCTGCGGCATCTGCGAGCAGTTCTGCCCGGTGGACGCCATCGCCGTGGGCGAAAGCGGTGTGGCGGCGGTCGATGAGGCCCTGTGCTGCGGCTGCGGTCTGTGCGCCCTGCACTGCCCGGAGAACGCGGTGCGGCTCAGGCCCTACGAGCGCAACGTCTTCCTGCCGGTGCTGCCACCCGGCAAGCGCCGCATATCATAGGACAAGGTGTTCATAACGTAGTGAAGTATTATTCCTTACAGATAGTCATTTTACGCAGCTTTGGGGAGATGAAAAGCTAAAATTGCTACGTAAACTTTGCGATCTAAATCGCCAGGTAGATGAAACTCAAAACTATACCACGACTCTTCGCGTGTGCCAACATGTCTAACATGACATTTGTGTTTCTTTGAACAGGCAACGATTTTATTTAACACTGAAGTGAAATCCTTACGTGTAACGAAATATACTATTGCAGTTTTAGAATCACGCCATGTTAGATAGCTAAGTAGTTGATCAATTGTCTCAAGGTGACCACTTTCGCCAGACCAGAACTTGCACTCAGCTACAAAAACATTTTTCTTCTCGTGTCGAATGAGTATATCAGTTTTACCAGATTTATTAAACGTTTCTCCTGTTGTGCTTCCTTCAAATCTAGGCTCCAGCTGCAATATCAGGTGGTCTCTTAAAGCCTCCTCATCTTTATCACGATATGTATTTGGATGTCTTTCAAATACCTTGCCCATATCGTGGATAGTTTGAAGAATATCATCGTATATTTGTTGATCAATTGTAGGCTCGGGCTCAGAAGCAGAGCTTTTTACAGAGGGTCTTTGGATGACTTTTTTCCTCACGGATGGTACTGAGAAAGTGTCAGGTACGTTGGTGCTTCTTTTTATAGGCACTCCTAGATTTTTTACTACAGTGTCCTGATCAATTAACTGTTGCCTCCTTCTTGTAATGATTGTTTTTACTTCTCTTGATAGAGAGGCATTAAAATCTTGGACGTTATTGTTCACGTATGCCAGCTGTCTGGTGATGAAATCTTTGATTGATTCAGCTTTCCGTCTTATCTCGTCAGCATCGTTAAAGAAATCAATGATATCAAAGCAGATACAATTGCCTGCCAATTCTACTTCTTGTGTTTGCAGGATATACGGATTTGGTCTATAAGTAAGTAAATCTTCTGTTCCGCGGTATGGGATATGATACGTGATTAACTGCCTCTTGTAAGTCTGACCTGCTTCTACGACGAAATGTGAACGGGGGTGTCTGGAAGCTGGCACATTTATCTCTTTTGCTGTAATAAATATATTATCGAAATCTGCCTTTATTGGTTCTATAGAGAATCTATTTATTAAGTGCTCATAGTACTCTTGCTCGTTAACGTTGAGTAAATACTCCGCTTTTTCAGCCTGTACTGTCTGTTCAAGTTGCCTTCTTATTTGAGTAAAGCATTTACTCAAATCTGCTTTTGCACATAAATTCATTTTCACGGTGCGTATATTATACTGCACCCTGTATTCAAGAACAAATCTGCATCCTCCTTCACATTCTGTGATACAATCTAGACAGGGCTAGTCAACGGCGGCTGGCCCTTTTTAGCGGCACGTGTGAGGATGACGGCTCGACTCGCAGTGATATATCGAACCGCAGCTATGAATCCTGCTTGCGTCGCTTGGTCGCATGGCCGATGTGGCCGATGAGTTTCTCCGGGTCAACTTCAAACAGCCTGAAGCGTGAGACCCGCCGCCTCTCCCGGGCTATCCAGCCCCGGGCCCAGAA
>Ga0180433_10004722_pt1 | contig 18911 bp, 16 predicted proteins | sample SS_ome_8_FD_132980 | JGI IMG/M metagenome (GOLD analysis project Ga0180433, IMG submission 132980) | Hypersaline lake sediment archaeal communities from the Salton Sea, California, USA - SS_1_D_1 metaG | ecosystem: Environmental > Aquatic > Non-marine Saline and Alkaline > Hypersaline >... | reverse complement strand
TCATTTTCGCGCCTTTTCGGCGGTCAGGATTTCCAGAGCGGCGATATACCCCCGCCAGCCAAGGCCGCTTATCTGACCCCTGGCGATGGGAGCAATCACCGATTTATGACGCCATTCCTCCCGAGCATAGATGTTGGACAGATGAACCTCGATCACAGGGAGAGCGCTATCAACTAGGGCATCCCTCAGCGACAGGCCGTAGTGGGTGAGGGCTCCGGGGTTGATGATGATAGCATCGGCCTTGGGTGCTTCAGCTTGAATGAAGTCGATGAGCATTCCCTCACTGTTGGACTGGAAGCCCGAAACCTCAACTGCCAATTCCTGACCCCTCTTTTCAACCAGGGCGTCAATCTCAGCCAGGGTTTTGTCCCCATAGAGCGCCTTTTCCCTCTTGCCCACCATATTCAAATTTGGTCCGTGGATCACAAGGATTTTCATGAGTCCGTCTCCTTTTTTCTCTTCGCCCTGGGATGGGCGGCAAGATAAACCTTTCGCGCCTGAGCTTGGGTGACGTGGGTATAGACCTGGGTAGTAGTGAGATTGACGTGACCCAGGAGTTCTTGAACCACCCGCAGGTCAGCACCGCCATCTAAAAGATGGGTTGCAAAGCTATGGCGCAGCATGTGCGGGTGAACTTTCTTATCAAGTCCAGCCTCAATGGCATAACTCTTGATTGCCTTCTGAAAGGCACGCTCCGAAAGCCTCTTCCCATATCGATTTAGAAACAAAGCTTCAGTCCTTGAATTGCCCACGAGCTGCCTGCGACCCTCTCTAAGATAGCGGTCTAAGGCTGCTGCTGCCGGCTCTCCCATGAGCACCATTCGCTCCTTGGAGCCCTTGCCCCAGACGCGAATCTCCTTGGTTTCAAGATTGACATTATCGACATCCAGCCCTGCTATCTCGCTTACCCTTAGCCCAGCAGCGTAGAGAAGCTCCATCATTGCCCTGTCCCGCTGACCCAGGGAAGTGGAAGTATCGGGGCTCTCCAGGAGCAGCTCGACCTCGTCTGCGGAGAGAAAAGAGGGAAGATACCTCTCCAGCTTGGGTAAGGAAACGGTGAGTAGCGGGTTTGAGGATACGATGTTCTCTCGCATCAGATAGCGATAGAAAGAACGCAGAGCGCTCAGTTTGCCGGCCACACTTGTCTTGTCAAATCCCTGCTCCAGAAGGGAGGCGATATAGCGGCGGAGCAAGAAGCGGTCCACATCTCTAAGGCTGATGACATTCTCTTGGGTTAGGAAATCGAGGAAGTGGCGCAGGTCATGGGTATAATTGCGCACAGTGTAGGGCGAGGCGTGGCGCTCTACCGCCAGATAGTTGACATAACCCTGAAGCAGCTTTTCTGTGCCTTTTGCACCCTGGACGGGATTCATACTTCCACAGCCTCTCTCTCCAAATTGGCCATGCTGATACTGAATTCGCATTTCAGGCATTTTGCCATTCTCTTGCCTCGCATCACCATGAGCCCACTGCACTGAGGGCAGGGCTGAGGTAGAGGCCTAGAGTTAGTGGCAAAATCGCAATCTGGATAGTTAGCACAGCCATAAAAGGTGCGCCTTTTCTTAGTTTGCCTCTGCACCAGGTCTCCGCCGCATTTAGGACATTTAACGCCTATTTTGACCAGAAGTGGCTTTGTATTCCTGCATTCTGGATAGCCGGTACAGGCTATAAACCTGCCATAGCGCCCCAATTTGATCACCATAGGCCTGCCGCACTGCTCACAGGTCTCATCCGTGGGCTCATCAACCACCTTGATCTTCTCCATTCGCTCTTCCGCCGTCTTCAGGTCCTTTTCAAAGGGATGGTAGAAATCCTGAAGGAAGGGAGCCCAGTTCCGCTCCCCGCGTGCGATTTGATCCAACCCATCCTCCATCTGAGCGGTGAAACCCAGATCGACGATATCAGGGAAATGCTCAGTTAATAGCTCGCTCACCACAAAGCCAAGCTCCAGGGGTTGAAACCGTCCATCGGCACGCTCCACATAGCCCCTCTCTTTAATGGTGGACAGAATAGGAGCGTAGGTTGAGGGTCGACCAATCCCCCTCTCTTCTAGTGCTTTGACCAGGGTCGCTTCAGTATAGCGGGGCGGAGGCTGGGTGAAATGCTGCTCAGGGAAAAGAGCCAAGAGCTTCAGAGACTCGCCCTTTGCCAATTCGGGTAAGGGCTTCTTGCCACCTTCAGCCTCAGCCTCGTCCTTACCCTCGCTATAAAGTATGGTGAAACCCGGGAATTTGATCAAGGAGCTGGTAGCTCTGAGAAGATAGGACTTTTCGTTCTTTGCCTCTATATCAACCGAGGTGGTATCCAGCAGGGCAGGGGACATCTGGCTTGCGACCATTCGCTTCCAGATCAGCTCATAGAGCCTGAATTGGTCTCTATTAAGATGGGGCTTTATAGCATCGGGCTCTCTCCATATCGATGTCGGTCGGATCGCCTCATGGGCCTCTTGTGCTGCCTTCGCCTTCTTGGCGAAGATGCGCGGTCGGGAGGGCAGGAAATTAGCCCCATATTTGTCTTTGATGTAAGCACGGGCTTCGTTCAAGGCCGAGGGGGCGACCCTGGTAGAATCGGTGCGCATGTAGGTAATTAGACCAACAGAGCCCTCCTCACCAACTGGCAGGCCCTCGTAGAGTTGCTGGGCAATAGCCATGGTATGCTTTGCAGTGAAGCGCAGTTTTCGCCACCCCTCCTGTTGCAGGGTGCTGGTGATGAAGGGCGGCGCCGGCCCGCGGGATACCTCTTTTTTTCGCACCTGGGCAACGGCATAGCTCGCCTTCTCAAGCTCAGCAGCAATTCCTTCCGCTTCATCTTGGCTTCCAATCTCGATCTTCCTGCCATCACTAAGACCCAAAAGGGTTGCTTTGAAGCTCTCTTTCCCCGCCATCTTTTTCAACTCGGCATCGATGGACCAATATTCTTTAGGGACAAAGCCCTCTATCTCCCGTTCACGGTCAACGATCATTCTCAGTGCCACCGATTGCACCCTGCCCGCGGAAAGACCACGCCTCACCTTGCGCCAAAGCAGAGGACTTAGCTTATAGCCCACCAGCCTATCAAGGATACGCCGCGCCTGTTGGGCGTTGACCAGGTCGATATCGATCCCCCGGGGATGGCGGAAGGCATCAGTAAGTGCCTCCTTGGTAATCTCATGGAAAACTACTCGTTTCAGTGACATATCATCCAGTTGCGCAGCCTGAATCAAATGCCAGGAGATGGCCTCACCCTCACGATCAGGGTCGGTGGCGAGATATACGGACGAGGCCTTTTTGGCCGCTTCCCCTATCTGCTTCACCACCGTCTTCTTCTCCTTGGGAACTACATACTTGGGGGTGAAACCTTCTTCCACATCCACCCCCAATCGGCTCCGGGGCAGATCGCGAACATGTCCAACGCAAGCCTTGACGCTATAGCGGTTTCCCAGCATCCGGCTCACCGTTTTTGCCTTGGCCGGCGACTCGACAATGACCAGACTCTTGCTCATTGAAGCCCTACTCCACCTGGATTCGATATTCCTCTCTCGTCTCCCGGGCGAGGATATAATTCATGCCTCCAACCTGCTTTACTGCCCCCTTTAGCTCCATCATGGCCAGCGTGCTGCTCACTGTAGATATTGGCAGGCCACACTTTAGCCCCACTTCATCGATATGGGTTGGCTCTGGGGAGAGACAGTTCAAAATCAGGGCTTCTGTGTCCGTGGCCGGAAGAACTTCCTTCATCTCCAATTGTTGCGCCGCCATGGACAGATTGAGCTCCTCCAGGATGTCATAGCAGCCCAACACCAGTTTTGCCCCCTCCTGGATCAGGCGATTTGTTCCCCTGCTCTGGGGGGAGAGCATGCTGCCGGGGACAGCAAATACCTCCCGGTTCTGCTCCAGGGCGAGGTTGGTGGTTATCAGTGCGCCGCTCTTCTCTCCCGCCTCGACAACAAGCACCCCCAGGCTCAGCCCGCTCATGATACGGTTACGCCGGGGGAAGTTCTCTGCCTTAGGCCGACTTCCCAAGGGGAGCTCGCTTACCAAAGCGCCTCGCTCCATGATCTCACGAGCAAGTTTCACATGGTCGCTGGGATAAACAACATCCAGACCGCAACCGAAGACAGCAATGGTCCGCCCCCCGGCATCCAGGGCGGCTCGATGAGCGGTGGCGTCGATTCCTCTGGCCAGTCCGCTGACAATGGTGATCCCATTTCGTGCCAGATCACCCGCAATCTGTTCAGTGACTTCCCTTCCATAGTAAGTGGGACGGCGAGTACCTACCACAGACAGAGACCATTCGTCTTGAGCATCAAAACCTCCCCTTACATAGAGCACAGGAGGGAGGTCGTAAATTTCCTTCAGCCTTGAGGGATAGGCTTGATCATGCCAGGTGAGTGCCTCCACCTTATATCGCTCCAGCTTCTCCATCTCGTCATCAAGGGATATCTTGGGCCGCCGGGCGACGATAGCCTGCACAGTACGATCGTCTAGGCCAGCCGCCTTGATCTCGGCAGCGCCGGCCTGCCATGCCCTCTCCAGGTCGCCGAAGTGTTGCTCCAAACGGGAGAACTTGGCCCGCCCTATTCCCGGTATCAGAGTGAATCCTACCCAGTACTTGATATCGCTCATTTCCATACCCAAAGTTGAATCATTCTAGCATAAGTGGACAAGATAAGACAATCAGGCACTGCAGAATGGCTATTTAAGCGATGCTTGCGAAGCCAAAAGAGGCACTCAAACGGAACCACCACCCGCCCAAGAGGCCAGCTTTATGATTGGAGAAACGGGATTCAAATATTTGAAGAGGTCGGTTCTATTAAACCTTCCGATGAAATTTGGTGTTGTCTCAGCTTTTTCAGGTAGTACTTGTTCTGCGCCTCCCACTTCTTGAGTATCACATAACCCATAGTCCTAATGCGGAAATCCCTGATTTTACCTCTCAGGAAGAATTTCATCATATTGTGGCGGGAGTAAAACTTCTTCAGCGCTTGAAAAGTCTGTTTTTGCATCTCATATGGTGTCATATTATCAGGCCAGTGAACCACATGACCGCCATCAAACAGTTTCCAGTCCGTAGGGAATTTTTCGGTGATGAATTTACGGGCAGACTTCACACTGGTGTAGAGCCTGCTGCCGATAATTGGAATCAGAATGCTTAGCTGTAGGCTATCCAATCCCAGTTTATCATAGACATCTGAATATCCTTCAGATATGAACATCCCATGTACTTTGATGCCATGCTTGTGCAATACCTTGATGCAGTTAGTAACATCCTCCGGAGTCTGCTTTTTATTGTAGCTTTCCAGTACCTCTGGATTTACCGACTCGAACCCGATGCATAATTGGCGACAATTTGCCTCCGCCATCAAGCTTACCAGCTCTTCGTCCTTAAATATGTCAGCTCTAACCTGCGTTATCCATGGGGCAGTCAGTTTACGCTCGATCATCTTATTTAGCAGTTCCTTGGTTCTCGCCCTATTGGCACCAAAATTATCATCATAAAAGAAGACACGATGGTGCTTGAATCGCGATAGCTCCTCGATAACGCTGTCCGTAGAGCGAAACCGGTATTTTCGGCCAAACATCGCGGTAACGGAGCAGAAGGTGCAGTCATAGGGACAACCCCTCGAGGTAGAAACCGGCGTCATCCGCAAGTCTTTTTTCAAACCATCGATCAGGGAGAAATCGGGGAAGGGCAAATCATCAAGATTGAGCACTGGATTGCACTGTATGATTTTTTCTCCCCCATACTTAACCAAGTCTGAAATAACCAGCTCACCTTCGCCCTGTACCACATGGTCGGCATATTCCGCCGCCTCCTCCGGCAGGAAGGTGGCATGCGCTCCGCCGATAATGACTCTACCCTTGGGGTTAAGAGCCCTGAAATTCTCGGCTATCTCATAACCCCGGGGAGCGGTGGATGTCATAATGGAGATGCCTAAGACATCGGAGTCCTTGATCTTGGAGTAATCGATTTCCTTAATGTTTTCGTTATAGATGGTAACATCGTGGCCATCGTTTCTGAGTATGGTGCCTAAATAGATGGGCCCCATCATAGGGAGCTCCTTGATAAAGGCGGTGTAAACGTTATATGAAGGGCTCTTGGGCTCTACCAGGGAAATTTTCATCTCTTTTAAACCTCCTGCAATTCCCAGTCAAATTCGCTGATTTTAACACAATGGCTCAAGTAAAGCAACCCTTTTCAAAAGATCAAGCCTTCTTCGAAGACAGCCTGAAAGGCGAAGAAGCGGAGAGGGTGGGATTCGAACCCACGAGGGGTTTCCCCCTACGCGCTCTCCAGGCGCGCCTGATCGGCCACTCCAGCACCTCTCCACGGAGAGGGTGGGATTCGAACCCACGGTCCCAAATTGGGACACCGCTTTTCGAGAGCGGCTCCTTAAACCACTCGGACACCTCTCCTAGCTTCAAATTATACCCCAAAACCTACCACAAAGGCAAAATTGCAGACATTTTGCTAATGAATCCCGATCGCTGACGCGTCAACCGAACTGTCCTGCAATAACTCCTCAAAACGACGTGCCGCAGCCTCTTGTAGCCCGGGCAGGACGTGGGAATAGATATCCAATGTCATTGCCACAGAGCTATGACCTAGTCGCTCTGAGACGATCTTTGGGTGAATACCCTGCTGTAGCATAAGCGTAGCGTGAGCGTGCCGCAGGTCATGGAGCCGAACGCCCTCTAATCCAAGCGAATGGGCTATTACCCTAAACGCCCTTGTGACACTTGTAGGTCGAAGCGGTCTGCCATCAGGGTGTGAGAATACTAAGTCAGTTGGAACTAGAGGCCTACCAAGTAGCCTTCGGTCATTCTCCTGCTTTGTCCGATGCTCCCGAAGTAGGATCGCCAATGATGGTGACAACGCTATCTGCCGACAGCCCCGCCTGCTTTTGGGTTCCCTGAAAATGTACTGCCCGCCACGGACCGTAGAGGTTCGCCTGGATAAGGAGCAACACTTGTCGGAGCAGCCCTGAAGCAACGAATGAACCTAAATCCCGCAGCCTAGGGCGACCACGAGAGGACCCAATCCTCAGCTGCGCTGTTGGTAAGGTGAGTCTGGTTGGAGCCGTCGGCATCCACCACGTAGACCTCACAGTTGCCGTCACGGTCAGAGTCAAAGGCAATCTTGCTACCGTCCGGTGACCATGACACTGACCCATCCTATCATTAGAGATGTCTCCTGAACCAATCCACCGCCAATCCTGCTGCCTTGGAGAACCATGGCATGGAGTATACTTCGAAGTGGCCACAAGGGAGAATGGTCATGGCCTTCGGCTCACCAGCCCGTTGAAACGACTCTTTGGCCAAATCAATGGGTAGGATTGAGTCATATTCGGCCAGCACCATCAATAGCGGCGTAGGTGAGATGCGTTGCAGCGGCATTGCTAGGTCATACTCAAGCGATTTCTCAAGGGACTCAATCGTTGCCTCGTTCCGCCAGCTAGGCGCTTTGAGTTCCGTGAACCAATGGTAAGCTTCTGGACCAGGGAGGGCCGCAGGCTCCCCCTCGAGGGCGACCACAGGCATGTAATTTACCGCCCCGGTCTTCTGGCGTTGGATGCGGTCCAGCTTAAAAGTCTCCAAAACCAGGTTGAGGGCCTCAGGCCCCAGCCGATTCAGACGACTATCCCAGGCACTGACCCCGCCATGCACCTGGGAGACCACGCCTTTGACCCGCTTATCATAAGCCGACACCCAGAGCACGTGCGCTCCGCTGTATGATGTCCCCCAGATTCCAATACGATCCGGGTCTACCTCTGGTTGGTCAGAAACCCAGGTAATAGCATTGCGGTAATCTTCGATCTGTTCGTACCAGAGTATCTGGCAGCGCGGCTCACCCTCGCTGCCACCCAGAAAGCGGTAGTCAAAAACCATTGTCACGAACCCGGCGTTCACAAACTGCTCGGCGAAGTGGTCTAAAGCTTGCTCTTTCGTGGCCGAAAATCCATGGGCCATTACGATCGTCGGGGCTTTCTGACCGGCTGGAAGATTGTCAGGCACATAAAGCCACCCAACACACTGAAGCCCCTTGCTGTTAAAAGTGATGTCGCGTCGCATGTCAATCGCTCCTTTCTGAGTTCACTCCAATCATGGCGCCCACAAAACGCAATGGCAAAGAGGTTGTAGTCGTCCAGTACCTCAGTGACACATCACGGCCAGCGAACATCAATCGAGGGAGGTCAAAGACCTGGCACCAGGGTCCCTCTTTGAGGGAACAGTCCAGAATGAGTTCTCAGCAAACGAGGCTATGCGTATATGAAGTTCCTGTGGAGGCAGTTTAACACAAGCGTTGCTGCTTTTCAATCTGACGGCTTGAATGTGCTCGATCCCGATCCGAGTGACTCGTTTCAGCCTATTTATCCCCATCTCTCATAAATCTAGCCTGCGTAAAAACGTCGCTCAACCCAGCGAATACAGATAGGGGTGGATAACTTTGGGAGGCGCGTCGCCACAGATACGGTTTTGCTGGTTCGCACAACAGTACTTATATCTGGGAATGGCCAATCATCTCCATGTAACTGCAGGTTCATTCCTCATGGGTATTCGCTGATACAGGTTCCTGGGATAGCCGATGCTCATGGCATCATAGGTCTCCTGCCCCTCTGGAAGTCCTATAGCTTTCTGCGCAGGTGGCCATAGCTGGAGAGCCGCCACGAAAAATCCGCCCCAGACAGTGCCAAGACCATAGGGAACCGCTGCGAGTTCAAAGTAGGCCAGGCGGATGGCGAATGATTCCCGGCTGGCATGGAGACCTCCCAGGCCACTAGCAGCATGGAGAATGATGAGATGCGGCGCTCCACGGAACACAGAGTCTTCTCCCTTCTCCCACAAATCAACAATGACGTCGGCATCGATCTGGCGGTGAAACTCCGGGGCCTCTTGGCTCATAGACCGCATCCAGTCTATAACCGTCTGACCAAGACGTCTGATCTCCATTTTATCGCTAATGACGAGCCAGTTCGCGGCCTGCAAGTTATGACTGGAAGGAGCGTATCTGGCCACCCGGATTATTTTTTCCAGCGTTTCACGCGGTACCGGTTTATCATGATAAGCCCTGAACGTACGTCTGGCCATAAGGAACTGGGCCACTTGTTCCGGACTCACTATGAGTTCCGGTAGGATGGGCAGGCAGTCCTCTGGCCCTTGCTTAGCCACCTCGCGACCAGCATGAGTGCGGGCCTGAAGTGTCAGCGCACCGGTAGGGCAGACAGCGACGCAATGACCGCAGTCGATGCAACGTTCCTCTGCCGACCGAAACTTAACGTCTCTCGCGGTGGGCAGGGAATCCTTGGTCTTCATTTCCAGTAAGCGAAAAGGCATTCGTCCAGACAGTCCCCGCAAAGAATGCACTTGTCGCGATCTACAGTGAAAAACATCATGTATTCCTCCCTTATTGATTAGGGTTCCCCAAGGCTGTTGATTGCCTGCTGGTGTTTCCTTACTGGTACTGCTTACCATTCCCTTGCGCATCCTGCTTCACCAATGGGTAAGGTAGTGGTTGGGATATGCAGGAGTGCTACCGGCATATCATAGAAATCGATAATAGGCAGGTAGTATCAGAGTATTGACCATATGCTTAGAGGGTTCTGCCTACTACGTATTTCATGAGACCAGGCTGCTGCTTAACCTCCTGAGAGTGAGCGTCCACGTACCACTTATCTCCTTTTTCCAGTGAGACAACGTCTGGGTACTTGAAGAGCTGGTGCCAGCGCTGGATGGTCTTCTCCTTTGGTTCCTCCTTACTCCGTGTCGCCTTTAGAATAGTTGCCCTGTAGTCTGCTATTTGCCTCTAAACATCCTCCACCCCTTTGCATCTAATCTTCTTGCCTGAAAGGACCGTCCCTCCATTCCAGGGCTGCTTTTAGTCCTTCCTCCAGGATTCTCCGGACAAACTCTCGACTGATGGGGCTATGCATAAGGGTGGCATCCATATCGTTCGCGGAACGGATGCCAGCATACATCCCCATTGCCTGGAACCACCGATTAGTAATATCCTTATGGGCGTAGATGAAGTCTAGAGAGACCTTGGCCACTTGCCGAGCGTATTTAAGCACCTCCTCCTCCAGTCGATCCACGGGAACGGCCCTGTTTACTAGTCCAATCCGCTCCGCCTCTGTCCCACTCATGCTGTTGCCAGTAAAGAGCCATTCCTTGGTCTTCCGCATCCCGATGTGGATTGGCCAGAGGGCAAAGGTATGAAGGTGTCCCATAGCCCTCGCCTGCGGTTGGCCGATCTGAGCATCCTCGGCAGCGAAAACGATATCGCATACTCCGATGAAATCTACCCCCCCGGCGAGGCAGTATCCATGCACCTGAGCGATGGTGCACTGCCGCAGGTTGAAAAGGCGAAGCCAGCGCTCAGCGCTTAAATGGAACATCCTCCGCATCCAACTGGCACCGGTGCTGGGAAGGCGTGCCTGGTCCATACCCCTATCCCCAGCATCATATAATGGAGCCTCTGGCGCCCGCAGGGCGCCTCCCATGTCATAGCCTGCGGAGAAAGCCCGCCCCGCCCCCTTAAAAATCACCACCCGCGTGTTATCGTCGGTTTCCAGATCATCCATTACCACATCCAGTTCGTCCCTCAGCTCTTGACTCAGACTGTTGAGCCTGTCTGGTCGGTTCAGGATCACTGTCGCAATTCGTTCCGCTTCATTCTTCTCATAGATGATATTCTCGAATTCCATACAAAACCTCCTTTTTGGGGATTTCCCATTTCAATTCGCAATAAAGCATCCTGACCTTAATTGCTTTGTCACCAAGAATAGAGGCATGGTACCTTGCTGTCAATCTCCACTACGGGGCCCTTCAATAGCCTCCTCATGTTGAACAGGTAATTTTCTTATTGCTGCACAAAAAGCCATAAAGTGCAACGGATTAGGAGGACACCCTGCACAGGCTGAACAAGCTGATTATACCTGCTACGAGCGGGGGCTTGTGTTGCAGTGAATGCACTTTTGGAGTTTGTGATCGGGGCGAGCCTGGGCTAGTGGCCTCTGGTGGCCGAGTCAAATGAGTATGCACGAAGTGCCCGGCGCCATTTCTTTCGCGTGTGGATCGTCTGCGTAAATGGCACGATTTAGGGACTAGAACTAAGTCTATTTCACTATAGAAAACTGACCATGCCCCAATTTCATATGGGAAATCCAGGTTTAAGCCCGTTAGCTAAGTGGATAGGTTTGCTTGCACTTCGAGGCGCTCATCTGCTCCGAAAAGGAGGTCAAGCCACCATTCGTTTGCAGGCAAGTTAGTAACAGGGGTATTCACTTTTCTATGCGATAGGGCAATGCTCGTCCATGAACTCCATGGCGCTGTTGGCGGCTAACTCGATGCCGACACCTTGGCCGCCGGCTTCGCATCCCACGACGTACAGGCCCTCAATAGGTGTATTTATCTTGGGCCGCCGATCCCCAACTTGGTCTACCGTCTGTTGGATACCGATGGCCGCCCCATGCTCACCAAGCATGTTCCCAAGTTCTTCATTGGTCGTGGTGTTGACCCATAAGAGGTTCTCCCGCAGGCCGGGGATGATTTTATCAGCCGTTCTGATTATAGCTTCTAGCAGATCTTTCTTCATCTCTTTCGCCACTCTTCCCCCACCACCTCCACCAGTACAGACGTACTGCTTGCCTTTAGGGGCGATCTTGTCGGAGAAGTTGGATGGGACAACCAGCATAAGGTTTAGCTCGTCCGGAATGATACCCTGCTGAATATTTCTTGCTTGCTCTTCCCTATCCAAATTGGCGATATTGCCCAGCATGTGGATATCGGTCAGTACCTTGTCAAGTGCCATTCGTACTATCATGCTCCCACCCCCAGTATACGTGAGCCCCTTAACGCGTTTCACATAGTCGGATGGGAAATAGTCAGCACCCACCAGATTCAGGACCGTGTTCTGGATATCAGCATTGGAGACTACCAAATCCGACTGGTAGAGTTTATCTCCAACCATCACACCCTTGACACTGCCTCCTTCCACCTCGATCTTCTGCACCTCGGCTCCCAGCTTGATCTCGCCGCCGAACTTTCTGAAGGGGTCTGCATAGGCGTCGGCGATAGCGCTGCAGCCTCCGTCAGGGTAGCCCGATGCTCTGGCTTCGGCCTCCCACTTCAGGCAGCGCATGAATTCACCGGTGCTGGCTATCGAGATAGGACAACCTATATAGATGCCGCAAATGCTTTGGACCCAACTGTGGAGCAGTGGTTCCTGAGTGTACTGGGAGAGGAACGTTTGCAGCGGCGTGTGATCATATCCTTTCATCTTCTCTTCTGGCATGGAGCGGATTTCTCCGAGGAAGTTCATCAGGCCATTGAAATCCTTCTCGGGTACCATGTCTTTGAAATCGTGGGGGTAGGTACGGACCTTGCCCTGGTAGCTGGAACGGGGTCGCACATAGACATACTTCACGGGGTTTGGTATTCCAACCCGACGCAGTACGTCCCCAGTGGGGCCCTTATCACTTCTGGATATGAGGTGAACCCCCAGATCACAATGGAAACCCTCTTTGTCAAACGATGAACACCTTCCTCCCAGAAACCTATGCTTTTCCAGAAGCAAGGTCTTCCTGCCTCGATGCGAAAGCATAAGGGCAGCCGCCAAGCCACCAATCCCCGCACCAACCACGATGGCATCATATTTCACAGCCATTGCCCTGTCTCCTCTCTATGTGAGTATTTTCTGCCTGAGTGTAGCAAAGACTATGCCGAGAGTCAATCAACTGTGCTCGTTCAGGTGATCGGTGACCACGTCTCTACTTTTGTACAATAGGGCAACGTACCTCCATGAACTCCACAGCACTGTTGATGTTGTGAATCTTCAGCGAAAATGGGACACATCTAGGACAGAGCTTGGATAGAAGGGGTCATCACCACCGAAGCCGACGTGCCTGAGGTTCTAATAAGCGAGTGAAGGCGCTCAAAAAAAGCTTACAATCGGAAGGCCGTTATAGCAAAGGCGAAGCCCGGTGCATGTCTCTCGCAGTGCACGGAGGTGGGCAATATTGTATGATTCACACCGAAAAACTCCTTGTATCTACTTCCCAAAAATCTCGGCCGTTAACGCCTCTACCTCGTCCGTCGACATCTCAAATACCACGTGATAGTCTTCACCAATCTCCCCTCTAATCTCACCGATCCAGCAAGGCATTATAAATATATGTCCAACGCCATCCAGCTCCGGTAGCCCGAATTTCACTTGCCCCATGGGTGTGTCAAACGTTTCTGTCTCAAGCGTAGCTATAATCTGGTCCACATCATCCACGGTACCAGCCTTCTTTAAGGCATCGGTCAAGAAGTAAAGGTGGATAGCCGAGTAGAGTGACTGTTGCAGGAACTCGGTACCAAACCGCTGCTCGTACTCAGCAGCGAACTCGCTTAGAAATCCGGTCAAGGCTTCTCCGAGGGGTGACGGGTAGTAGATCAGATGACCTTGGACATACTCCGGGCCATGGTATTCGGCCATTGTCAAAGTCCAGGCCCAATAGAACGAGACGCCTTCCCAGCCCAGTTCCCGCACCGCTGTCAACGGCCTAAAATCCAAGTAAAGGAGGTCTGGATTCTTGTTCGCCATCTTGGTTGCTACCGGATAGAACTCCGTCGTCTCAGGGGGGAAGTACTCCGCATCAAGCCACTCCATACCATAGTATTCACCGGCCGTGCGAGCTGCCTCAGCCATCATGTGCCCGGTTGAGGTATCTTCGGCGACAGCGGATAAAGTTTTCAGCCCGGGGTAGACTTCGCTTATGTACTTGAAGATGGCCACGGTGTTGGGGACAGCGTGCGTTTGTCCGAGGAAGGTGTGAGGCTTATCCGGCCCAAAGGCTTCCAGCGGGATAGCCGTTGGGAATAGTATCACCCCTGATTCTTCACATATGGTCTGGGCAGACATGCCGGCGTCGCCACCGAGCTGGGTCATGAGTTTCACACCATGCTCAAATATAAGCTTGGTCGCCGACGCCACCCCGCCTTGGCTACTCCAGCCGTTCTCTTCAAAGATGAGATTCCATTTGTATTTCTCTCCGGCTACGGTGAACTCGCCAATGTAATCACTGGCTAACTCAAGCGCTTGTTGTGCCGGCATGCCGAGACCGGATCCATAAAGGCCGGTCAGCGGCAGCCCGACACCATACTTGACCTCCTTTACCCTCTCAACCTCATCCTCTCCTCCGCCACACGCGACGCCTATGACCAGTGCAAGGCTCAAAACCACGACTGCTGCTATTGAAAACCACCTCTTCATGCTTTTAACCTCCTTCAGCTCTCTTGCAGCAGGAAGTTTCTAGAACAACGGCTTCATAAACTGCCGACATATGACTTACTTTGTAATCGGATTTCGCTAAGAAAAAATCAGAGTTCAGGGCTAATCTCAGTAGTACCCTTACTGGAACTCGTATTGCTAAGCCTCTCTCGATTTCGTCGAGGCGGGTCAAAGACCCGGCACGAAGGTCCCTATTAGACGGAACGGTTACAGATGCTTAGGTGAGACTATTTCAGGAGAATGATAGCGTGTGGGAGGATAATACATTGGGGTTCTCTTTTTGTCAAGCTGTGGGTTGGCACCATTGGTGACGAGCGTTGGTCGGTTTCTGTGATCGGAGAAGAAAGCGCTTAACAAAAGGGCGATTTGTTGGATCACATTTAGCCATGTTGTTCAATGCGAAGTTGCTGAGCATGTTATAATAGCTAAGGAAAGCGCATTGTTCGCTCGTGGAGAAGGAGGTTAAGGCCTAATATGGCAAATAATTTCATAGGGCAAAGAGTCATAGTGCGGACAGGACGCTTAGAAGATGTTGAGTATGAGTGTGGAACGATAGTGGGCGAGATGCCAACGTTGTTTGCTATCAGCACTGAGACCGGCTCTGTCAAAATAGTCTGGAAGAGCAAGGCCTATCTCTATGATGTCCAGAATCTGAAACGCATCGAAGATATGTGTGGGGAATTTACAGCGGTGAAGGGAAAGGCGCTGGATCTATTGGCTGCCGCCTGGGACAGCCTGGAGCCTCTGATGGGCAAGCAAGAACTTGAGATGATATGTAAAGAGCGCCCGCGTCCTCCGCTCGTGCAGGGAACTGAATGCCATGTCCTAGAGGATGCCAAGGGCAGGGTGCTGCTTAAGGGGAGTGGCACAAACCAGGGCATTGCCTTCGGGGCCGCGCAGATTGTGAGATCACATTTTGACTTGCTCCATGTGAGACCTGGGGACGTGTTGATCGCCGAAGACGCGTTAACAACTTGGCCGTGGTTTAAGGCGGCAATGATTGCAAGTGCTATTGTGGTGGAACGTGGTGCTATGAACCACTCCTCAATGATTCTAGCCGATGAGTTCGGGATACCCTGTGTAAGATTTGCCGAGAACGCTACTCAGATGCTTGCAGACGGCCAGATCGTCATAGTCGATGGATATACTGGCAACATTCATGAGGTAAACGCCTTCACGGTCTAACATCGATGACTGGCCCTTATACGATTTCATGGGCAGCATATTCCGCGGATAGCTTCTTAACAGTTCATCGAATGGTGTTCCAACAAAACGCTACTTAGTGCAACCTTTTAACCACATTCTGGCTTATCGCCACATTGACACGGACTCTAACCAAATTATAACGAATTCCTGACCCAATAGTAACCTACGCAGCGTATAGTATTTTGTGAGATCAGGCTAACGGCGGGCCAGATCCCGCGTTGATGCAGGAATGCACGCGTGGTGATCCTGGCCTCGTTCATTTATAGCGTGGTCGGCGTTGAGTCTGATGGCCTATGTAAGGCTGGCATTAGGTTGAGTGCCCGAGCAACAGAGGGCTGTGAGCAGCTATGAGCTCAAAGGCAACGGTAGACGAAGGCACTGCTCCCTGCGATTGTGTTATGCGAGTGCAGATAGGGGACATTTGTTGTTCCCTCAGATGCCACGACAGAGACGTATTCGGCAGCTGGAAGCAACTATACAGTGACTTCCAATCAGATAACCCTGCTGATATCAGTGTCGATCTTGAGGTCGTTGACCGGCTGAGCTCCGCTGAGGTTGAGGCAGCGCTGCTCCAGACGAGAATCGTCCCTGAAGGGAACCGTTTCGTGGCAACAGACCTCACACTTGAGAGCGAATTTGACACTGCCAATCGCGCTCTAAGCATGAGAGTAGAGAAACGCCTGTTCGATCCAGCCCTAGAGTTCAAGCTAATGAATCGGCTTCTCTCTTCCGCCTACTACACGGCATGTGAGGCAAAATACAGCGGAAGACTTCCTGCTATGTTGGTACACTCCTGTGGCATTATTCGCGATGGTCAGGCGCTGGTCTTCGCTGCTCCTTGTGAAACAGGTAAAACCACCATCGCTCGGCTTTGCGGCGAGGAGTATGGCCAGGTGATCAACGATGAGATGCTCCTGGTCTCCAGGCCATGCCAGGATAATGGTCCGCTTAGGGTTCAAGGTGTTCCCATAGTCGGGGGCTTCTATCAGCGGCTAAATGCCACGGCACCGCTGAGCTGCGTTCTGTTGCTCAAGCAAAGCAAAAGGACGGCGGTACGCCGTCTCGACAAGATGGAGGCCTATCTACGCTTCATGCGCCAGATAATATCCCCAGCTTACATTGGACAGACTGACAGGCGAGCCCTTTTCTCACTGATAGCTGGGTTCAGCGATGAAGTAACTAGCGCAACGCCGTTTTACGAGCTTGAGTTTACTCTGGACAGGGAGCCATTGTGGGAAGCTGTAGGGGAACTGGAGAGATCGCTTGAGAAGGAGGAGTTAACATGAAGGGAAGCCAGATAGCTAGGTCTGAGGATATCATCTGGCGGCGGATCGAGGATGAGACAGTGGTGATCACAGATGATGGTCTGTCAGTGCACGTGCTGAACAAGACAGCAACCCACGTATGGGAACTGTGCGACGGCACTTGTGGGCCCGACGAGATCACCGCCAGCCTCTGTGACCGCTTCGATGTGTCTTTCGAGGAGGCGAACGCGGATGTCAAAGACATTATAGCGAAGCTGGAACAGATGGGCCTTTTGAAGCAGGCTATGGAGGTGCCAGGTCAGTGAGCATTCGGTCAGCTAGAACTCAGCGCTCCTTATTGCAAGAGGTTACATCCAAGTGTTCCCGGCTGAATATCCCCATACAGGTGGCACTGGAGCTTACCTACCGATGCAATCTCCGTTGTTCCCACTGCTATATTGACCTCGCTGAAACCGACGAGCTATCGTTCGACGAGTGGAAGGAGGTGCTGAGCCAGCTGAAGGAAGCGGGTTCCATTTACTTGCTATTTACTGGCGGCGAGATAATGGTCAGGAATGATTTCTTGGACATCGCCGCCTACGCACGCCGCAGTGGTTTCTTCATTGGCTTGCTCACCAACTGTACCCTACTTACCCCAGATATCTCCCGAGCCATTGCCGAGCTGAGACCCTTCGCGATCGGGACAAGCCTCTACGGGGCCACAGCATCCACACATGAGTCAGTGACCAGGGTGCCCGGTTCCTTTCAGAAGGCGTTGGAAGGCATACGGTTACTCGTCGCCGCAGGCGTGATGCCAACAGTACAGACAATAGTAATGCAGACTAACGTACACGAGTTGCCGCAGATAGAGGAGTTGGTTGAAAGACTGGGTGCAAGGTCTGATATCAACATCGGGATGGCGCCGTCCAAGACCGGCTCTGATTTCCCCTTCCAATATGCGCCGGGGATCGAGGCGCTGCTGAACTGTGGTTGGCAGCCAGAAACCCCAGACCCAACCGGGGAACAAGGGCCACAGCTCTGCAAAGCCGGAAAAGCTAATTGTTCGATTTCACCCCACGGGGATGTTTTTCCATGTATCCTGTTTCCGATGAAATTGGGTAATCTACGAGAGTCAAGCTTTGATTCAATCTGGCGCCTTGAGCCGTGTGCTGAGCTACGGTATCTCAGGTCGATGAGGCGCTCTGACCTATATGCCTGCAATGGGTGCGAGCTGAGGGCGTACTGCCAGAGATGCACTGGCAGCGCCTACGTCGAGTCGGGCCGCATGGACGGTCCGAGCTCGAGTGCTTGCCGGCAGGCGCAGTTGCGCTGGCAGCTCACTGAGGTCGGGGAGGTGTGATTATGCGAAAAGAGCCTTACTTGAAACCTGAAGTAACATCAGAACTGCTGGAACCCGGCGAGCTGGGTGTCCGAGCAGGCAGCCCTGACGGCGGAGGCGGAGGCGAAGGCGGAGGCGGCGGCGGAGGCCCCATCCAGATGCTCATGCCGTTCTTTGGACTCTGCTGCCGCTAGCCGCGCTCTGAAGTCGTCTGGGCTCTAGCTAAACACTTACCCAGAAGTGTCAAAGCAACCCAATTGAACGTAACTTCAGCGACCAGAGCGACCAGTATCGTAGCTCAGCACACGGCTCAATGAGGGGAGGCGCGAGAGGGGGCTAGGCCATCAACAAGGCAATTGTTAATGAACTCTGGCTAGAACTCCGCACCAGACATGGAAGGGGTTGGTTGCCAGTCCTTACTGGCAGTATGGCGCCATTGATTGGCAGCGGGGACCGAGTTCTGGTTGGCAGGGTTGCAGCGGAGCAGGTCAGCTTTGGCGACATCGTTGTGTTCAGACGCAAAGGCGACCTGATTGTCCACCGAGTTTTCAGGAAGCACCGAACCGCTAACGGGCTTCGCTTCAGCGAGAAGGGCGACACGCGGTTGGCTTTTGCGCCTGTTGGGGGAGAGCAGATTGTTGGAAGGGTCATCATGGTGGAAAGAAGAGGAAGGATGCTAAGTCTCACCTCACCTCTGAGCCGGTTCACCAACCTTGCTCTGTCAGCTTGGCTATACTGGACTGCCGCTGGCGTCACGATGTTGAGGTCTTCGAGAAGCAAAAACATAAGAAGGGTTGGGAGAGTGCTCTCTGGGTTACCGCTCTTGTCTTCCAAAATCCTGGTCAGGATCTGCTTCGCAATCTGGTATCCGT
>Ga0180433_10004721_pt1 | contig 18921 bp, 17 predicted proteins | sample SS_ome_8_FD_132980 | JGI IMG/M metagenome (GOLD analysis project Ga0180433, IMG submission 132980) | Hypersaline lake sediment archaeal communities from the Salton Sea, California, USA - SS_1_D_1 metaG | ecosystem: Environmental > Aquatic > Non-marine Saline and Alkaline > Hypersaline >... | reverse complement strand
ATTTTATGTTTTGCTATATCGAGAACGTACTCTTCAAAATCATGTGACAAATCTACCTCGCATTCATTTGCTTTGTGACCTAAAACTTTGTATGGAATTTCTGCAATGTCTAAAAGTTTTTGACGTGATTCGGATTTAGAACCTAGATATAAAATATTTTTCATATAGTAGCCTCACAAAGGCCTGTGGCCTCCCACAAGCCTGCAAAATTTTGTTTTACTTTGCCCTCAAGTTGTAATTCAAAAAGTTTTGATTGAAGTTCTGTGTTGGAAATTTTTGTTTTATTACTTAAATCATCAATAGAAATTGGTGTGATTAAATTAACAATTATTGGATCCTGGATGATATTATTTTTAATGAGACCCTTCGATACACGACGCTTCGCGTCGCACTCAGGGCGAACGGATTTTTTTGTATTGTTCTGCCTGTATGTTGACTTATGCGTCGTATCTTTCGACAAGCTCAGTGCGTGCTCAGTGCGATCGGTTGTAGATTTATTCCGTTCGCCCTGAGCAAGTGAGCTTTGCGAACGCGTCGAATGGGTAACGGAATAATCCCCAAATTCTTCGAGAATGTCTGATGGGTTTGTGACAAGTTTTGCGCCTTGTTGGATAAGCTTGTGGCAACCAAAACTTAATTCATTGTCAATTGATCCTGGAATCGCAAAAACCTGTTTACCTTGTTCGACTGCAAATTGTGCAGTGATTAGCGCGCCACTTTTTTCTGATGCTTGAACAACAATACAACCTTTACTTATTCCAGAGATTATCCTATTCCTTGCAGGAAAGTTTCCTCGCTGAGGTGGATATTTTAATGCAAAAGGTGAAATCACAGTTCCATTGTTTTCTAAAATTTTCCTGAATAACTTTTTATTTTCTTTTGGATATGGATTTAAAATACCCGAACCAATAATCGATATTGTTTTTCCATTGGATTCTAATGTTAATTCATGTGCCATGCTGTCGACACCAAGTGCGCCACCGCTTGCAATTGTCCAATCATTGTCGACTAAATTTGGAACAATTTGATTGATTGATTTTTGTGAATAAGAGTCACCATTTCGTGAACCGACAATTGATATAATTTTTTCCGATTTTTCTATTGGTTGACCTGATAGATAAATAACTGGAGGAGGATAGTAAATTTCTCGCAAATCTTCAGGATATTCATCATCGAGAATTGTGATTATTTTGATTTTATATTTTTCGGCTAATTTTATCTCTTCTTCTAAGTCAGATTTATTTGAAAGTTCGCTTGAAATTAATGAAGAGATTTTTTTTGAAATCCCAAATTTTTCTGAAAAATCTTGTGATGAATATTTATAGATTTCATTCAGATTAAGCGAAGAGCCATCTTGAAGCTTTCTTATTATTTTAAGAATTGAAGATGGCCCTACATTTTTTATTAAAGACAAATGAAGCAGTGCTAAGTTGTTTTTATTCTGCATGTCTCAGTTGCTTATTTTTTTTCTGATTCAGTTGCAGATTCTTGTTTTTCAGTAACAGTTTCTTCCGAAGTTTCTTCCTCTGATTCTTCGAAGGCAACTATTGTTGAAAGGGTTTGTTTAGAATCTAATCTAATTAATCTTACACCTTTAGCATGACGTCTCATTGTTCTAATTTCCTGAGGGGTAAGTCTTATGATTTTTCCATTTGTGTCGATCAATAAGAAATTAGATTTTTCTGACACAAGAGCAAGACCAATAACTTCGCCGTTACGTTTATCAACAGGAATTGTTCTTACGCCAACACCACCACGGTGAGCAACTCTGAAGTCTTCAATGCGAACACGTTTTCCGTAGCCTTTTGATGTTGCAAAGAGTAAGTCGTATTTGCCTTCGGCTATTAGTTTTTGTGAAATAATTTCAAGTCCAACGACATAGTCTTTTTCTTTTAATCTTATTCCACGAACACCCGCAGCTTGTCTTCCCATTGAACGCACTTCTTTTTCATTGAAGCGTATTCCTTGGCCCTGTCTTGTTGCGATAATAATTGTATCTTCTCCGGAACTTACATCGCAGAATGCCAATGTATCATTTTCATTAAGTGTGACGGCTCTTATGCCGGTGCTTCTTATTTTTGCAAAAGCTGACATTTGAGTTTTTTTGATTGTTCCTTTTTTAGATACAAGAACCAAGAATTTATTTTCAACTTCTCTAAAGCAAAGAAGTCTTATTACAGTTTCGCCTTCTGTTAATGGTAGAAGATTTACTATTGCGCGACCTCTTGCTGTTCTTGATCCTTCAGGAATTTGATAAACCTTTAAGCTGTATACACGTCCAAGATTTGTGAAGAACAATAATTCATCGTGATTTTTTGCAACGAAAACATCTTGCATGATGTCATCGGCTTCAATCAAATCAGAGATTCCCTTTTTACCTTTTCCGCCTCTGTGTTGAGTTGAATAAGTTTCGAGTTGAACTCTCTTGATATAACCTTTCTTTGTCAAAGTTACGACAACTTCTTCATCGGGAATCAAATCTGCTTCTTCAAGCTGATCAATTGCACCTTCGATTCTAGATTTTCTTTCATCAGAATATACTTTTCTGATTTGATCAAATTCTTTAAGAATTTCTTGATTTAAAATTTTAGGTTCATTGAGAATCAATTTTAATTTTGTGATTGTTTCTAGAAGTTGTTTAATTTCGTCTTTTAATTTTTCTATTTCAAGTGCGGTTAATCTTTGAAGTTTCATTTCAAGGATTGCTTTACCTTGAACTTCTGTGAGCTTGTATTGTTTTTGCAATTTTTCTATTGCATCTGGAGCTGATTCGGATTTTTTTATTAACTCGACAACTTTGTCGATGTTGTTGAGTGCAATTGTTAAACCTTCGCAAATGTGTGCACGTGCTTCACATTTTGCTAAATCAAACTCTGTTCGTTTGGTTATAATTTCTCTTCTATGAACTATGAAGTGTTCCAAGATTTCTCTAAGAGTAAAAATCATTGGACGATTTTGGTAAAGAGCAAGGAGAAGAATCGAAATATTTGTTTGCAGAGACGTATGTTTATAAAGTTGATTTAAAACAACTTGAGGAATTTCGCCTCGTTTTAAATCTATAACAACACGAATACCTTGCTTATTGGATTCATCTCTGATGTTTGAAATTCCATCGATAACTTTATTTTTAACCAGGTTTGCAATCTTAGTTATCAAATCTGCCTTGTTAACCTGATAAGTCATTTCAGTAATAATTAATCTGTTTTGTTTCTTATCTTCTTCAATGTCTACAACTGCTCGAAGAGTTGCGTGCCCATGACCCGTTCTATATGCCTTGAGAATTCCCGCTTGACCACAAATTATTCCGCCAGTTGGAAAGTCTGGTGCAGGAATTAATTTAAAAATTTCTTCATCATCAATGTTTGGATTTTTCAAAAGTTCTGTGCATGCATCAATAACTTCATTGATGTTGTGAGGAGGAACAGATGTTGCCATACCGACCGCAATACCCGTTGAACCATTTATCAATAAATTAGGAATTTTTGCAGGAAGAAGAATTGGTTCAGTTCTTGATTCATCGAAGTTTGGAACAAAAGTTACGGTATCTTTTTCAATATCGGCTAACATTTCTTGAGCAATTTTAGCCATTCTACATTCTGTGTAACGCATTGCAGCTGCGTTATCGCCGTCGATCGAACCCCAGTTTCCTTGACCATCCAAAAGAGGATATCTTTTTGAGAATATCTGAACAAGTCCGACCATGGATTGATAAATTGCTGAGTCGCCGTGTGGGTGATAGTGTCCTATGACATCACCGACTACTGTTGCAGATTTTCTGTATGATTTTTCATGATAGTATCCAAGCTTATGCATGGAATAAAGAATTCTTCTGTGAACAGGTTTTAATCCGTCACGAACATCTGGAAGTGCTCTGCTGACAATAACCGACATCGCATAGTCGAGGAATGAAGTCTTAAGCTCTTTTTCTATAGAAAGAGGCTTAACGCCATGACCGGAGGCAGGAATAAAATTGATTTGATTTGTTTCATTTGACATAAAATATCCCCCTCAAAAAGGGTAAACGATTTAAACTTTTTAAACGTATGATTTATACAGTGACCTAAGGATACTACGGCCGTATTCTTAAGGCAAGTTTAGCACCTTTTTAAGGGGGATTGAGTATGTTTTATTGGGATTATTTGGTATGTATATTTTAAGAATTTTTATCTTTAGGTTCTGTGGTCAAATATTTTATAGCGTCACGCATATATTCATTAGACTCAAGAAGTGGTTTTGCTATGGCGTACAATGGGTAGGAATGAATTTTTTGGTGTTTGCAATAGTAATCGGTTGAGAATCTTATTCCGTATGGTGAATCTTTGTGCGATTCCAAGAACATGAACATACTTTTCATCTGTTTAATTGAGCCAGCTTTTACTTCAATCGGTACAATATGATTTTTGATTTGAAACAAATAATCAATTTCTGCTTGGCTGCCCCTATCTTCTTTATTCCAATAAAATAATTCATCTTTTCTAATTGGGTCTGAATAGGCTAAAAGTTCTTGCCCTACAAATGCTTCAACAATTTCACCTTTGTTTACAATCGTGTTTGTTGGCTCTAAAAACCAGGGTGCCAAATCAAAATTAAGAATTGCCTGGCTTAGGCCAACGTCTAAGAATATTATTTTAAAAATATCTAGGTTTGCTTGAGCACCAATTGGAATTCCTTGTCCAGAACTGTGAAAAATCTTATTTAGCAGGCCGGCTTTTTCTAGTAATTCCATGGCTGGTTCGAGTTCTCTTTTTTTGTATTCACCAACACGGCTAAATATAAATTTTTTACTAAGTTGATTTAAGGATTTATGAAAAATTAGATCCAAGTATTTAATCTGATGTTTTTTAGCATATTTCCCAAAATCTTGTTGATAGGAGTCAAGTAGATCTGCATGTATTTCTTTTACCTTTCTAGGTTTTCCAGTTTTTAACCAGGATTTTATTGCGTCTGGCATTCCTCCTATTGCTAAATACGTTGCAACTAAATTTAATAATCTTTCATGTATAATCTCAGAATGACTATTTTTAATGATTAATTCTGCCCACATCTTGCTGCCTGTTGCTACCAAAAATTCAAGAAATGACATTGGATACATGTATCTAAATGAAATTCTTCCAACTGGTACACCAACTTGTTCTATCGCAAAGTCTAATAATGAGCCGGCGGCAACAACATGAAGCTCCGGCATTAGTTCATAAAAATAACGAAGGGCTATGATTGCCCGAGGAACCGCTTGAATCTCGTCGATGAAAAGAAGTGTTTCTCCTGGCGTTATATCAATGTTTAAGTGTTGAGATAATTGAAAAACAATTTTTTTGGGATCTAGGTCATGGGAGAAAATTTTTCTTGCTTTTTTGTCTGCCTCTAGGTTTACTTCAGCAAAATTTTTAAATGTTTTTCCAAGCTTGCGAACTGAGTGCGTTTTTCCAACTTGTCTAGCTCCTCTAATCAGAAGAGGTTTTCTTTGATATATATCATTTTTCCATTCCAATAAAAAATAATCGATAATTCTTTTCACAGGTGTTCCTTTGAAATTGGTGATTTGGGCTATGAAATGTTCAAAAATCAAGGTGAAATATCAGCGACAATGTACAAGAATCAGGGTGAAATTGCAAGAGGCATGTTTAAAAATCAGGGTATTTTTTCGGAGAATATGTTCGTAAATCAGGGTAAAATTATAAAAACATACAAATAATCTGAATTATCACGAATGTGAAAAATCCGGAAATGGTGTCGTCCATCATGGTGCCGAGGCCGCCAGGAATTTTATTTTCGGCTTTTGAAATATAAAGTGGTTTTAGGATGTCGAAAAACCTAAACAGAATAAATGCTAGTCCATAAATCCAAATTTGTTTTGGTGCCAAAAATAGAGAAAGCCACATTCCGAACCATTCGTCGATGACAATAAACGATGGATCTTTAATTTTTGTTATTTCGATAATTCTTTCAGAGGAAACTGTTCCCAGAATAAAAAGTATGTTCAAAATTATGATGCCTTGAATGATTGATAATTCTGGCATCAAAAATAGGGTAGTTGCAGCGATAAGGCTTGTTGTCGAACCAGGCATGAGTGGCGTGTAGCCAACGAACAAGCATGTAGCTATGAGTTGATGACCCAAGTTTTTTATATCCATAATTTCCGATTATTAATCAAATAACTTATTCCGGACCATATAGTAATTCCAACGACGATGTAAATAGATGTTTCTACAAATGATTGGTAAAAAGACATGAAAATTTCTAAAGGTCTTATTTTTGTAAATTCATGTAAATATTTCAGAATCAAATTTGCAAAAATCATATATGCCAATATGAATTGAAGGGTGGTTTTTAGTTTTGCGACGTTCTCTGTGATTATTTCTTTGCCATTATTATTTGCGAGGATTCTCATTCCAGTTACTATTATATCCCTTGAGGCGATTACCAAAAATACCCATAACGATATTTCTTGAACAAAATAAAATCCCAACAATGTTACCAAAACTAAAAATTTATCAGCCAATGGATCCAAGAATGCACCCGTCGAGGATACTGTTTTATGTTTTCTTGCGAAATATCCATCAAAGTAATCTGTGATTGATGCGGCAATAAAAATTATTAATGCCGGGAAAATATAAAAACGACCCAACAATGTTAGATAAAAAATTATAGGAGATAGTATTATTCTGGTTACGGATAATCCGTTTGAAACATTTATCATGAAATGAGCTTACAAAAAATCTTGAATAAATTAAAGCAGGCCCAACCATACGGAAGGGCCCGTCCTTTAAACCGACCCGTGAAGGCCGGAGATAAAAAACTTATCTTATATTTTTCCACATTATCTCGAAGAATGATTTCAAATTTCCGCGCATGCCCTGTTTGATTTGCCATGCTTCGAGTGAATAAATTTTTGCATCTTTAATCACTTCTTTTTTAACTTCTGCTGTTGCCTTTTCGAATTCTTTTACAAGAAATTCTTTTTGCAGAGCTTTGAAGTAACCTAATGCGTTTTTCAATACTTTTAAGTTTCTAATGCCTTTGCTTGCCAGTTCTTCGAGTAGTGCTTGCGATGCATAATCATCTACAATTTTTACAACTTCAGTTTCATGAACTTGGCAAAAAACACGAGGAGAAAAGAACATCGCGAACGATGTTGAGAACAGAAAAAAGATCACGAGGATCTTTGATGCGTTCATTACTTCTCTCCCCGAACCTTCTACGGCGTATGAACTCAAATTTAAACGGGGAAATACAAATACCGGTAAAGGTATCAGTAAAGAAAAATAAACCCGAAGGTTTATGCCTCATTACCTATTTCCCCGAGCTTTTAAAAATTTCAATATGACGGAGAGAAAAGTAAGAAAAAGATCCGAAGACCTAGATCATACTCATCTCCCCGAACTTTCAAAGGGCTAGAGGGAAGATATAGGCCACCGAAATTGGTGCTTAGAACACTAATGAGACCCGAAGGCCTCTGCGTCATTACCGTCTCCCCCCAAAAGCTTAATTATACATTAGCAGGCTGCAATTCTATTTGTAAAGGGTTTGCGGAAATATTTTTTAAAATAATCTTGAATCCTATTGGCAAAAGTCCAATTCCGGGCATTGCGGATAAAAAAGAAAAGGCGCCATGCGGCGCCTTTCAGGTAGAAAATTGCGGGTGATTTTTATCGTTACATTTCGCGTAGTTTTTTTATTCTTTTTTCCATTGGTGGATGGGTTGAAAAAAGACTCATCATTCCTGAAGCAGAGAAAGGATAAACGATAAATAAACTTGCTGTGCTCGTTTCGGCTTGGCTTCTTGGTTTGAATCTATGTTGTTGAGTTGAAGATTGAAGTTTTTCTAAGGCAGATGCAAGGGCAAGTGGGTCATGGGAAATTTCTGCACCAGATTCATCTGCCAAATATTCGCGTGATCTTGATATAGCCATTTGAATTAACATTGCTGCGATTGGCATAAGTATTGCTATGAAGATTGCTCCGATTGCGCCACCGCGATCTCTGCTGTCTCTTCTGCCTCCGCCAAATATCAGTGACCATCTCAACATATCAGCAAGCCATCCGATTACCATTGCCATTGTTGCTGCAATTGTTGCAACCAAAATATCTCGATTTTTTACGTGTGAAAGTTCGTGTGCAAGAACGCCGCGAAGCTCATGTTTTTCTAAAATATCGAGTATTCCTTTTGTCACAGCGACCGATGCGTTTTTAGGATTTCGCCCGGTTGCAAAAGCATTAGCCATTTCGGTTGGAACAAACCACAATTTTGGCATTGGCATTTTTGCATTGTGACAAAGTTCTTCAACCATTTCGTAAACATAATCAAATTTATTTTTATCCAATGGTTGAGCGCCATACATTTTCAAGACAATTTTGTCAGAGAAAAAATATGTGAAAAAATTAATTACTAACGCAAAAATAAGCGCAAAGTACAAGCCGGTTGGACCACCGAAATAACTTCCGACAAAAAGTAGAAGGCCACTTAATGTTCCAAGAAGCAGTGCCGTTTTGAATTGATTTAAGAACATAATTTACTCCTAAAAAACTTTATTCCTTATCTTCGTAATCTATTTCCCAGTCATCCACGATTTCTACATCAACTGGATCTGATTGTTTCGAACTATCGTCCTTGGTTTTGGATTTGATGTCAAGCGCATGCTCTCTTTTGGCGGTTTCTTTGATTTCCATCAACTTTTTGGCTTGTCGTTTTACGGTTTCTTTGAAGCCTTCGCCTTCATCAGAAATCTGTTTTTGTGTTTGCTTGAACAATTTATTGATCTCGCCTTGAAGTTTATCGATCTTTTTTTGAAGACTTAGAACAACTTCAACTCCGGCAAGATTTACTCCAAGCTTGTGTGTGAGGTAAATTATTTCTTCTAGCTTATCGACATCTTCTTCTGAAAAAAGACGTGTGTTCCCTTCTGTTCTTTTCGGAGAAATCAATCCTTCTTTTTCATAAAGTCGAATTGTTTGTTGGTGAACAGAAAACATTTTTGCAACTACGGATATTGAATAATAACCCTTACGCCTTTTTTTCATTACTCATCCTTTTTCAAAATTGCCATGAAGGCTTCTTGTGAAAGTTCAACATTTCCAACTTGCTTCATTCTTTTTTTACCGGCTTTTTGTTTTTCAAGAAGCTTACGTTTTCTTGTGATATCACCGCCGTAGCATTTTGCTGTAACTTGTTTTCTTAAAGCCGATACAGTTTCTCGTGCAATAATTTTTGCACCGATTGCTGCTTGAATTGCAACTTCGAACATTTGACGATGAATTACTTTTCTTAATTTTGAAACAACATCTCTTCCAATTTGATACGCTTTATCGCGATGTACAATTAATGAAAGTTCATCAACAGCTTTTCCGTTTAGGAGAATATTCATTTTTACTAAATTGGCAGGTTCATATCCAGATTCTTCGTAGTCGAAGCTAGCATAACCGGCACTCATGGATTTGAGCTTATCATAAAAATCTATGACGACCTCATTGAGTGGCATTTTGTATTGCAAAACTAGTCTATCTTCATCTATGTAGCTCATGTCTTTTTGTTCGCCGCGTCGTTCTTGGCAAAGTTTTAAAATATTTCCAAGATATTCTTTTGGAGTAATTATTGTTGCTGTGATTACAGGTTCATAAATTTCTTGAATTTTTACAGGCTCTGGAAATTTAGATGGATTTTCGACTTTAATTTTTTTCCCGTCTGTTAATTCAATTTCATAAAGAACGGTTGGAGCAGTTGTGATAATGTCGAGATTGTATTCTTGTTCAAGTCTTTGCTTAAAAACATCGAGATGCAATAAACCTAAAAAACCACATCTGAATCCAAAACCAAGTGCGGCAGAACTTTCTTTTTCTACGTGTACGCTAGGGTCGTTTAAAGTTAGTTTTTCAACTGCGTCTTTTAAATCTTCATATTTTACAGATTCAACTGGATATATTCCTGCGAAAACCATTGGCTTGGCAGGTTTAAATCCAGGCAAAGGTTTTATCGGTTTTTTTGTGTGATAAATTGTGTCACCAATTCTTGCCTCTTTAACTGTTTTCATTCCTGCGATGATGTATCCAACTTGGCCCGGATATAAAATTTCTGTTGATGTTGGATCTGGGTACATTATTCCAATATCCAAAATCTCGTAGTTTCTTCCCGTGCTTGCAGCAGTTATGTCATCACCTTTTTTTAAAACACCATCGATTATTTCTACTAAACAAATTACACCGCGATATTCATCAAACCATGAATCGAATAAAAGTGCTTTGCATGGTTTTTCTGGATCACCTTTTGGTGCGTCTACTCTTTCAATTATTGCAGGCAATATTGATTCAACATTTTTATTTGTTTTTGCAGAAATTAATAAAAGATCTTTTTCTTCAATATCAAACGCTTTGTTCATTTCGCGTCCGACTCTTTTAACATCTGCATTTGCTAAGTCGATTTTATTTATGACAGGAATAATTTTTAAATTTTGTCCAAATGCCAAATAAAAATTTGCCATTGTTTGCGCTTGAACGCCTTGAGCTGCGTCGACTAAAAGTATGGCGCCTTGGCATGCATAAAGTGATCGTGAAACTTCGTAACTAAAATCTACGTGACCAGGAGTGTCAATCAAATTCAATAAATATGTTTCTCCATTGTGCTCATAAAACAAAGATGCGGTTTGAGCTTTTACAGTTATGCCACGTTCTTTTTCAACTTGGAGCTTATCTAAAAATTGTTCATGCTTTGTTCTTTTAGAAATAGTTTCGGTCATCTCAAGCAATCTGTCTGCAAGCGTAGATTTTCCATGGTCAATATGAGCGATTATTGAGAAGTTTCTAATTTTATCGGGAGTGAAGTTTTGAAGGTCTATTTTAGTTTTCTTCATAGTTTTTTATTTTTTATAGCTGCTTTATTTCTCTTCGGCGGATCATCCCGAGTGCCGAGCTTTGCTAGGTGTATCGAGGGATCGTGATCAACGGAAGAATAAGTTTCTATTGTAAGCGAGTCCTACCAATCGCTCACCATCCTTCGATACATTTCCCTTCGGGAAACACTCAGGATGATCCGCCGGGCGGATATCGCTACATTTTTTCTGGTTTACTTAATCCAAGCAGGTCTAAGCAGATTCCCAAAGTATTTCTAACAAGTTGTACTAAAAATAATCTTGTTTTTGATTGTTCAATGTTATTGGCATCAATAATTTTGTTTCTTGCGTAATAGTTGTGGAAAGTTTTTGCTAGCTCAATTGCATAGTATGAAAGCATGTGAGTTTGATAACTTTGTTCGATAACTCTTAAAACTTCCTCTAATGAACATATTTTTTTCAAAACATTAATTTCGTCTTGCGATAGGTCTGTTGATATTTCGATATTTTTTAGCTCTGTATTTTCGGAGGCTTTGTTTAGCAAACTTTTTGTTCTTACGTATGCATACTGAATGTAGTAAACAGGATTTTCTTCTGTTTTCTTTGTTGCAACGCTCATGTCGAATTCAAGATGAGCGGATGCTTTTTTGTTTAAGTAAAAGAATCGTGCAACGTTTTTTCCAACTTCTTCTATAACATCTGAAAGTTTTTCAAATGTTCCTGCACGCTTTGACATTCTTACAACTTCGCCAGCATGAGTTATTCTTACTAGTTGATACAAAACGCATTGAAGTGTTTCAGGATCATAACCCATTGCTTCCATTGTTGCTTTTAATCTGTTGACGTATCCGTGGTGATCTTGGCCCAGAATATTAATCAAGACATCGTATCCACGATCATACTTTTCTTTATGATATGCAATGTCTGGTGCAATGTATGTATAAAATCCATCTCGTTTTCTTATGACTCGATCTTTGTCATCACCGAACTCTGTTGATTTAAACCACAGTGCATCTTCTTTTTCGTAAACAAAATCTTTGTCGTGTAAAACTTTTATTGCTTTATCGACTGAGCCATCTTTGTGAAGTCTTGTTTCAGAAAACCATTTGTCGAAATGTATTCCGTATTCATCAAGAGTATGTTTTTGCATTTCCAAGATTTGTTCTTTTGCATATTCTTCAAAGAATGATAAATCTTGATCCAAAACTTTCTCACCATAATGTTCGATGCATTTTCTTGCTAAGTCGATCATATATTCACCGGCATAACCATCATCTGGAAATTCTACTTTTCTTCCAAGTTCTTGCTGACATCTTACTTTTAAAGATTCAGAAAGTTTCTTCATTTGATTGCCGGCATCGTTTATCAAAAATTCTTTATCTGCTTTGTGTCCAAGAAACTTCAAAACATTTCCTAGGACATCACCAATGATTCCACCTCGCCCATGACCTAGGTGAAGAGGGCCTGTTGGATTTGCACTTACGAATTCGACCAAATATTTTTTCTTTGGCGCATCTTTTGGAAGCTTGAAGAAATCTTCTTTCTCGTCAGAAATAGATTTTGAAATTTCAGCCCAAGCAGATTTTGTTAAATATAAATTCATGAAACCAGGTTTAGCTGCCTCGGCTTTTTCTATGTATTTTTCATCGGACAATTTTTGAGCAATTTCTTCAGCGACGCTCATTGGAGCTTTTTTTAGCAGCTTAGCCAAAATCATAGCAACATTGCAGTTCAAATCTCCAAAAGTTTCAGATGGTCTGTCGGTATTCAAAACTATCTGTATTGATGATTCTAGTTCTTTCGAAAGCCCAAAATTGTCTTTCGCTATTTTCAAAATTTCTTTTTTTATTTCATGAATTATGTTCATCAATTTTCTTCCATCTTTTAATTTTCGATACAATTTTATCCTGAGTGCGGCGTAGCCGTGTATCGAAGGGCAAGGTGAGCGGAACAATAAGCCGTTCGCCCTGAGTGAAATTCGTAAGAATTTTGTATCGAAGGGTTTTGCCGAACGGCATGAGCACAGTATAGCATCTATTTCGGGCCTTGAGAACGATTGCTCCATTGAGATATTAGGATTGAATCCTAAAAATTCCAATTGAATGTGAAGCCGATGGTTCCGCCGTACATGTCGGTGGGCCAAGCGTGTTTGCCGAGAACTGGATAATCGTAAAAAACTTCAAATCTTGGTGCAAATCTATCAACGTGTGCTCCGAAATCATATCCGACAACACCGTGAAGAACGTGTTGATACCATTGGCTGAAAAGTTTATTATGATTTATGACTTCATTTTTGTTGAATATTGCTTCGTTCGTTAGTGCTGTTTGCAATAAACTATCATCTTTCAATGTAAGAGTTGTTTTTTCTTGTTGAACAAAAGAATAACCTCCTGTGATTGATAGACCGCCAAGAATTCTTTCAAGTTTTGCATAAGCTCCAATATCCCACATTGTGCCAGGGTCGCGTTGAACCTTTGCTTTTTCCAAAACAATCCAACCATTTTGATGAGTAGATGTTGTTACGCGATCGAGATAGGTTTGTGTCATGAAAATTTGTGCGCCAACATTTGCGCCGACAACAACTTTTTCCCAAAGTGTTGCATGAGCATTTCCACGAACATTGAAAGCAAAATGTCTATTGTATCCAGTTGATATTGATGCGATATGATTTAAATCTTTTTTTCTTGCAACAGGAACGACGACACCGGCTTGGATAAATCCGCGCAACGCAGTCATCATACTTTCTTTGAATGCAACATGTCCATTCCATCCAATCGATAACAAAATATCTGAAACTTCTGTTCTGCTAAAAGCAGTTTTTGTATGAACAATATCGAACTCGGAAAGAATTCCATCTAGATCGCTATTCAAAAAATTCATGATTGTTGCATGTTCTGAATCTGTTGTAACCGATTGAACATAATCGATTCCATTGATGCCTATTCTTCGAATTGGCACATATGCTTGCAGATAAATCCCACTAAAGAGATTTTGTTGTAATGTGAAATCAAATTCTTCTGTTTTGAAATTACCTTTAAGTTTTATTGTTCCGTCAAAAAGATTATTAATTGGGTATGTATTTGTTCCATTAATGAAAGCGTAAGTATTTGGTTTTGATGCTAAGGTAATGTTTTCAATGTTGTCGGCAAGATTTTTTAATTTAAAAGGACCGTAAGCGTTGAATAGTTCCGTTTTTACTTCTTGAGTGTTCCAAGAATTTTTTGTTGATCCCTCAGCGTAACGAGCATCAAAATGAGTTGTCCAATCTGATGTATCATATTTTGTTTCGCCTTGAAAAAATTGCGCGCGATAGAAATTTGGTAGGTCGACACAAGTTAAACTTGATGGAATTAAAACCAATAAGAATAATTTTTTTAGATTCATTACATGCTCTCCTATTGCTGGCTTCCCGGCGGATCATCCCACCGTCGCCAAGGCTATGGTGGGCAAGCCCGAGTGAAAGTAAACCTACACACCGGCGGATCATCCCGAGTGCCATGCGTAGCTTTAGCGAAGCATGGTGTATCGAGGGATCGTGATCTCTGGAGGAATAAGTTTCTATTGCAAGCGAGTCCTTTGATTGTTCACCATCCTTCGATACATTTTGCTTCGCATCAAGATGCTACGCAAAACACTCAGGATGATCCGCCGAGTGTTTTGACTTTAGATTTTTAATATCGTAACAAATTTCAATTTCCTTAAAATCAAATTGTAGTTGAAGTTAAAGAAAAATCGCCATGGTTTTCTGTTAAATCTTTAATTTCAATTTTATCGGGGGAATTTTTGACGAGATTAGAGTTGATATGTTTTTTATTTTCAGAAATTTTTTGTAAGAAAGAGTTGCATTTTTTTGTGTAAAGATCTGGAAGGGTTTTAAATAATTCGGTATGTCGACCAACTTTAGGAGCCCATGTTTTTTTTATGCAATGATTTCCTGCGGATTTTAATTTTTCATATGCAACAAAACTTACGACGGGATCATTTTGGGAATGCATAAGGAAAATTGGGGTATTAACTTTTCTCATCGATTCAACACAATTAACTTTGCAAAGTCGAATTTTATATCGTTGTTGTACTATAAATCTAATAGGCTCTCTAAAAATTAAGTTATGAACCAATGGAACGTTTTTAAAAAATGGGAATGTTCTTTTTATTTGTTCTCTTAAAGATTCAAATGCGGCTTGAAGAATTAATCCATCGAATTGATGTTTTTGACTTTCTGCTTCAATCAAAATTGTGGCGCCGAGAGATATTCCAAATCCGTAAGTTGGCAAACCTTTTGTTTCGGGATGATTTTTTATAAAATCTGCGGCTGCATTAACTTCATGTACTTCTCTTCTTCCAAGAGTTGTGCATTCTTTTTTGCCGTAATTTCCATGTCGGCGAAGATCAAAACGAATACAGTTGTAATAAGAAAATACTCGTTCGGTATAAGGAATCATGAAATCTTTGTCATATGCAGCTGGATGACACATGACAATATTTCCGTGTGCATTTTTTCTTGTTGTGAGAACTGCGTCTCGGACTAATCCGTCTTTTGTTTTTATGGTTATGTTTTCATGATGTGCTATTTCTGGATTTGTATGAGTTAATGCCAAACTTTGATTTTCTACGATATCTTGTTGCTCTGTTTTCTTATGGAAAATTTTAAAACCGATTCCTTTTCTTGGGGATGAGTTTTTGAATAAATTTTGTTGCATTTGGACATGATCAACATTATCTTCTGCCTCATAAACTTTGGAATATATGTCTGGGAGTGGAGCTGCATTTAAATAAAAATTTGTTGCAAGTATTGAAAGAAACAAGAGAAACATTTTTTGAATTTCCAAAAGGAATCTACTTTTTTTCATGGACAGTTTGACCCGTTTTTTGAAAAAAGCTGTAGTCGATGTATATTGATAGCCTAAATATTGTCGAGTCCTTAGGATACTAAACTTTTACCCCAAAGCAATGCATTTTATGAAAAAAGTCCGCGATCTGATCAAAGAAATCACATCTGATGGAAATTGGTGCACAGTTTCAAATTTGCTTACAATTTCCAGAATATTTTTTGTGCCAATCATAATTTATGGAGTTATTCATAACAATTGGTTGTTGTCTTTTGCATTTTTAATAATTGCCGCTATCACGGATGTTCTTGATGGATATCTCGCCCGGCTTTTTAATGAATGCACAAAATTAGGAAAGTGTCTTGATCCGTTGGCTGATAAATTTTTATTAGTTTCTGTTTTTGCGGCTTTATCTTTTGTTAATTCACCATCATTTTCTATTCCCTCCTGGTTTGTTTTTCTTCTATTTTTAAGAGAAACAATTATTGTTGGTGGCGTTTTGTTTTTAATGATTTTTGGTGTCGACTTAAATATCCAGCCATCAATTGGTGGAAAGATGACAACATTTTTTCAGGTATTATTCATTTTATGGATTTTTGTTTGCTACTTTGTCGGATGGAATCCGGTGAAGACTTATTATCTTTCTTTATTTATGTTGGCTGCGATTTCGATAGCATCTTTTGGGCAATATGCATTGATGGGTTTTAGATATTTTCAAGGAGAATCATGAAATTATTTAAAAAAAATCTTTTTGTTTTTTCTTTTCTAATCACAACAAATGTTTTTTGCATAGATGGATTGGATTTTGATTATGAAAATATTCCCGACAAGGAATTTGTACATGAAATTTTTTATGTTTTTTTAGAAATGGTTAAAACTGCTCCTAAAAGAAATGGAGATATTTTTTCTTTCGAAGCCATCAAAGATATTATGTATGCAAAAACTAAAAAAGGTCGGCAGGCTTTTTTAGATACAACGAAAATAGTTTGGGATTGTTTTGACGTAGGAAAATTATATGTCGATGAGGATTCAGTGGAATTAGTTAACTCAGCGTTGTTTATGACTGCGGCATATTTTGTGCATAAAGATGAGCGAGGCAGAGAGGAATTTGTGAAATCTTGTGAAGCGTTGCATGAAAAATATTTAAATTTTGTTCCCAAGAAATTCGATGAATCATTGCAAGAAAGTATCAATGAAGAAATTTCAGGAAGGCTTTCTAGATTTAAAAATTCTGTTAATGATTTTTTCAAATTGTGCTGGAACAATAAATTAAAAACAACTGGTGGTGTTTTAGGCGCATTGGTTATTTTGTGGGCTGCAGGTGTTATGTTCACATCTTTTACTAAATAAAATTTAAATTGTTTATTGTTGTAACCCATTTTTCTTTTCGATATAATCCTTTGCATTGGGGAGTCAGGAAAATTTCTTCAGAGTTCTTTGAAATCAAAAAATAATTTTTTGAGAAAAAGGGAGGATGATAATGTAAATTAGAATTTGATTTTTTAATTATCGCAAAAAGTGTTGCTAGTTTGATCGAGTGATCAAGGCAGATCTTAAGCGAAAAACATAGAGGAGATATTATGAACAAGAAATTAGGACTTTTGGTTTTGGTCGGTTTGATGGTTGTAGGTTCAGCAGTTCAAGCAAATAAATATCCAACACATAAGACACTTGCAAAAGTTGTTGAGGCCGTAAAAACTCCATTGACTTTAAACGAAGATAAAGTTGTTGCATCAGCTGAAGTTGTTTTTCTTGCTACAGTTTTTGATGTAGTTCGTAGAACAATTACCGACAAAGAAGAGATGGTAAAATTTGTTAAAGCTTTCTTTACCCCATGGAAAGAAGAGTCAATAGCGCTTTTGAAGGAACATAAGATTCTTGCAGCAGAATTATTTGCAATGCTTGTTTCTTTTGGAACATTGGGCGTTGAAGGCTTTCGAGACAAGTTGTAATTTCTGTTTTTTAAAAAATAGAAAATTGAACTTAAAAAGGCGTGGGACAAAATCTCACGCCTTTTCTCTTTGAATTGAAAAAAACATAATTATTACAACAGGAAACAGGAATAGAAATCGATTGATTTATAAATTTATTTGAATTAAATTTTAGAACGTTCGTTTGAAATGTAAGTCTAATTATCGCAAAAAGTATTGTCAGTTTGATCGAGTGATCAAGGCAGAAACTTAAGCGAAATATTTGTTAGGAGTTATTATGAACAAAAAGACAATTGCATTGTTAGCATTAACAGCAGTCGCAGTACCAGCTGCAAACGCATTGCCCAAGATTTCTATGGAATCAGTTAAGGATTACTCTAAATCTGGTCTTAATTTAGTTAAGGATCATCCATACATCACAGCAGATTTAGCTGGTCTTTCTTTGTTGGTCGTTGATTTCACATTTGGTGATAGAGACAGTGTTAAAGATTTTTTTGTTTCTCTTAAAAACAGAGAATTCAAAAAAGCATTAGAACTTTGCAAAGAAGACAAAAAACTTGGATTGGCAGTTGCGTTGATCGTTGGAGCACCTGTTGCAAATTTGACAGTAAAATCTGTTCAAAAAGCTAAAAGTAAAATCATCCCATTTTTGAAGGGAAGATTGTTTAGGCAAGAAAAAGAAGAAGGAAACGTCCCCACAGAAGTAGCCGCACAAAACCCATCAGGCGACACCGGACAACCAGGAGGAGAAACACCAGTAATCGGCGGCAGCACCGTATAAAAGAAGACAAATAATTTTAAGTTAGCATAAAGCTGATTTGAATTTATAAAGAAAAGAAGGCGTGGGCTGATTGGCCCACGCCTTCTTTCTTTTTGAAATCTTTATTTGGCCAGGGAGCGCGAAGCCAAATTTTCTTTTTGAAATGGTCGTTTGGTGCCCTTTGCGCCAAATTTCTCTTGGTTCATACTTGGTTTTCCCTTCGACTCGTCCAAGCTTCGCATAAAATGCTTCGCCGGACTTGCTCAGGGCAAGGTTTTGAAAGTTAAATTTTTTAATGGAGGTTTATCATGAACAAGTCATTCAAAAGAATAGTTGCAGCAGTTGCATTCACAACTGTTTCTTTCGGTTCGGTTTCTGTTTTTGCAGCCAGAGGTAGAATGGGTACAACTGTTCCAAACGGATATAATACAGTTGGTGGGCGAAGAACAGTGCGTTCAGTAAATAGACTTAGAACCGTCGTTAATAGCAGACCAAACATTCATGAAGGTTGCCAGGAAGTTTATGAAACATATTTAATTTTGAAGGCTCTTCCTGAAGGTGTTATTTCTGATGGAGAGATT
>Ga0180433_10004720_pt1 | contig 18925 bp, 12 predicted proteins | sample SS_ome_8_FD_132980 | JGI IMG/M metagenome (GOLD analysis project Ga0180433, IMG submission 132980) | Hypersaline lake sediment archaeal communities from the Salton Sea, California, USA - SS_1_D_1 metaG | ecosystem: Environmental > Aquatic > Non-marine Saline and Alkaline > Hypersaline >... | reverse complement strand
GAGTCGAGTTCCACCTCGAACCCCTCCGGCCAAAATGCACCGCTGGCAGGATCCTGAGCGTACTGTCCACGATATTCTCCGCGCACGATTCGCTCCAGCCTGTCGGTGAACCAATCCACCTCTGCTTCGTCGTTGTAGCAGCCGAAACTGACACGCACCAGACCGGGTGTGTTCGCCTTGATCCCATTGTGGATCTCCTGGCGAAATGCGCTGGCCTGGTCAGGCGACACGTTCAGCAGGTGCAACAGATAGGGGTGTGCGCAGAAACAGCCGTTGCGCACGCCGATTCCCCCCTCGGCACTGAGGACGGCCGCCACCAGGTGATGACTCATTCCCTCCACGCAGAAGGGGATCACGCCCACTTTCTCAGCCACCCGCCCCGGATCGGTGATGCCATACACCCGGATGCCATCAATGTGAGTCAGCTTCCTGAGCAGGTAGGCCGTCAATGTTGCTTCGTGCTCAGCCACCGCGTCCATTCCCATTTCTTGGAGGCAGAGCATCGTCTTACCCAGCGCTACTGCGCCGATCACGTTAGGACTGCCCGCTTCCTCTCGATCCGGCAGGTCCGTCCAATCGACTTCGTCCAGGGTGACGATGTCCACCGTCCCTCCACCGACGAGGTCCGAGTGCCCCTGCAGAAAAATATCTCGACGGCCAACCAGCACGCCAGTGCCGTAGGGAGCATACATCTTGTGGGCTGAGAGTGTGAGGTAGTCGATGTGCCCGGGGTCGTCGTCAGGGCGCATATCTATAGCGCGGTGCGGAGCCAGTTGAGCTGCGTCCACCAGGATTTCCGCTCCAGCAGCGTGGGCCTTGGCAGCAAGACGGTGGATCGGGTTTATGTACCCGGTGACGTTGGAAGCGCCGGTGACCGCAACCAGGCGCACCTGGCCCGCGTAGGTCTGCAGCAGATGATCCAGATGAGCCTCGTCCAACACACCGTTCTCGTCTACACTGATGTGCTCGACCTGCGCGACAGTCCGCCAGGGGAGATCGTTGGAGTGGTGCTCCATCAGCGTGGTCAAGATTACGTCGCCTGGCGCCAGGGGCAAGCGGTGGGCTAGCTTATTCAAGGCCTCAGTAGCGTTCTTGCCAAATATCACGGTGTTGGTCCCTGGATCAGCGCCTAGGAACTTGCAGACGATCTTGTGCGCCTCCTCGTATGCTTCCGTGGAGATCTGGCTCTTGAAACCAGTGCCCCGGTGAACACTGGAATACCAGGTCATGAATTCGTTAACTGTGTCGAAGACGGGGCGCAGCGCAGGTGTGCTGGCGGCATTGTCGAAGTTCACGTAGATGCGGTGCGAACCATCCAGCAGCGGAACCTGGGCATCTATGCCGACGATGTGCTGCCGGACGTTTTCGATCGCAAGCTGACTGCCCGATCGGGCATTGTCTTTATCCATTTTCAGCTTCATTTGCTCAAGCCTCCACGTGTGATGATGTATCGTATTGTGTCGCGTGAGGTACACAGTGGTGCACGAAGCCTTATGAAACGTCTTTCGGCCTGCGCCGACGGCACCGCGCTCTCCTGCGGAAGTGCCTTTTCAAGCAGCTACGAGTCCAATCGTTTGACTTGAACGGTGCCGCTCAAGTCATCGTGGAAACTGCCGCCCAGTCGCCGAATGAGTGCTTCCAGGACTCGATTCTGGGATCGTGTGATCTGACTTTGAACGATCTGCTCGGCTCGACCTGGATCGCGATCGCAAAGTGCCCGCGCCAGGGCAAGGTGCTCGTCACGCATCTCCTCGGCACTGTCCCTCAAGTCAAGCCCCAAGTGGAACACGCGTGTCAGTTCATCAAGCAGTTTTGAGACCAGGTCGACGAGCCTCTGATTGCCAGCAGCCTCGGCGATCGAGCGGTGGAAATCGTTGTTGCGGGCGAGAAACTCCACGTAGCTGTGCCGATCCCTGTAGACGTAGCTAAAGTCGGCGTTGGTGCGGATTCTATCCAGCCGCTCTTGTGCGCCTCGGACCGCGGATAGGCGGGCAGCAGCCGACTCGACGATGGAGCGCAGTTCGTATATCTCACGCACATCGGAGAAGGTGATGGGGCTCACAATGTAGCCGAAGCGGGGGACTGGTTGGACGAATCCCTCCTGGGTCAGACGCTGAAGCGCCTCGCGGATCGGCGTCATGCCGATCTGATATTTTTCGGCCAGCTGGGATTGAACGATCTGCTGTCCTGGTTCGAGGACGCAGGTTATGACGTCGGCCTTCACAACGTCGTATGCTTTGTCAGCGAGGGATTGGCTCATTCCAACTTCTGTCCGAGAGATCAAACATATGCCAGCAATATAGGGCTGATATATTACGAAATATATTACAAAACGCGCGTCTTGTCAAGGTTCTGAACCCGGCTATCGGTCGCCGGTCTCATCTGATTGAGCCAATGGGTACCACTGACTGCATTCAGTGCTTTCAGTCTCTCCCAACGCGTGAGTAATCTCAGTCGCTGAGGGGGGGTTGACAAGTGACATGCAAATGTGGTATAGTAGCACGTAGTGGAAATGCTCGTTCCGCTGCCCGATCAGATAGGGGAGCACGCATCCTGTATCACGGACGTGGAGCGTCGTCTCTCCTGAGGTAATGAGTTAAAGATGAAGTTGTATCGTGAGGATAAACTGAAAAAAAACGAAGAAGATGTCAGCGGTGAAGAATATCTGCTGACCAAGGCATCCGAGCAAGGCTATCTCACGTACCCGGATATCCTGACTACGTTCCCCAGGGCTGAAGAAAACCTGGAGGATCTGGAGGCATTCCTGGCTACGTTGATAGAGGCCGGTATTGAAATCGGCATTCCTGAAGACGAGAAAGAAGATGGCCGTGGGGATGGTGAACCCGAGCGGGCTGTTACCTCAGCTGACCAGAGGGCCTACTTCGACACAATCAGGATAGATGATACGATTGGTCTTTATCTGAAGGAGATCGGGCGGGTGCCGCTGCTCACAGCTGAGGAGGAGGTCGCGCTCGCCAAACGCATGGAGGCCGGCAAACTCGCCCAGGAGCAACTGGATGGGGATGGGCTGAATCGCGATAAGCGGTCTGAGCTGAGAGAGGTCGTTATGGACGGTCTGACCGCTCGGGAACATCTCATTCGCGCCAACTCCCGGCTGGTGATCAGCATAGCCAAGAAATACATCGGCCGCGGTGTTCCTTTCCTCGATTTGATTCAGGAGGGCAACATCGGGCTCATACGTGCTGCCAACAAATTCAACTACCGGCTGGGGCATAAGTTCTCAACCTACGCAACGTGGTGGATCCGACAGGCGGTCACGCGGGCGATCGCCGATCAGAGCCGGACGATCCGCGTGCCAGTGCACATGGGCGATCAGATCAACAAACTACTGCGGATCTCCCATCGCCTGACGCAGGAGCTGGGACGGAAACCTACCTCTGAGGAGCTGGCTGAGGCGCTGGAGATTCCCACGCAAAAGGCGGAGGAGATGCTGAGGGTGGCGCGTCGCCCGCTCTCACTGGAGATGCCGACCGACGACGAAGGAGACAGCGAGCTGGGTGATTTCATCGAGGACGAGGAAAGCACCACGCCGGATGAGGAAGTGACTTCCTCAATGCTGCGGGAGTTGCTACAGTATGTTCTGCAGGATCTCCCACCGCGTGAAGTTCGCATCTTGCAGATGCGCTATGGATTGGTGGATGGCGAGACGTACACCCTAGAGGAGGTGGGCAAGAAGCTGGGGGTGACCCGTGAGCGCGTGCGCCAGATCGAGGCTCAGGCACTAAGCCGGCTGCGGCATCCCACGCACTCCCGCAGATTGCGCGATTTCTTGGAGAGGTAGCTGCCTGCTTGGTGCGGCCTGAAGGTTCGTCGGAGCCTTGCAGTCAAAGGCCAGCGTCGTTCTCGGTGCTAGGTATTCATTCTCGTCAGATTGGAGAGCGAGGACCCGGGTATGTGCCCGGGGCCTCGTTCTGTGTAAAGGGAATCCTGTATGTTTGCCGCCTCCCCTCTTGTATGTTAGAATAACGAAACGTGCCGCGAGTGTGTCAGCACGCTGATGTCCAATGCAACTGTTCCCTTTTATTGCCATCATCGTCCCGCTGCTGGGCGTAGGAGGGGTGCTCGGGCTTTCCCGCGTGCCCCGCGTTCGCACCTATACTCGCTACGTTGCCCTGGCTGCGGTCAGCCTTACCACAGTCTCGCTCCTGGCCTCTAGATGGATCGAGCCACGGATCGTTGTTCCCTCCTTGTGGCAGCCTTCTCTACTATTCGGTGCTACGCTGACGTTGCAGATTGATGCACCTGCGCAACCTCTGGCCTTAGCGCTGGCACTCATGACCTGCTGCACGCTCCTTGTAGATCTTAGTCGCTCGAAGGCACCATCCCCACTACTTGTGGCGATACTGCAGGCTTTGCTTGCGGCCGGTATCCTAACCCTATGGGCAGCCAACACGCTCACTACGCTGATAAGCTGGGCTATCTATGATCTGCTGCAAGCCGTGGGACACCTGGCATCTGGAAAATCGACGCGGACGGTCATTCGCAGTCTGGTCTTCAGTAGTCTGGCCACGCTTCTTTTCTGGGGGGGGACGCTGGTGTCGGGCGGGGAAACAGGCAGTGAACTGTGGTCGCTGATGACTCCCGGCGGCACACAGATGGCGTTATGGGCAATGGCCGGGTTGTTGCGTCTGTGGGCGTACCCTTTTCATCTTGCGGTCCAGGAGAACCCCGGTGACGTGCCGCCACTCTCTGTTCCGCTCTCGCTGGGACCTATGGTGGGATGGGGGCTGTGGATCCGGCTTGCGCTGGCGAACGGGGGTTTCATTCCTGGCGGGGTGTGGGTGCTGATTCTGGGGGCGGTCAACCTGGGCTTTGGTGGCTTTCTTGCCTGGTGTTGCGAGTCGCCGCGCCGTATGTTGTCATGGATCGGCATGGCGGCCAACGGGGCTATTCTGTTGTCGGCCGGACTGGCAGGGGCCAACGCCGCCGGTGTCGTCACCGCTGGCAGCGTGGCTTGGGCAGTGGGCATGAGTTTGATATCCCTGGGCGATGGCTTACAATGGGATGTCCCCTGGCAGGGTATCCCATCCTTGGTCGGTGCATCGACATTGCTGGGGCTGCCCCTCACATTGGGCTTCGTGACAGGGGCGAACCTGATTGGAGGTCTCGCCAGGGGTGGTTCGACGGGACTGGGAGGCGCGTTTTTCCTCGGAAATGTGTTGCTGATTCCAGCCATGGTGCGATGGCTATTGAATACGCCCGTCTCCCCTTGGCCCACTCGCCGTGGGCTGGCTGCAGCACGTGGGATCGGCTTGGGGCTTCCGGTGTTGCTGCTGATTTTGGCTGGTCTGCACCCACCACTTTGGGTTCGTAATGGCCTGGTCCCATCACTGGGTCCGCTCCTTGCAATGCCGAGCGTGGTGGGATGGCTGCTGTGGATGATGTCGCTGGCTGGCGGGGGTGTTCTTGCCTGGCAGGATGCGGTGATATATCCCAAGGTCGGTCTGCTGCTGAGAGCGACTCACGATCTATTATCTCTGGAGTGGCTGTGGAGTGCGGTGGCGGGGGCGTTGGATCGCGGGTTGGGTGTGCTCCGGACGGCCGATGAGGTGGTGGGGGGCGGTGGAGCATTGCTATGGTCGTGGCTGTTGCTTCTTCTTCTGTTACTGGTGTGGGGTAGCGGCTGATGCCGACGCTGGTAGACATTCTGGAACGGGTCTCTTTTCTGGCTGCTATGCCCGCCGTGGCGGGTATATTCTTCTCGGCCAGTCTTTTGGTCGTCAGTCGAGATTGGCGGCTGAATGTGACGGCGCTCACCGTGCAGTATTTCTTCGTGGTGCTGCTGATGACGCGGTTGATTGCACTGGAGGTGGCTGCTGTCAAGGGATTGACGGGATGGATGATCTGCATGGTATTCTACTTGACCGAACGACGAGCCAGCATGGTGGATCAGCCCGCGGCCGCCGAAGGCGCAGCTCTCAGCCGACGCTGGGTGATGTCTGCCCGGGCTTCGTTTTGCCTGCTGGCTATGCTTCTGGTATCGGTGGCAGCGTACACGGCCGCGCTGCGCATCCCCTTGCCCGAAGTGCCAGCGGACATCACATTGGCCTGTTATCTGTTGGCTGGGCTTGGACTGCTATTGATCGGGCTGAGTGAGGCTCCGATGCAGGTAGGGTTTGGGTTGTTGACCTTCCTATCCGGTTTCGATCTATTCTACGTCGCTCTTGAGCAAAGCCTGGCCGTGGCTGCTCTACTTGGTGCCGTCAGTTTTCTCATTGCCTTGGCGGCTGCCTATCTGCGGGCGGCCGAAATTGTCATCGCTGAGGGAGGCAACGCTCCGTGATCGCAGGACCGATTCTGTTGTTGATCCTTCCGCTGGCGATGGCGGGTATCGTATACATCCTGCTTCGATGGACGTCCTTATCTGCACTGCTGGCCGCTGGCACGGCATTGGCACTGGGCTTCGCGATTGTCACGCTGCCGTTGGACCAGCCTGTACGCGTCTGGGGAGGCCGTCAGATCGCAATGGGCGAAACGGTGACCTTCTTTGGGCGCGAGTTGGTCTTGGAGCAGGCCGATCGGATGGCCATGGCGTTCATCTTCTTTGCGGCTGCTGGCATTTTCTTCCTGGCGTGGCGCTTCGCTCAGCATTCCCTGCTCCTTCCTATGGGCCTGGCTTTGCTCAGCTTGCTCAGTGGGGCGTTGCTGATCCGTCCCCTGATCTACGCTGCCTTGCTCGTCGAGATCGCTGCTGCGCTCTCGGTTTTTGCACTGCAGGCCGAACAGAGGCCATCTACCCGGGGCGGGCTGCGATATCTGACGTTCACCACACTTGCCTTGCCCGGACTATTGGTTACCCATTGGTTGCTGGAGCGCTACGCGCTGACACCAGATGAAACATCGCTGCTCAGTACGGCCGCCTCACTATTGGCTCTCTCATTTGCACTGCTGTTGGGCGTTGTGCCGTTTCACACCTGGGTACCGGCCGTCGCCAGTGACAGTGTGCCGCTGGGGGGGGCCTTTGTCCTCACCATTGAGAATGGTGCGGTCTGGTTTCTGCTACTCGATTTTCTGGAGACGTATCCCTGGCTGAGCCGCCACCCACGCTTTGGGTCCCTCATCGGTGCCGCAGGGCTGGCGATGGCTGTCGTGGGCGGGCTGCTCGCGCCCGCTCAGCGCCGTCTGGGACCGCTGGTGGGATACGCTGCGCTGGTAGATACTGGTGCTGCACTGATTGCCCTGGGGATGAACAGCAGACTGGGACTGACACTGGCTCTCCTGTCTCTTTTGGTGCGTCCCCTTGGTTTGATCCTTATGTCAGCGGGGCTCAGCGGTTTTCGGGTGTGCAGCGGCAGCGACGGCGCTATCGATTCGCTGCGGGGCCTCGGACGCCAAGCACCGTGGAGCACAGCAGCGTTGGTGTTTGGCGGGCTTTCGGCGGCGGGGCTGCCGGTCAGCGCGGGTTTTGTCTGGCGGTGGGCCCTGTGTCGTGCGCTGGCCCGCTCGAGCCCAGGCACTGCGTTGGTCGTTCTCTTGGCGGGGCTGGGTGTGATCGTCGGTGTGTGGCGCGGACTGTCCGCACTTCTGGCGCGTCCCCGCACCCCCGAAGACCAGAGCGTTGTCTCACTAGGTCCCTCTGACGGATGGTTGACGGCGGGAGTCGTGGCCGTAGCGATTCTGGCATGCGTTGGGCTCGGGCTCTTCCCGCAGGTTCTCGCGCCGCTGGCAGCACAGATTGCGGGAACCTACACCTTTTTGGTTGTTCCCTGAGTGACCTCTAAGAGCGATCTCGACGATGGATCTGTTTGAGCATAGCCGGCAGGAACAGATTCGCCGCGAGGCACCTCTGGCGGCGCGTGTGCGCCCTCGAACGCTGGACGAATTTGTCGGGCAGGAACATATCGTCGGCGAAGGGAGACTGCTGCGCCGTGCGATCGTGGCTGACCGTCTCTTTTCCTCGCTGATCTTCTGGGGGCCGCCAGGCACCGGCAAGACCACGCTGGCCACGATCGTCGCCAACACGACGGCCAGTCACTTCGAGACAATCAGCGCTGTGCTGGCCGGCGTGGCCGATTTGAGACGCGTCATCAAGGAGGCTAAGGACCGGCGTGGGATGTACGGTCGGCGCACCATCCTGCTCGTCGACGAGATCCACCGCTGGAACCGGGCTCAGCAGGATGCTCTTCTGCCCCACGTCGAAGACGGCACCATCGTGTTGATCGGCGCGACGACGGAGAACCCCTACTTCGAAGTCATCGCGCCTCTGGTCTCTCGCTCCCGCGTGTTCCGGTTCAAGCCCCTGGCTGAAGACGAGGTTACGACCATTCTGAAGCGTGCTCTCAATGACGCCGAACGCGGTTATGGTAACCGCGATGTCCGGATCAGCGACGGGGCGATGGCTCACCTCGTGCACGTGGCGGGCGGCGATGCCCGCGATGCCCTCAACGCACTGGAGTTGGCCGTGGAAAGCACGCCCCCTGATGACGGAGGCGTCATCCACATCACCTTAGGGGTAGCCGAGGATTCGATCCAGCAGCGCGCGCTGCGCTATGACAAGACCGGGGATCAGCACTACGATACGATCTCTGCTTTCATCAAGTCGGTCCGCGGCAGCGACCCCGACGCCGCCCTTTTCTGGCTGGCCAAGATGGTGGCCGCTGGCGAATCCCCGCGCTTCATCCTGCGCCGACTCTATATCCTCGCGGCGGAGGATATTGGGCTGGCCGATCCCAATGGGATCGCAGTCGTCAACGCATGTGCTCAAGCTTTCGAATGGGTAGGGCTGCCGGAGGGGCAATATCACCTGGCACTGGCGACGCTGTACCTGGCGACAGCTCCCAAGTCAAACTCAGTAGGAGCCTATTGGGGAGCATTGGCAGAGATCGAGGAGTCTGGCGCGGGGCCTGTGCCGGTTTACCTCCGCGACAAGAGCGACGTCTTCCGCGGCGCGCTGCGAGAGCACTACAAGCAGACGATAGGTGAGCACGAGGGGTACAGATACCCCCACGCGTACCCTGAGGGGTTTGTCGAGCAGCGCTACCTGCCGGATGGGACTGAGGGTGGTTGGTTTCGGCCCAAAGGGCACGGCTACGAGCGGGAGATCATCGATCGGCTGGAGAAGTGGTGGCGCAACCGGCAAGAACAAGACGGAGTACGCAATACGGGGTAGCGCGTGTTACGTGTTGGCTCTCCCTATCGCAGCATCCGCTTATCCCCCACACGTTTCGTGCCCCCAATTTCGTCCAGGTGCTCCAGAAGCGCCTGGGCGTATTTGCGGCTGGTCTCGAACAGATCGCGTGCCTGGGCCAGAGTGATGCTCCCTTCGCGCTGGATATACGCGCGGACGCGGGACACCATGTCCTCGTAGGTCTCGGGTAGGAACAGGACGTCCGGAGAGATCTGGACCAGGTTGCCGCGATCAATCAGCACCTTCAGCACCTCTTCACCCACTGCGGCAACGCTGTTTTTGAATGAGGGGGTGGTAAAGGGCTGACGGCGGAAATCGCTCAGCAGTGCGTCTACCCGGCGCTGCTGATCAGGGTTGAGCGTCACGGCATGCGAGGGAAGCCGGACAGTTGCCCCCTCGTCTGCGACCAGCTCCTCGGCGGCTGCGCGGGCCATCACGGCGTTGAAAACCTTTGCCTGCAGCTTAAGACCGCTGCGCAGAGCTTCGCGGGGGATCCCAGTTCGCAGCGGGAACTGCCGATGATAGGCGGAGAGATCGTGCGCGATGTGGTCGATCAGCGACGACCACCAGCCACGGGCTGCGAGCAACCCATTGCTGGTCGACAATTCCTGGATGTCACGCGGTGCGTCGAGCAGCACTGCCTGCCCCTCGTCCAGCAGTTGGGCGAGTGCCTGGGGAGCATCAGTCACCTGGCTGGCGGACAGCAAGTCACGAACCGAGATGGGACCACGCCTTTCAAGGGTCTGGAGCAGGATCTCGGCAGGAGTGCCCTGGCTCAGCGTTTCCAGGCGAGCGATTACCTGGGGGCGGAAGCGACGATGTTTGCGGCCGGGATGAGGGTCGACGATGACGCCCCCGCCCACCGTCGCTGGTGGAGAGGGGACACGGACGATAAAGCGGTCCCCCTTGACCAGCGATACCCGCTCTCGGAGCCGCAATTGGGCCCAGCCCGATTGACCGGGCGGCAGTTTGTCCTGGCCCAGGAGACGCACGCGGGCCATGACCTCGGCCGCACCGGAGAAGAATTTAAGTTGAGTGTTGTGGCGCAGCGGGCGCTGGGCGTCGGGCAGGTAATGCAGGCGCACGTCTGCCAGCACGGTGGAGCCCAGCCAGCCAGGCGAAGCAACGACATTGCCACGCGCGAGATCAGCCTTGCTGACACCGCTGAGATTGATAGCCACGCGGCTGCCTGGTACGGCGCGTTCGACCTTCTGTTTGTGGGTCTGCAGGCCCCGCACGCGAGCCTTGAGCCCACGGGGCAGTATCTCGACCTCCTGCCCCACAGCGAAGCTGCCATCGACGAGGGTTCCGGTCACGACGGTACCGAAGCCGCTGATGGTGAAGACGCGGTCTACCGGCAGCCGGGGTCGGCCCCGGTCGGGGCGAGGTTCGACTTGGGCTACCACCTGGTCCAGCTCAGCCCGCAGCTCGTCAAGGCCCTGCCCGGTGCGGGCGGAGACGGTGACAATCGGCGCGCCCTCCAGCGCCGTCCCCTCCAGTGTCTCAGATACATCGGCGGTGACCAACTCAATCCACTCATCGCTCTCGGCCAGATCCGCCTTGGTCAGAGCGACGACCCCCGTGCTGACTCCCAGCAGGTCGAGAATCGCCAGGTGCTCCCTGGTCTGCGGCATCACGCCCTCGTCGGCAGCGACGACGAAGAGCGCTGCTTCGATCCCCCCCACGCCCGCCAGCATGTTCTCGATGAAGTCTCGGTGTCCGGGCACGTCCACGATGCCGACCGGTTCGCCACTGGGGAGCGTCACCCAGGCGAAGCCCAGGTCTAGCGTCATTTCTCGTTCCTTCTCCTCGCGGAGCCGGTCGGGGTCAATGCCCGTGAGGGCGTGTACGAGGGTGGACTTACCGTGGTCTACGTGCCCGGCGGTACCGATGACGTGCATATTGCTACTCCTCCTGCTCGCTGCGTAGGGCGGTCAGTTGTTCATCAATCGGTCCAACCAGCGCCTCATATATATCTTGGGCGGACTGGAGCAGGTTGGTGGCGTCAGACCTGCGGGTTTCCCACAGCGTGTCCAGTTGAGCGCGGTGCAACTCGGCCGCCGAATGCAGTGCGTTCAGGCGTTTCAAGTGCTCGTCGTTGGTCTGTCCCTGTTGTCGCCAGCGTTCCTCTGTGATGACGTCCCGTTTCTTCTGTTGCTTGTCTTGCTCGTCCTGCCACTCCTCCCACTGCCGCCTGAGCCGATCCTCAGACACCCGCTGCATCTCAGCTACCTCATTTTGCCGCTTCTCCAGCCGGGCCTGGAAGCGCTCCAGCTTTTCCAGCGCCCGCTTGACCAATTGTTGCTGTTCGAGGAAGCCCTGTGTCTGCGCCCGTATTCGCTCCATCTCGCGGGCCACCTGCTCACCCTGATCCAGATACTGCTTCATCTTCTGCTCGCGCTGGAAGTCGGAGATGCGCAGTTCTTCGATAGGCTTCTCGTACTTCTTCGTCTCCTGGACGGCTTCGTCGATGCGTGTGGTCTGCTTCCGGAGTGTGTCCTCAAGGAGAGGCAGCTTCTTGTTCAGGGTCTCGATCCTCCTGTGTAGATCAGTCGAGTCCTGTTCCAGATCGGAGATGCGGCGGTTGTCGGCACGGCGCTGCTCCTCAAGGTAAGTGACGGACTTCACGCGTTCATCGGAGCGTTGGCTCACGTCGGATACGGCGGTATCGAGGCGCTGGATAGCCACGTTCAGCCGCTGAGTCTCGGCCCGGCGCGCGTTCAATTCCTCGTCATATTGGGGCAGAACGCGCAGTTCCTTCTCCAACCTGTCCAAGTTGGTGGTTAATGTCTCGAACTCCATCCGACGCAACCGATCGGACTCGGCTTGTTCTTTCCGTCGCGTCTCTTCGCGCTGATCCATCTGAAGGACCAGCTCATCCCTGTAGTTCGAGATGAGCTGTTGGAACTCGGTCACCTGAGATAGCACGCCCCGGACGCCTGCCAACGAGGTCTGCAATTCCTGGATCCGAGCGGCCTGTTGGGCCAATTGCTGCTCGTGGGTCTGCGCCTGTTCCTCCAATGCAGCAATTGTGGCTTTGTCCTTGCGGCGCTCTTCGTCTAGCCACCTGATCGTCTGCATTGCCTGCGTCAGGTCCATCGTCTGAGTTGTGTCCATAGCCATCCTCGCACCCCCTGGGTGGTCTTGTGCCGCTGCCAACCGCCCCCGACTGTCTGCCCCTGACCGTCTGCGGTCGGCACTGTCTGCAGTCGGCGTCGGATTTCCCTTCATATTGACGAGGCGCAGATGATTATATCATTGTTCTACCTCACAGGCAACGGTTGACAGGCGGTGGGGGTTCGCTATAATGGCCGCGGATTGGAAGCATCTATGCGTATCGGAATTGATGCCCGTATTGCCCACTACGCTCGGGGTGGGATTCGCAATTACGTGCTGCACCTGCTCGAGGCGTTGGCTCTGCTCGATGTAGACACGGACTACTATGTCCTGCATAGCCGCAAGGGTCGTCCCCCCCCGCTGGCGGGGAAAAACCTGCACCCTGTTGCCTGCTGGACCCCTTCGCATCACCGGTTGGAGCGCTGGGCGTTAAGCGTCGAGGTGGCGCGGCTGGGGCTCGACTTGCTCCACACTGTGGATTTCATCCCCCCTGCGTTGGGTCCCCGCCGGTCGGTGATCACTGTGCACGATCTGAACTTCCTCCATTACCCGCAGTTCCTCACGGCCGAGAGCCGCCGCTACTACAACCAGCAGATCGAATGGGCGGTGCGGCGCGCCGATCATATCCTGGCCGATTCGCACGCCACCAAGTCTGATCTGATCTCGCTGTTGGACGTGCCTGTCAGTAAGGTCACCGTCGTCCACCTGGCCGCCGATCCGGCATTCCGCCCGCTGGCAGAGGCCGACGTTCAGCATGTCGCCGCGAGGTACGAACTGGAGCCAGGGTACGTGTTGTTCGTAGGGACGCTGGAGCCGCGCAAGAACCTTCCAGGCTTGTTGCAAGCCTACCGCTGGTTGCTCGACACAGAGGTGACGATGGCGCCGCTGGTTCTGATCGGCGGCAAAGGCTGGCTGTACGACGAGGTATTCGAGCGCGTGGAGACGCTACATCTAGCGGGACACGTGCGCTTTCTCTACGATGTACCGGATGCTGACCTGCCGGGGATGTACAACGCAGCCAGCGTATTGGCGACCCCGTCGTTCTATGAGGGGTTCGGACTGCCGGCGCTGGAGGCGATGGCTTGTGGCACGCCGGTGGTGGTCGCGGACCGGGCCTCGCTGCCGGAGGTGGTGGGCGAGGCTGGTCTTCTGATAAATCCCGATGATCCGGACGACATCGCTCAGGCGTTGGCGCGCGTGCTGACAGACGAGCCGCTGCGGGCGAAGATGCGCGGGCTGGGCCTGGCGCGGGCCGGGCGTTTCACGTGGAAGCGCACTGCCCAGGCGACGTTGGCCGTGTACCGGGAAGTGATCGAGCGTTAGGAAGCGCAGTATGAAGATCCTATTTCTGACACCTCAGGTGCCGTATCCGCCCCGGCAAGGGGCAGCGCTGCGCAACTGGGGGCTGATCTCCGGTCTGGCGGCCCGGCACGAGTTAGCGGTGCTCTCGTTCCTCTCCCCAGGACGGTCATCGGAGCAGGATAGCCACCTGCAAGGGGCGCGCCCCCTACAGGCGGCCTGTCGGATCAAAACGGTGCCGGCTCCCATGCGCACGTTTCGCGATCGATTGCACAGCCTGCTCACGACGCGCCAACCCGATATGGCACTGCGGCTGGCGTCGGAAGCCTACGCCCGGCGGCTGGCAGAATGGCTAGCGCGGGAGTCATTTGACGTGGTGCACATTGGTGGGATCGAGATGGCGCCGTATCTCGGCATCATCGGGAACACGACCGCGCAGCCGCGCCCTCTGGTTGTTTTTGACAACCTCAACTGCGAGTACCTGCTTCAGCGGCGGGCCTTCCTCACGGACCTGCGTGCTCCTGCTCACTGGCCCGGCGCGCTTTACTCCTTTGTGCAGTGGCGGCGGCTGCGTCGCTACGAAGCGCAGGTGTGCCGTCGGGCTGACAAAGTGTTGGCTGTTTCTGAAGCAGACGCCGTGGCCCTGCAAGACCTGGTGCCAGGACTGGATGTGACCGTTGTCCCCAACGGGGTCGACACGCAGGCGTATCGCGCCGAGAGCCCGAGCGCGGAGGTCCAGATTCCACAGAATGCATTGGTCTTCACGGGGACGATGGACTTCCGGCCCAACGTAGACGCGATGTTATGGTTTGCGCGGAGGGTACTCCCGCTGGTGCGTGCCCAAGTGTCGCAGGCGCGCTTGTTCGTCGTTGGGCAGCGGCCCCACCGACGGCTGCACAAGCTGCGGCGTGACCCGGCGGTCGTGTTGACAGGTTGGGTGGAGGATGTGCGTCCCTATATCGCGCAGGCGTCGGTATACGTCGCGCCGCTGCGGATCGGGGGTGGGACGCGACTCAAACTGTTGGAGGCAATGGCCATGGGCAAAGCGGTGGTCGCCACGCGCCTGGGGGCGGAAGGGTATCCGGTCCGAGACGGACACGAGTTGGTGCTGGCGGACGCACCGGGGGATTTTGCCGCGGCAGTGGTGGAGCTCTTACGCGCGCCGGAGCGGCAGGCCGAACTGGGCCAGGTGGCACGAGCCTTCGTCGAACAATGGTACGATTGGCGCGCTATCGTGCCACGGGTGGAGGCAGTTTATCAAATGAAACAGCCGCCAATCAAATGAGTTAGGCAAGACTTCGGAAGTCTCAAGAGTGCTCTCCCCTTCAATATAAAGGGAAGCGAAGGCGACCCCCAACAGTCTTGAGGCGATTTCGAGCTGATTTTGCCTTCGAAACGCTCGACTGGAGACTCCCGAAGTCTTCCGCCAACTGAATCAAGCAGGGACCAGTTCCGTCGAGCGTTCTGGTTCCCGCTTTTCTGCGTGAAGGAGCACGAATTCGTCTTCCTCGATGTCAACCAACACCATATCCCCAGCCGTGAAACTCCCCGCCAGTATTGCGTCGGACAGAGCATCCTCGATCCGATGCTGAATGACCCGCCGCAGCGGCCTGGCACCATACTCCTCGCTGTATCCTTCCTCGGCCAGCAGAGCCTTGGCGGCTTTCGTTGCTTCCAGATCTATGTCATATTCTTCCAGCCGCAAGCGCACTTTGTTCAGCTCCAGATCTACGATCTGGGAGATATCTTTCTGGGTGAGCGCATGGAATACGATAATGCTGTCTACCCGGTTGAGGAATTCGGGGCGGAAGGTGCGTTTCAGTTCCTCCAGCAGATTCTTGCGCATATCCTCGTATTTGCGCTTGGCGTCTGCTTCCTCGTCCCGGACGATAGCAAAGCCCAGGCTTGTCTCCCGCTTGATCATCTCCGCGCCGATATTTGATGTCATGATGATGATCGTGTTGCGGAAATCCACCTTATGTCCCCGGGCGTCGGACAGGTTGCCTTCCTCCATAATCTGCAACAACATGTTGAAGGCCTCAGGGTGTGCCTTTTCGACTTCATCGAAGACGACGATGGAGAAGGGGCGGCGACGTATGGCCTCGGTGAGCTGCCCGGCGTCATCGTAGCCCACGTACCCCGGCGGCGCTCCAACCAGTCGGGCCACTGTGTGACGTTCCATGAATTCGGACATGTCTAGCTGCAGCAGCGCGTCCTCGCTGCCGAACATGAACTCTGCCAGCGCTTTGGACAGCTCCGTCTTACCCACCCCTGTGGGGCCGAGGAAGATGAAAGACCCGATTGGCCGGCGGGGATCCTTGAGCCCTGCCCGTGCCCGGCGTACTGCCTTGGAGACCATCGAGATAGCCTCGTCCTGGCCCACGATACGCCGGTGCAGATCTTTCTCCATGTGCAGCAGGCGCTCTGTCTCATCGCTGTGCAACTGAGTCAAGGGGATGCCTGTCCACATCGAGACTACCTCCGCGGCATCCTCCGGGCCGACGACGACTCCGTCTTCGGCATCCCAGCTGGCACGCAGGCTCTCGAGCTGCTCCTGTAAATCCAGCTCTTGGTCTCGCAGCGGGGCGGCATCCTCATAACGACGGTCCTCGATTGCTTTTTCCTTGGCCCGCTGGATAACCTTCAGCTTGGCGAATAGCTCGCGTAGGTTCCTGGCGTAGGGAGCCTTGTACATCCGCACGCGGGAGGCGCTCTCATCTATTACGTCAATCGCCTTGTCCGGGAGGTAGCGGTCGGAGATGTAACGAGCTGAAAGTCTGGCTGCAGCTTCCAATGCCTCGTCGCTGATACGCAGCCCGTGGTGTTTCTCGTACGCTGAGCGGATGCCCCTCAGGATCTCAATCGTCTCCTCAACTGAGGGCTCCTCCACAGTAATCGGCTGGAAGCGCCGCTCTAGCGCGGAGTCAGACTCGATATGCTTCCGGTATTCCTCCAGTGTGGTTGCACCGATGCATTGCAATTCACCCCGGCCTAGGGCCGGCTTGAGGATATTGGCCGCGTCTACAGAAGATCCGGCTGACCCGGCCCCGACGAGCATGTGCACCTCATCAATGAACAGGATACTGCTAGAGTTCCTGAGTTCGGTGATCACCTTCTTGAGGCGTTCTTCAAACTGCCCTCGGTACATAGTCCCGGCGACCAGCGAACCGACATCCAGTTGGAGCACGCGCTTATCCAGCAACGGCCCAGGCGTCTCGCCGGAGACGATGCGTTGTGCCAGCCCCTCGACGATGGCTGTCTTGCCCACCCCGGGCTCGCCAATCAGTGCAGGGTTGTTCTTCGTCCGCCGGGCCAAGATCTGAATCACGCGCTCAATCTCTTGCTCTCGCCCGATGACTGGATCCAGTTTGTGTTGTTCAGCCAAGGCGGTCAGGTCGATTGCCAGTTCGTCGATCAGCGAGGTCTTAGCAGACTTGCGCCGTTCTTTCCCACTGAAGACCAACTGTCGCTGAATTATCTGCTCTGTGGAACGGCGGATTTGGTCACCTGTGACACCCAGTTGGTCAAGAACCTCCAACGCAGTACCGTCGCCCTGGCGCACAAGTCCCAACAGGATATGGTGTGTGTCTATTCTAGGATCGCCTCGGCGCTTAGCCTCGTCCCCGGCCAGTTCCAGTGCTCTCTTGGTGCGAGGCGATAGATCGAGGTCCATGTTCAACAACGGCGATCGCCGGTGGCCGGTACTGAGTCGCTCGACCCAGTGTTGCACGTCGCCGGATTGCAGACCGAGTTCGCGCAACACTCGACTGGCGAATCCGCCTTTTTCTCTCATAAGCCCCAGCAAGAGGTGCTCTGTGCCGATTTCCGCTTGGTGCATCCGCTCGGCCTCTTGTTGGGCCGACTTCAGTGCTCGCCGAGCCCCATCGGTAAAGAATCTCATTAACTTATCCATAGCTATTACTTACTCTGTCTATGCGGTCTACGAGGGCACACGATTTTCGTCTCGTGTCAATGCCCTGCTTCCGGGAGACCTGCGTTCTTTGAATGGTTCATTGTCTCAGATAGCGCGGCCGAGAGCGGACTTTCAAGGTCAGGCTGATCGGCCGCGAGTATTTCCTTCCAGTCCCGATCCATATATTCGTCTTGAGCAGCCTGCTTGAGACTCAGGGCCATACGGTGGCGGGCGGAGTCAACGCCTATCACGCGGAGCGTGAGGACCTGCCCTGGCTGAACGACATCGCGAGGATGAACAACCGGCATCTCGTCCAATTCCGATATGTGGATCAATCCTTCTATTGCCTCGTCGCCGACAATCCTGGCAAACGCGCCCCACTTGGTGAGTCGGGTGATGGTTGCTTCGATCAGTTGTCCCTCTTGATACCGTTCCTCGATGGAGCTCCAGGGGTCAGGCTGCAAGCGCTTGATGCTCAAGGCCACTCGCTGTCGTTCGCGATCCACTCCGATTACGTAGACTTCGACTTCTTGTCCTACCTCCACGACTTCACGCGGGTGGGAGACCCGCTTCCAGGATAGTTCGGATAGGTGCACCAATCCATCAACGCCTCCCAGGTCGACGAAGGCGCCGAAGTCGGTCAGATTGACGACCCGGCCTTGGCGCACATCTCCTTCGGTCAGTTCATGAAACAGTCTCTGACGCTGGCTCTTATGCCAGTCGCGCAACGCGGCCCGCTCAGAGAGGATCAACCGATTGCGTTTCTGATCAACCTCAATGAGCTTGAGTGGTAGCGTCTCACCGATCAGCGCCGCCCAGCGATCGTTGCTGTTCGTGTCGGTGTATGGATATTGGGCAGCTCGGGAGGCTGCCAACTGTGAGCCTGGCACGAACCCGCGTAGCTTCCCCATATATACGATCACACCGCCCTTGTTGCAGCCGGCGACACGTTTCTCGATAGTCTCCTGGCTTTCGAGGAGACGCTGCGCTTCGCCCCAGTCACGATCTATCTGGGCCCGGGAAAGAGAGAGAATGATGTTGCCGCCGTCGTCTTCTGGATTGACCACATAGACTGGCACTTCGTCGCCTGCACGGATCGCATCGCGCTCGGCCGGTGACATCTTGGCCAAGTCGCCTTGTGACACGATGCCTTCGCACTTTGCTCCGACGTCCACAATGATCTCGCCGGGGCTGACGCGAACCACGGTTCCTGAAACGATCTGCCCGCGCTCAAGACTTTGGCAGGACAGATAACGGTCAAGCATATCCGCCATTGAATTTGTTCCTTGGTCGAAAAATGAATCCTCGTCTTCTGTCCCACCAGACACGATCAGTTCAGCAGGCATATGTCCACTCCCCCATATAATGATCGATAATAATTATATGCTGTTTGCCCATAAACTGCAAGCAAGCGCCAGGACGCGCATTTCAATCCTGAGGTAGAAGAG
>Ga0180433_10004719_pt1 | contig 18926 bp, 17 predicted proteins | sample SS_ome_8_FD_132980 | JGI IMG/M metagenome (GOLD analysis project Ga0180433, IMG submission 132980) | Hypersaline lake sediment archaeal communities from the Salton Sea, California, USA - SS_1_D_1 metaG | ecosystem: Environmental > Aquatic > Non-marine Saline and Alkaline > Hypersaline >... | reverse complement strand
ATTACTGTTATTATATTCTGGAACCACTCTCCCAAGCTTTGGAAAATGAATTAAATTTCTTACCATATCAAAAATTTGATTTACCAAAATACTGGCATAATTAGGGGAATCCTTTGCTATATAACTAGCAATACTATCTATTTCTTCAAGAGCATTATTGGTCCATTTTACTTCAACCATTTTTTCAGTATCTCTTTTGCTTCCTCGTGAGAATATAACCGACCTTCTTCAGAATCTTTTAATCCTTTTTCTATTTTTTTTCTTACATAAATAGCTTCAATGATGTCTTCCATACTAACATCATCGGGAAGGTTTTTAATCATCTGGAGAATATTTTCTTTTTCTGTAGCCATGTTTTTTTACCTCATTAATAATATTTATATTCAATCATAAAAATATATTTGATTATTACTCCAATTTCACCAATTGATCTCTAGGAATTTCTCCATTTCTTTTTTTAAGTTTTCTGGAATAGAGAGTGTAATATTTGCCAATATTTATCAATTTTACACTCTTTCCTAATTTTTATAATATGGTGATTTCTTCAGAAGTATCTTAGTCACTATAGGGCCGAATAATTTTGCTAAGTGCCGTAAACCACCAACATATTCTTTTAAATCATTTAGATAATCTTCCATAGTGTGGTTTTGAAAATTTAAAAGTTTTTGAGCTTCCTTCGTATCCATCCAGTCAACGAAAAACCAATCTTCTGGATGCTCCTTAGGAGATCTGGCAGTTTTGAAAGCTGATTTCGGTAAATCTTTTATACCAAATATTGAAAACATCTTTTCATAAAAAGCTCCACTAATATATTGGAAATCTTTTCCTCCGCCAATCAGCAATATTTTTTTATTAACATCAGCTTCTACACAATTTGATAACGCTGTTGCTACATCTTCAACATGTATGAATTCCATACGTTGTTCATATGGTGTCTCGAACATTTCAGTTAAAGAAGTAAGATCGTTGCTTAAAGGAAGGACTCCTCCCAGCCTAACTATGGTCCAAGGTAACCCATTTTCTTGAATTAACTTTTCTGCTTCAACTTTAGTTGTATTGTATATATTTGATGGATTTAAAGGATCATTTGCCTTCACGGGAGGTTCTAAATGCATTCTAGGACCATGTACAGATACTGAGCTGACAAAAATAATCTTAGGTTTAATCTGCAACTTCTTTGTAGCATTTATTATATTTCTAGTACCCTCCACATTGACTTTCCTAGCTAATTCTGGAAGCCTCTCAGAAGTTGGAGGAATAATTGCCGCAACATGAATTATACAATCAACTGAATCAATGGCTTTTGAAACGGACTCTTCATCAGTAATATCTCCCCATACCACTTTAAAATGGAATTTTTTGGATAATTTCTTCCACTTCTTCTCATTCTGGTTACTTTTTATGTCAAAACAAGTAATTTCATAGTTTTTTTTTAATAGTTGTTTCAGGGTAAAGATTCCCACATTTCCAAAAGCTCCCGTTAAAAATATCTCCATGACTATATTAATAAACTTTGATTTTACTTAAAAATTCTTGCTTGAAATGCATGCATTACAAAATAATAATTCAGCACTTTTTTTTTAATGCTTTAATATTATAGGATTCTAAAGGATTTATCCTAATTTTCAATAAAGATGCTTTTTGCAAGAGCTCTAACATTAAAATTTAAGAAATTATAAAGTAGCTATTTTTTCCTTTAAAGATATATTAAATCATTCATTAATGAATTAGTATAAATGCTAGGGTAAATAATATTTAATTTAAATGGTATGTTTATTATCTTACATAGAATAATCCTATAATATTATGACCAAGAAACAAAATTATCTGATTTCAGCAGTAATTATCTCACTTTTTATGAATTGCATTATTTTTTTCAATGCTATTCCTGTAATTCAAAATGAATGGGAGATAAATGATGAGGTTTTACCGAAACTCAGTCAATCAGACATCAATATATTGACTCCAGAAAATAAAACCTACAAATCACGAATGATCGGATATTATCCTTCTATATACGGTTTTGAAAGTGATACAATTGGAACTCTTGGAGCGAACATAAGTTGGATAGAAGGTGGTGGAACAAACGAACAAAACGCATCAATCGTGGGTGAGATAGATGGACATCTTAATGTAATGAAATTAGAAGATTCGAGTAAGTCTGATTATATTGAAGTAAAACATGATGTTTCAGTTAATTATGGATCTTGGGAGTTTTGGTTTAGAACTAATAATGTAAGTGAAAATACTCAAGTGATTATACGTGGAGATAGCTACGATTTTATAATAATGGGTATTGAGAATAATCAATGGTATTACGAGTATGCATCAACGAATGTTCCAATTTCAAGTCTGCCTACTCCACAGGATAATACCTGGTATAGAATAACTATTCATTTCAGGTGTGATGGAGAATCTACACCATGGCAAGGATTAAGCCAAAATCGCTGGAAAATTGAAATAAGTGGATCAAGCAGCATAGAATTAATCCCAACCCGCACTCAATCAACCATTCAACAATTAAAAATCAAAACTGAACAAGGCGTTCAAGAACAAGCGTATTCAGTTTTTATAGACGCAATTGGCTATAGTTGGGATCAAAATTACGCAATTGGAGATAATAGAAACGAAGGTTTGTTAATCAATTTTTATACTAACTCCAGCTTTGATTGGATCAAGTACTCATTAGACGGTCAAGATAATGTTACCATTATTGGGAATACAACAATCCCTATGCCAACTTGCGGTTATCACACGATCCAAATATTTGGAAATGAATCCTCAAATATGATATCATCCCAATTAAGACGCTTCAAGGTTGAAGAAGCACCAATCTCAATAGATAATTCTCATCCTTTTAAGAACTGGGCTCGAGCTGTAATGAATTACTCTTGGGTTTTAGGTTCAGGGACGCAGAATGACCCTTATATCATTGAAAATTTAATTATAAATGGAGAGAATTCAGATAATTGCATTTCAATCGCAAATTCAAATGTCTCTTTTATTATTCGAAATTGTTTCGTTATTAATTCAAGTAGTGGAGGAAGAGATGCGGGTATAAAATTATATAACGTGACTAATGGGCTTTTAATTGAAAATAATTGTTCGCTTAATAATCGCAACGGGATATGTCTAGAAAATAGTTTTTATAACAATATTTCAAGAAACACGGTAAATAACAATAGTTTTGGTGGAATTGTTTTATACGATAGCGATAATAATCTCATCTCAGATAACAATGAAACCATAAAGGGAAATAGCTTGTTCGGTGTTTATTTATATACCAGTCATGAAAATGAAATTACCAATAATAATATCTTATTTAATCAATATGCAGTTTATTTATATTCGTCTAATTTCAATCGAGTATGGGATAATAATTTTGAAGGAAATAATGAAAATATATACGAAGATGGACTATGTAGGGACAATATACTTCAATCTGAAAATATAGGAAATCCATTTCCTATTGAAATTATTATGGGAGTTACTATTACTCTAATATTGGTTACTCTAATGCTTGGTGTTGGAGCTATTCTAATAAAAAAAGATATTATAACTATAAACTTTCAATCTCGAAAAAGTAAAAAAGTATCCTCCTCAACTACACAAGAAGTTACACCTCAGGATATAATTTCTGTTGAAGAGGAAATTAAGAAAGAAGTTATTGAACCAGCTAAAAGAGATGAAATCATATCAGTGGAAGAAGAGATTAAGAAAGTAACAATGACACCCTCTGAGATAGAACCAACAACCGAACCAGAGAGTAACTTAGACCTAACAGAACCACAACCAGAAGTCCCAACTACTTCAATAGAAGCAGAAGAAAAACCAGCCAAAAAGAAAAAAATCACAGAAGAAAAGGAGAAGAAACTCACTCCAGAAGAAATTGAAGAATTAAAAAAAACCGAATCTGAAGTGGATATCGAAAAGAAAGCACTAACTTGCATTGTACATAAAGGACCAATCGATGGAGCAATATATGTTTGTCCTACATGTAATACTTTTTATTGTACTAGGTGTGCTAATGCTCTAAAAAAAAATAATGAAAAATGTTGGTCATGTGGATCGGATATTAGTATTTCGCTTCCAGATAAAACCAGACCAGAAAAAAAACGAAAAATGCAGCAGTTAGAACTAAGCTTAGATTCTCTCAGAAAAACAGTCCAAAACCTTAATGATAGCTTTTTTACTGGTGCAATTACAAAAGAGGAATATGCAGAAATGAGAGAACCTCTATTGGATAAAATCTCTACTATAATGGAGCAGATTGAGAAATTAAGAGAATAGAAATATTCAATTCTTTACCACTTATTAAATACTTCTTCAGCAAATCCAAGCATTCGATCGATATGGACTTTTTTACCATCATCGAGAATTATATCACCTGTAAAATAACCAAAAACTTGATGCTGTTCAGATTTAATGATTATAAAGTTGAACATCGAATTTCTATCAACAATAGGCTCAAAATCCATTTCAAAACGACCATCACTACTCGTAAATCTCCACGGTTTCAAGAAGTCTTCTCTATCAAAATGAAAGGTTACATCTTCAATTTTATGTGCGACTCCATCGTAAAAGATTAAGTTCTCGCTTGCTTCCGATCTATCGCTAAAACCATAGCCAATATTCCATCCAACTAGTGTTCCATCTTCGAGTTTTCCTGAAGCTGATCCCCAATACCACGTATTTTTATAAGTCCAAACTCCCCGACCCCAATCTAGCACTCCAAAGCAATCACTTTGGTTGAATTCATAGTTTTTATCACCAACTTGAACATTTCCTTTTGCAGGCATACAGTTTATTTTTTGATTGTAGTAAAATCTAGTTGGTTTCTTTTTCCAAGAAGACGCAATTACCATGGTATCAATCTTAGGATCTTGTGATAAAGTTAAGTCCGCCTTGATCCCCATTCCGTCGTTGAATTCTGAAAATTCAAACTTTAGTACACGCGTTTCAGGATTTTTTTTAAAAGATACTGTCATCCCTTTTTTTGAAAACTCAATATCACCATCATCAGAAGTGCGAGGTAAGTTTAGATTTCCTTTCGTAAACCAAACTAGCTTATCATCTGAAATAAAAGTTTTCTTGCTAAAATCTAACCAAACAACAGCTAGTAAAGCAGCATAACCAAGGTCAGAAATTGTAAAAGTAATGCCATAATCTGGATGCAGAATTGCATAATAATCCCATTCTTTAATTCGAGCCCACCCGGCAAAAATATTTTCTCGATTATAGTTGAGAATGAGTTTTCTTGCCCATCCTTTTTGAACAAGTTCGCCAAAAGGATCTAATAAATCTGAAGGTTCAGTAATTTCGTGTTGCATTTTTTCAATCATCTATCTCGTTATCATAAAATTATAAATAATAATTAATACTAATTCATAAACACTACAAGTTTAAGAGTGAATTTGACATGACTGACTGTAATCAAGAAGAATTAATAAAAGACTGTACTTGTACCTATGATTGTTCAAGGAGAGGTAAATGCTGCGAATGCATGCAATATCATCTAAGAATGGATGAATTGCCAGGATGCGTGTTTGCAAGGATTTCTAAAGACGCTGAAAGATCCTACAATAGGAGTTTTGAATATTTTGCGAATTTAGTATTAAAAAGGTGAAAAAATCATTAGTAAATGGAAAGATATAGACGAAGACTTGAATAAATATCTCAGGTTGGCCACGTTTCCAGTTGCGTTGAAACTACTTGAGGACCAAAATGAGTTAAATGACTTAAAATTTCTAAAGAAACCTGATAAAAAAATCGCTCTTTGTCAATCTTTTAGCTATGCAAGAAATTATGGCTGGACAATGGGCTGTACTATCGAAGATAACTTATGTCCTTTAGCAGATATTGCACTCGGTTTTGAAGAACCCCACGGACTTTTTCAAGAGGGTGCTTTTTTTGTAGGACGATATAATGCAACAAAAGAAGCGGCTAAGAAAACGGCAGCTTCAATGCCCTATCTTCCTCAAGGAAAATATTCAGCCATGGTTGTAGGTGCATTAAATCGAATTGAGTTTATTCCAGATCTCGTATTAATCTGGGGAAATTCAGCTCAAATAATGAGAGTAATTCAAGGATTCCTATGGAAAGAAGGTGGTAGAGTTTCAATGTCGACTTTTTGCGATGGGGTATGTGCAGATTCTATATCCCAGGCAATGCTTACAGGAGAATTACAAATCTCCTTTCCTTGTCTCGGCGATCGCCGTTTTGGCTTAGCTAAAGATACTGACTTGATAGCTTCAATCCCTTTTGGAATCATCGATTCTATTATTGAAGGGATGGAAAAAACGCACAAGGCAGGTACGAGATATCCCATTCCCTATGAGTTAGCAACGCCAGATTTCTTTCTCAAGCTAAAAAAACAGTTAGATAAAGCTAAAAAAAAGTAGAGAGTATTCAAGAAAAACTAGTCTAATAATGATTGAATAATCTCATAGAGTTATTTATTTAAAAAGAATTTTCTAAGTTTTTTCAACATTGACTTTTCTGAATTCCAAATCAATTCTAATAATCCAGCTCCACCTCCCGAAGCAATGATAGTAATTATGAATTTTTTTTCATTCAGAAAGTCAATTATTATATTTGCCGATAAAAAATTTCCAGCTCGAAGATAATATTCTTCAATAATAAACACTCTTGTAGATCCATTAGAATTAGTAAAACTAAAATCCGGAAAAAATTTAGCTTTGAACTCGCTGATGAGTTCCTCTGGATCTATGCCCTCTAAAGTTATAGATTCTTGTATCATATTACTAGATTAGTAAATTACTAATATATTATTTTTCTTTTTTTAACAGAAACATACTACAGGCAATGAGACCTCCCCATATTGAAAATAGGAAGATCCATTCATAGAATATTCTTGTAGGGAAGCCTAAAATGGCTAGAATTGCGATTATAGGTGAAAAGAGAATCAAGAAATAGCCCACACCCTTGGGAACTTCTGTATCGTGCTTTATAATAAATAAACCATAAGAAGTACAACCAATGAAGGATAGAGCAATAGCAGTAATAGCTAGTAAGCTATGAATCCTTATATTAACATCTTCAGTTATTATTCCCGTGCAAATCATAGCGAGAAAGAATCCTAAAATTCCAACAAATCCGATATCAATTTGTCGTACTTTCTCGTCTGAAGTCTGTGTAAGGAACTCCTTTCTCATGTATAAGCAAAACGGGACGAAAAATGGTCCAGAACTAACATTTGCGATTGTTCGCATGTATGGGAATGGTGTATATTTGATTGAGCCTTGATCGCTTATAAAATTATCAAATAAATTATAGTCCGTTGTCCCATAGACAGCAGCAATATAATATCCAATAAAAAGTAATGAAATAACTATTGTAAATGCGATAATCGTTGAGAATTTGACTACTTTCTTATTGGTAAGGAAATCATATAGTGATTTTTTTCCATCCATTTGAAACCTAATTAATAAAATAATATATCTATTATTATTCTTCTACTGAAACAAGTGTAAAGGACTTATTTTTTGCTTATAGTATCAAAAAGAAAACACGATAGAAATGGAAGCTTCAGTGTTTAGATCAGTGCCCCCATATCCTTGCAGTGGTCGGCGATTCGCAAGAGATCTTTTATTTTTTCCTTGTCTTCATAATCCAAATTGTCCATCAACAGTTCAGCTTTAGTAATCAAATCATCTTTATTATACCAAATATCCCGTAATAAAAATAAATCTTTTTTTAAATAAGCGTTTAGCGTCTTGTCATAATATGATTCAATATCGAGGAAGAATTTCTGTACCTCTTGGTTATTACTTAGACGAAAATCCCGCAATATCTTACCTATTTCTTCGATCTTTTCACAAAATATGCGATAATCCATTGCTTCGAGAGGCGTAAAGTCTTTATCCTCTGTAACATATATTCCCGTTCTTAAATATGTCCTGATATGAATTACTAAGATGAAATAAAACCTTTTTAATTCTTTAAAGTCCTCTTTCAATTTTTCTGGTTTTCCATCCTTGATATTTTCAAACATATTAACAATGATGTATAATTGTCGTTGAATTAATTTCTTGGTCGGAATCTTCTTGTAGCCAAAATTTGTTATCACTATTCTTTGTCGATCATCTTCAATGATCTCAGTATTTGGTAATCCCTTCACAAACCATTTTATTTCATCTCTCACATCCTTTTCTATTTCTTTATCTGATACAATGACAAGGTTTTCTATTCCGGTTAGACAATGTTTTACGATATCTCTCCCGATATGTCGATTTAACTCAAGAACTAATTCATCTTTTAGATCGTTTTCGCTTTGTTGAAGTTTTGGCGAGATTAATAAGGTTCCATCGTCTCTCACATTAATAGAAATTGATGAAAATTTTTCTAACTTGTAATTATCTACCCATTTTTTAGGCAAACTAATGAAGTGTGATCCACTAATTTGCTGGAGCTTTCTGAAGATTCTTTCAGGCATAATTAATGATTATTTCTTTTATTTAAATTTTTATTTAAACTTCATAATAAACTACTTTTTGGCGTGAGATCCGTAAATCATTACATTATAAGGAAAGAGAAATCTTAATTAGAAATTATACATATTATTAATTAGTATTTCATTTACTCAAAAAAACCAAAAGCATTCTTTTATAAAATTATTAAGGTCTAAAAATATGAAAAATTCAGAAAAAATTGGATTAGCATTATTTGCATTTCTAGCGCTATTTACACTGGCCATACCACGATCTAATATGATTGTTCCACAAGAGAATCAGATTAAAGTATCAGCAGTTGCAGACTTTACTACATCAGATGTATCTGTTGAAGTGGATGACTACCTCCTTTATACTTGTACTGAATCAAATGAAAGTTATAAAGTTGGGATGCAATATAGATTTAACATTACTGCTGTTTATATCAATACAGTATCAGTTCCCTATTCTCTTCAAGTCAATGCAACATTTGAAGCGGGTAGTTATAATATTTTTACAACAGGGGCGGTAAACATTGAGTTTTGTAGATCAAACGCTACATTTATTGGGATAGGAATACATAATCCTGGACCAAGTAGTTCCATGAAATTTTGGCTCATTCCAATTCCAGTAAACTTAACTTGGTTAGCGAATACAGCAACTATTGCGAGCTTATCTCCGGTAGTATCTTCCAACACAATAAATATGACATCACTTATAGATTCATCGTTAACGGATTCATATACTTATAATACGGATGGAATTGCTAGTGTTTATATATCTTATAATTCTACGAAACATGTGATTGAAAAATGGGAGTTACAACATCCGATTCCGACACCACCGCCACCACCTCCGCCACCTGATACTCCAGTTCTATCGATATTAACTTCTTCACCGTCAAACAGCTCAACGATTGCTTTAAGTTGGACCCCACGAGCGGGAGCAGATAATTACACGCTCTATAGGTATACATCAGAAATCAATTCAACAACGATTGGGAATGCAATTACAGTCACGACTACTGCCTCAACTAATATAAACGACGTAGTAACCTCGGGAACATGGTACTATGCTGTTGTCGCTAATAACGAATCAGGTAGTTCTGGAATCTCTAATTCTCCAAGTATCATTGTCGATCTAGGCGAGGAGGCAAAAATTCCAATGGGAGAGTTCTTTCTCCTGGTTAGTGCTATTTCTATAATTGTATTGGTTTTTAAAGTTATCAAAAAGCGAAAAATAATATAAAATTCCTTTTTTTTTTATTATTATTATCACTTTTTTTATATTTAATCCTAATTATGTCGAAGTATTTAATGAAATCGGTAATAACAATGAGGCGAATGGTTAAAAATTCGTAGAGTATTGTAAGAAACATCTCTCTAAACTATAATTGACTTTTCATTCTTTTTTATACTCTTCACAATTGCCCTCTAGAAGGCTTGAACTCCTCAAATCTAATAGTTGTTTTTAGAAAAGGCGTTTAGAAGGTGTGATGAGTCTATTTACTAGTGTTTAAACAAAGTTTAAAGATCTTATACAGAAGATTAAAGAATCTTTTTATCTCAATATATTATATAGAAAAATAAAAATACACAATATGAGAGTGATTATAAAATATGGCGATATGTAAAGAAATCATGGTTCCCATGAATGGAAAAGTGTACGAGGTTATTAGTTCCAAAGATATTGACTCTGATTTTTATAAGTTGATTGTAACCTCGTTACCAGTTGAAAAGCAAAAGCCTGTTAAGATGAGCAAGAAAATGGCCAAGCTTTTTAAGAAGGCAAAATATAATCCCAGGTATTTTGAGGAGTTGAAATCCATTGAGAAAAAGCGACCAGTTATAATGAATCGCTTTTCCACCTTTTAATTTTTTTATTTTAATTTAATCAAAGAGGAAAAAAAATAATGATAAATAAAGATATAATGATGTCTGAATTGGACGACCTCCGTCGGGAGGTTTACTTGAAGGGAATAGATCAAGTCCGTTATCCCTTCTTTCAGGAAGAAATAAAAATACTGATGTTAGGCGAGGAGGGCCCTAGCAAATAGGGATGACTTCCACGCTTATTTGACATTATAAAAACCAATTTATATCAACACCAAAAAGATGTAAATAAACGAGCCAAAGTAAAGGAGGTGATATTATAGAAATAGATTAATGTTATCAATCGCGTGAAGAGCATTGTTATTGAGTTTAATAGAGGGTGAACATCTAATAACAACACTTTTTTTTTATTATTCTTTTTTCAGGATTTTTTATTAAGAATAGGTTTAGATCATGAATATGTCGTGCGTGTCCTTAACTTGCGGAGTTCTTTTTTAATGTTCTTGATCTTCTTTTCCTTTCTCTTAATATCTTTCATTGCCTTTTTTCTACTTCCGGTTTTACCATAATGAGCCATTTTTTTGAAGCTTCACACTCATATTATATATTTTTTATGTTATTTATATAATAGAATATAAAAGTATATATTTAAATGTTATGATTACTACAGTATTCCCATTTCTTGGAATTTATATTTACCTTTCTATCCAAGTTCACGGGAAATTGGGACAAAATTAATTATATGAAAGAGAAAATTAACAAATCTGGGAAATTATAAATATGAGCATTGTTTAGAACTATAATATATTTCTATCAAAACTTAAGAGTGAGACAAATCATAACTATACTTAAAAACCCAAATCATGCTGAAATTGAACAAGCAATTGAGTTTAATTTTTATGAATTAGTAAGGTCCACGTCTACTATCGATCTCGAAGGCATGGTATGTGAAGAGACTGATGAGTTCTTTAGATACTCGACGGCCATCCCTTTTTTTTTATTGAATGCGGTGATAGAAAGTCAAATCCCCTCAGAAGATGTCATCCAAAAGATGAAGGAGAACATCACCATTTTTAATAAGCGACAAGTACCCTTTCTTTGGGTGATCGGCCCATCAAGCACTCCTAAAAATATGGGAGAGTTATTAATCCAAAACGGTTTCACGCCTGAAAAACAACCAGGGATGGCCTACAATCTAAAAAATTTGGATGCTGAATTAAAACCGTTAGATAAAGTAGAAATAGTAAAGGTTGGAAATGTAGATACGCTAAAAGCATGGAATAATGTTGTTTTAACTGGTTTTTCTATGCCAAAGGAAATTCTATCTGACTTTTTCCATAAAGCTTTTTTATCTATACTTTTAAACGATACTCCTTCTGCAAGTGGATTCTTAGCATATTATGATGGAAAACCCGTTGCGGCTTCATTAGTATTATACGAAGTGGGTGTTGCAGGTATTTATAATGTTACTACATTAGAAGAAATGCGTGGTAAAGGAATAGGTACCGCAATAACTCTTGCCCCTCTAATTGAAGCTAAACAATTAGGATAGCAGATAGCAATTCTTCACTCATCTGAGATGGCTTTAAGCATGTATAAAGAATTTGGTTTTAAGGAATATTGCAAACTAGAATGGTATGTATGGCAACCCAGTTCGGAAGACTAAATTGAAGTAAATAGTATTCATCTACAGTTTTAAAGGCATCTGGTATCAGGTTTGGTTGAATTTTGGTTTGCGTTTTTGGAGGAAAGCCATTATTCCTTCCATGTTGTCCTTGGTACCCATTGTTTTGAGTACTGCTTGGCGTTCTTGATACAAACCTTCTTGTAATGGTTGATCTCCATGTTCAACAATACAACGTAAAACTTCAGAAACAGCATTCATTGGCATTTCTGAGAGTTCCTTTGCCAACTCGAGTGCTCGTTCTTTCAGTTCTGCGTTTGGAACAACCTCATTGACAAGTCCGATCCGATACGCTTCTGGACCAGAGATCATTTTAGCCCGGAGTATCATATCAAGTGCGTGTAAACGACCCACGCAACGGGTTAGACGCGCACTTCCACCCCATGCAGGGACGGTTCCTAGATCCATCTCTGGTAATCCGATCTTTGCGCCTTCCTCAGCGGCCAACCGAAAGTGACACGCAAGCGGCAGTTCTAATCCCCCTCCAAGGCAATAACCAAATAGAGTGGCCACTACTGGTTTTCTAATGTTCTCGATCGTACTGAGTACTCGTAAGCGTTGGTCTAAGATGTCTTGAATGCGCTTGGGTTTGCTGGCCGCCCCTGCCAATTGTTTAAGATCCATGCCTACCGAGAAGTTATCTTCCCCTTCCGCCGTAATCACGATGGCGCGAATGGATTGGTCTTTGGCGAGCTTCGGAACTAGTTTTTCCAACTCGTTGAAGCACTCCAGACTCATCTGGTTCATGGGCGGTCTATTTATAGACACGATTGCTACTGCATCCTCTTTGGTGAAAAGTAGTTGTTTAACCTTTTTTTTCTCGTCTGTCATTTCAAACACCTATTCTTAATAAATTAATGAAATATCACCTAGAATATAAAATTTTTAGATAAAAATTTAGAGGCTGATTTTTGGGAAAATTTAGAAAAAATAGATTTTATTGAGCGTGTTCAGCCAGATGTTCAAGCAACAGACGGGTTATTTTTTTCGGTTCCATTTGGAGCGAGTAATTACGCGCTTTTTCGAGTATCTCGAATCGATAAGGACCCGTAACATAATGCGCATTTGCCTCAGCCGCTTCCAAGGATACGTTTCCAATATTTCGAGGCCAAATGTAGAGCGTGGGGACGACAACAGGCTTTAGTGCTCGCACTTTAATTACGCGATACCAGTTAAAAACGGCATGAATTGCATCTTTACTGTTAAGCAGCTCACGATAAGGGGCGAGTTCTTCGGCAGTTAATCCCGAGCGTTCATATATACCCTCAAAATTTTCCAATTCTTTTTCCTCTTTTACAAATTCAGCAAAATAGCTATACCCATCTCTTTGCTTATTAGCCGCCTTTGTTGACAGCACCTCTACAATTGCCAACGGATGAGGTTGGTTAAGACAGGCTAGCGTCGCCACCCTCTTAGGATACTTTGAGGTAAGAGTCCATGCGGTTGTAGATCCGATACTGATAGCCATGAGATGAAAGGGACGATCCGCCCATCCGAGCTCATCGGCAATTGCGAGGGTATCTTTAACATACTCGCGTACATCATATGCCTTCTTCCCTTCAGGTCGCGCGCCTGGTGAATAACCTCTCATATCAAGCGCAACTGTTTGAAATCCCGCCTCGGCTAATTTTGGTTGCTGATTGTGCCACTCCCAACTTGATCGGGCTGTACCATGTAATAAAATTAGCAATGAACCATCTTCCGGTCCATCCGCCATGGCGTCAAAGGTTAATCCACGTGCTTTTATTTGTATGCGGTTCATATTCTTTAAACATTATATATTATTATTATTTTTTCTTTATATCGTCAATCTCAGAGAGCCCTTTACTTTTTTCGTACTTAATTAATTTCTCTTCATGGGCTTTTTCAATATAGCTCTTCAATTCTTTGAGATATTCCCCTTTAATTGGATAGAAACTTAGGGCAATCATTCCAAGAACATCCATTATTGAAGGAACGATGAGTAATAAAAATTTAATACCGATGATTGCAGTTTCGGACTGTAAGGTGCGGGGAGCTCCTTGTATGTAACCAAAAAGAAGAAGGATAGTAACAGCGAGGATTGGTCCCGTGCTTTCTGCAATTTTGTTAAATATAGCGTTCGTTCCAAGGTACATCCCTTCTCGGCGTGCGTCATACTTCATCTCGTCTTCGTCAGTAACTAATATCAAATAAGGATTGACAAAAACTACTGACCCTCCTACAATGACTTTAATGACTAATAGTCCAAACCATATTATGTCAGTGCCTTGTACCAAGCTAATGAGAAACGCAACAATTGAAAGTGAAATGCCTATCGTCCTTCCATGCATTATTAACGATTGCATTTCCTTCTTCTCGGATAATCGAACAAAAATCAATTGTCCAATAAGTCCTCCTAATGCGAATATTATGAGAAGAAGGGTTTCGAATCCTTCTGTAAATAGAAGCGCATACGCAAACATGAACGAGTTGAGCATGAAATCGTTCATGACAAGAAAAAATCTATAGAATGAGAACGAAACAAACGATTTCGATCGAAGACATTGCTTAATAGATTCAATAAATCCAGGAACGTTCCTTTCTTGAGTTAGTTCGGGGCGCTCACGCAATTTAGTAGCCGCAACGACGAAGATTATCGCACTTATTATAGCTAAGATCCCAGTAAAAATTTGGAAAGTTATTAATCCTGCTTTAATTATAGATAATGCAAATAAAACAGGAATTCCTCCAAGAATGCCTACAAAATTTCCTAAGAAAAAAATCTTGTTGCGGTCTTCAATACTCTCTGCGATTTCCGGTAGTAGAGCATCCCATACTAAGATAACCATCGTCAACATGTTATCGTAGAGTACCATCATTATGACAAAATGTAAGAAAAGAATTATTGGATTATCATAACTCCACGGAAACCAGATAATAAAGAAAAAAAATGCCCATATAGGACCTCCGTATTTAATAAAGACTAAACGCCGACTTCCCCACTTGTTCACATTAACCCGATCGCTCCATTGCCCTAATAACGGATCGTTTAACGCATTGACGATTCCATAAATGATCATGCCAATAACGAAATAAGAATATGCTATTCCCAGCGAATCCCAAAAATAATACATGTAAACCATTAAAAAGATTCCTGGTATTAAGGTAAAGGGGATCTTGATTATCAAATAATAAAACTTCTGCTTGCGATAAAAACCATTAGAATCCTTTTTAGATTCAATCTCTTGCTTGCTTTCTACCATAATTCCTTATCGACGTTATTATATTTAAATATTATAACTACAATCTATTAAAAAAAGATAAGATGACACCTGAGACTTATACCCGCCCTTCTGTTAGAAATTCGGTCGCCCAAATTTCCAGGGAGCATCAAACTAAGCGGCCTACCTAAAGCGAGCCTCCAAGTATCTCATTGCTTTCATTTGGCCTTGCACCAAGAGATTTAGCTCGTTCCAACCGTTCCCTTCTACAATTTCTTTGGCTTATATCCAAGTCATTAATATGCGCAAGAGGGCAGTGTCGTTTCAGTTGCTAAATTGCGATTTTCACCGCAGTAGTTATCTACACCTTGCTTGGAGTATGGGGCGAGGTTCCTCAGCGAGTCAAGCTCACCGTCAGCTCCATGTCTCATTTGTCATTGTAGAATAAGAAATGAGACAATTAATAACTTTGTGTTTAGCCAACCAAAATTAATAATTAGAATGCAGAAATGAGAAAAATAAAAGAGAAATATAAAAAAAAAGAATTTTTAATTGTGTTAAATTAACAATAATCCGGCTCCTTGGCCGAAAATCATTATCATTCCTAAAAAGATTGATGCTGTTAATGACATGACGACAAGCAATGTATTAATACTTGGTCCTGCAGTGTCTTTAAAAGGATCTCCTACAGTATCACCGGTAATTGCTGCTTTATGCGTATCGGTACCTTTTCCACCGAGATTTCCATCTTCAATGAATTTCTTTGCGTTATCCCATGCTCCACCACTGTTTGACATAAAGATAGCAAATACAAATCCTGAAAGAATGGCTCCTGCTAAGAAGGCACCTAAAGCGGCAGCACCAAATACAATCCCTACTCCCAATGGAAGAACTATTGAAACAATACTAGGCAATATTAATTCTCTAATTGAGCCTTTAGTTGCAATGTCGATACACTTGTTAAAGTCCGCAGCCTCCTCTCCAGTTAATATCTTTGGATTCTCTTCGAATTGTCGCCTGATTTCCTTAACCATTAAAGCAGCATTTCTTTGAACAGACATTATTAACAATGCAGAGAACAGTGCGGGAGCAACAACACCTAAAAAAGCTCCAATTAATACCTTTACATTTAATAAATCCATGGACGAGATTGCCCCGGGTACTATTGCATTCGCTTCTTCTACAAAAGAATAGAGTAGAGCAAGTACTGTTAAGTTTGCAGCACCAATAGCAAATCCTTTTGTAATTGCTTTTGCTGTATTTCCTGCGGAATCCAATCTATCGGCAACACGAATAATTTCTTCACCTAAGTCTCCTTGTTCAGCGATTCCCCGAGCATTATCACAGATGGGACCATATGCATCGTTAGCTACGATTGTTCCAACAATAGCTAGCATTCCAACTGCAGCAATCGAGATTCCAAATACACCCGCGCCAGCAACAGCTGATTCAGCAAGAACATATGATAATGCCATAGCAACTACAATACCAATCGCTGGAGGTACAATACTAAGAAGTCCGTATGAAAAACCTGATAGTATTACTACAGCATCTCCTTCTTGAGCTGATTCGGCCATATTTCTTGTAGGCGCTTTATCTTCCCTAGTAAAATAATCACTAGTAAAACCAAGAACAATACCAGAAAGAAGTCCAATTATGGAGCACCAACATAACGCCCAAGCTAGACTAATATCTTGAGGATTTGGCATAAATGGAATAACCATTAAAGTGCAGATAATAGCACATATCGCAAAAATTCCTGTTGAAAAATAAGTGCCAAAGTTAAGCAATTTCCCTGGCTCTTCAGACTTCTGCACCTTGATGAAGTAGATTCCTATAATTGAAGCAAACAATCCAAATGCACAGAGCAAGATAGGAAGGATTACAAAAGCTCCTCTTGCTATATCATTTGTAAAAATACCTAAAGCAGAAGCTAATAACATTGCTGCTACGATTGAAGCGACATACGAGTCAAACAAATCACTTCCCATACCAGCGATATCTCCTACATTATCCCCTACATTATCAGCAATAGCTGCGGGATTTCGAGGATCATCCTCTGGAAGATCATATTCAGCTTTACCAACTAAATCTGCTCCAACATCAGCCGTTTTTGTATAAATACCGCCTCCGCACTTAGCAAAAAGTGCAACACTACTAGCACCAAAACTAAAACCTAACACGACGCCAGGATCTCTTGTAATCCAGTAGATTAATGAAACACCTATAAGAGCTACACCTGTTACAGCTAAACCCATTACACAGCCACCAAAAAAGGAAATATCAAATCCCTTTTTTGTACTTATAGTACATCCCTGGGCTGCCCGAGTATTGGCTTTTACACCTACCATCATACCCATGTAACCTGCCCACATAGAACCTGCAGAGCCGATCCAATAGGCAATAGAAACCGCCAAACTAATAGTTCCTGGACTGACAGCAAACAACAATATTATACCTAAAACAATAACAAAAGCACCTAGGATCAAATATTGTGTCTTTATGAAGGTTTTAGCACCTGATTCTATATATCCAGCTACTTCAACCATTTTTTCGTTACCTGGATCTTCCTTTAATACGAGCTTAGCAAAATATGCGGCTAATAAAAAAGAGATTACTCCTGCAACGATTGCAATGGCTAAAATAGGTGGTACAACTTCTATAACCAATTTTTTTTCACATCATTATTTTTTTTTTACATTCATATAAAATGATATGCAATGTATTTGCAGATTACTTTAAATGTTTTTGATTTTTTAATATGCCATTAATAAACGATGTTATCTTATTAGGAAAGGCGGGTATTCACATTTGAGTTAATTTTATACATTTTAGTAAAAAAACCTTTCTAACTTCAATAGCATTTTAATTTTAAAAGTATATATACAATTTCAATTAAATAATATTAAATTTAAAACATATTAGTCGGTGATCGTATGACTTTAGAAATTTATCAAATCGTTCTATTAATTTGCGTTGGAGGACTTGTAGGTATCAGCATGAGTTTTGTTGGTCAAACCGGTCAAGGAGTTGTAATTCCCGTAGTGCTTTTGATTACCGGAGATGTATTATTAGCTATTGCTGTAAGCGTTCTTAACGATTTAATAACTGCAGCTGCAGCAAGTATCGGTTATATTAGGGAGAAGCAATTCCATCTAAGAAAAGACACGTTTTTAATAATTCTCATTGCTCTCTTTGGTTCATTTCTTGGTGTATTGGTGTTGATGACAACCCCGTTAGGTTCCGTTTTTGGTTGGGCATTACCAGCATTTTTAATTATTCTTGGATATAGCATTTTCAAAGCGGGATTTCCTACATCTGAATCGTTGAAAAAGACTGTTCTCAAGCTTACAAAAAGAGTAATGAAGAATAAATACGACGACGCTAAACTTGCTGAGCTTGAACAACAAATTAATGAACAAGTAGATGCTGATGACGATGAGATTAGAGGAGTATTTGACCAATCGTCTAAAATATTCTATATATTAGCACTAATTTTTGGAACTTATGTGGGTATTAATTCTGGAATGTTCGGGGCTAATTCAGGATTCATAATTACGCTAGTTCTAGTAATGCTCTATGGATACCCGCTTAAAAAAGGTGTTGGAACTGCTCTAATATTAAGTATTTCCTTATGCGTGTTTACATTTATTATTTATCAAGTACTGGGGGGAATTTTCAAACCGGGACAGTCTTTTTTCAACCTTGAAATCACCCTGTTTCTTGGAATAGGAGCTGTAATTGTAGCACTCATTATACCGCTGTACATACAAAAATT
>Ga0180433_10004718_pt1 | contig 18926 bp, 16 predicted proteins | sample SS_ome_8_FD_132980 | JGI IMG/M metagenome (GOLD analysis project Ga0180433, IMG submission 132980) | Hypersaline lake sediment archaeal communities from the Salton Sea, California, USA - SS_1_D_1 metaG | ecosystem: Environmental > Aquatic > Non-marine Saline and Alkaline > Hypersaline >... | reverse complement strand
TCCCAACACTTAAAATATAATATTTTTTTTTATTTTAACCTTTTGTTTTTTCAACTTCATTATTTTTGTTAAATTTACAATTATGTAATTTTACTAGAAACATATAAATACCATAAAAAACAGAGTATATCATGGTGAAAAGGATGATATTGACAAAATTATTGTTTGTTGTCTTTATGGTTTCTTCGATTTGTGTAGCATCTGTTATGTCATTGAATATTAGTAGTATAGATTGGTTCGGCGAAAGCAAAGCATACAATAAAGAATATGTATCAGCAATCGAAAAAACAAATAGAATCGATGATTCATATGATGATGTAAAAACTGGGGCAGTATCATCCGATTCTGTAGAAAATGAAGATACAGAAGTTGATGTAGTTAATAATGATGCAAATGTGGTTTATAGTGGTAATTTAGATGTTGATGATACTAATCTATTAACTGTTCCAGTAGATAATCCTCCTTCTCCTTTATTAGATTTTGAAATTGGCGATAGCTCTTCACCTGATGGTAGCACTGAAAATCCTTCTAATGTTGCTACAGGGGATACTAAAGTTTGGGCTAACGGTGCCGATTCTTTAGAACAAGTTATCCCTTCTTTAGATTTTAATATTGGTGGGACAACATCACCTGGTAGCGATCAAAATATTCAAGGGCCGCCTGTTGATATTACTGATTCATTAATTAAACAGGATCAATTTATTATAGAAAGCAACTTTGGGTCAACTGGTCCTTCAGAGTTTATTCCTAGATAATACTCTTAAAGTCTTTGGACAATTGTTGCCCAGTAATATCTTTTTTTTCCTATAGGTCTAAATTTTGTTTTGTATGTCCTTAAATCATTTTTCCATGTTGGTCCATCATTGACATAGTTATATCCCTTGTTTTTGATTTCTTTCCAAAAATTATATTGTGCATATTCTGCAAGATGTGGTATAGATGTGTCAACTATTCCAATAGTATGAGCAAAAACATCTTTTTTTTGAAATATGCCAAGAGGAAAGCCGAGATTAAAAGATGCTATTTTTCCATCTATTCTTAGAATTCTTGATATAATATTTTCTGGACCAACTATTTTTTTTTTCTTCTGATAGTTTTTATAATTTGTTTTCCTTCCAAAGAGCTTTGCACCTAGTTTATCTGAATTTATATTTACATAGGAAAATCCTCTTTTTTCTATAGCATTTTTTCGCCATTTTCCAATTAGATGTATAACTTCACTAACAGAATCAGATAGATTTACTAACTCAATCTTATGATTTCTTTTTTTAAAACTGTTGATATGCCATCTTAAATTTGCAAACTTCACTCCGTTTAAGTTCAGTGTTCTATCAACATTGTAAGTGGCATACTTTAGCTCTCTAAGAGATTTTAATTTAAAATTAAATATTTCTTCATCTTTTTTTAATAGTTTTACAAAATTATCATCAATATCTCTAATCAAAATATTTTTGATATTGTTCTTTTTTAAAATGGATTTAAATGAATCGATTGATAAAAGCCAATTTAAATCATCTATTATATTCGATGCTTTTTTTATTAGTGGAAAAGAGATTTCTAAATTGTTGTATTTTCTACCTGTAAATGACCCAATTATTAGATTATTCTTTTTATGTATAATAAATGGATATTTTGGGTGATATGTATAATATAATAAAAAATGAAGTAAGCTATTATTGTATGGAATTTCGTGTGGTTTTAATTTATGAGAAAGCGATATATTTGGATTTTTTTCTTTTAACTTTATAATAAAAGAAAAAATAGAGTCTATTTGTTTTTCTGAATTATTATTTAATTGCCAGGTATCTGGAATTTTTGATAAAGTTTTTTTTATATAGTTTATTTCTTGTATTTTTGTAGGCATTTTAAAACTCTTTTTTTGTTTTTAATAAAACATATTATTTTTGTATAAAAATTGATTGGAAATAATTTTATTATAGATTTTAGAAAAAGTTTATAACTAAAATTATACTTGATGGGTTTTATAAGATGAAGAAACTAAGAGCTAAATGTAAATCAATCGATGATTTACTAAACGGGGGAATTGAATCTGGAATTATCACAATGATTTATGGTGAATCCGGTACTGGAAAAACAAATTTCTGTCTTCAGATTTCAAAAGAATGTACCGATTCAAAAAAAGTAATTTACATAGATAGTGAAGGTGTATCACTTGAAAGGCTCCATCAAATATGTGGCAATAAATACAAAAAAATTGTTGATAGCATTCTTTTTTTCAAGCCAAATTCTTTTAATGAGCAAGAAAAAACAATAGAGAACATTAAGAAAATAAAAGATTCAGGTCTTGTTATAATTGATACAATCAATCTATATTATAGAATGGAACTTGAAGATGATAAAGAGAAAGCTATGCGTTCTTTTCTAAGACAGATGGGCAATCTTCAGATGATTGCAAGAGAAAAAAATATTCCTGTAATTGTTGTTGAACAAGTTTATACTGATAAAAATGGTGAAATAAAACCATTTACACATAGAGAAACAGATCATATGGTAAAAACAATGATTAGGCTTGATAAAAAAGAGATAGGGATTAGATCTGCAACTATTATAAAACACAGATCTCAACCTGAGGGTAAATCAGCAATCTTTAAAATTACAGCATTAGGTTTGGAATAATAAAGATGAATAATATTAAAACTTGGCTTAATGATAGCAAATATATTTCTCCTCTTTCTCCTGGATGTAAGATGTGTGCTAAAGGATCAAAGATGGTTTTACTTGTAACTGGAATGTGTCCATCTAATTGTTTTTATTGTCCCTTAAGTCTTGAGAAATTAAATAAAGATTGTATTTTTGCAGATGAATGGAAATTAGAAAATGAAGATGATACTCAAAAGTTATTGTTAGAGTCCAAATATATTGATGCAGAAGGTGCAGGTATCACGGGTGGAGATCCTTTCATAGTATGGAAGAGAACCAAAAGATATATTGAATTTTTGAAAGATTCTTTTGGATCAAATTTTCATATTCATCTTTATACTTCTGGAATAAAAAATGCAGGTTATATTGATGATTTGGTATCAGCGGGCCTAGATGAAATTAGATTTCATCCAATGCCAAATTACTGGGAAAACATGGAAAAAAGCCCTGTAAAAAACTCGATAAAAAATTCTTTAAAAACAGATGCTGATGTCGCAATAGAAATCCCTGTTATTACTTCTATGAAAAATCAGATTATTAAGTTGATAAATTGGGCCAGTAAACAAAAGATTAACTGGGTTAATTTAAATGAACTTGAGTTTTCTGAGACAAACGCCGAAAATCTGATTTCTAAAAAATATGATGTAAAGGATGATATATCAAGTGCAGTAAAAGATAGTGAAAAAACAGCATATGATATACTTGAATATTTCAAACAAAAAGATCTTGATATTGGAATTCATTATTGTTCTTCGTCGTTTAAAGATGGAGTTCAACTTAGAAATAGGATAAAGCGAAGAGCAAAAAACATTTCAAAAAAGTATGAAACAATAACTAATGATGGAACCCTTCTTAAAGGCATTATTGTCCCTGGATCTGAATTTACGATAAATAAGATTTCAGCGATTTTGAAAGATAAATATAAAATTAAAAATGAAGAGATGTACATAAATAAAAAAGAAAGCCGTGTGGAATTATCTGTTAAAAAAGTCAAAGAAATCTCCATTGATTTAAAAGGCTTAAATGTAGAATGTTATATTATTGAGAATTATCCTACTGCAGATGGTCTTGAGGTAGAAAGGATTCCTATTAATTAAATAAAAATATACATCATATTTATCTGAAAAAGATTTTTATATGTGACCTACATTTCCAAGCTTTACATATTTAATAATAATATGTCTATGAAAGCTTCAAAAGGAGGCTAAAAAAGATGGCAATGTATGTAAGATTTCAAACACCAAAAGATGTACAGGATTTAGCCTATGATCTTGTAGAAAAAGCTCGAGATAACGGAAAGATAAGCAAAGGTGCAAATGAAGTAACAAAGCAGGTAGAAAGAGGACAAGCAAAGCTTGTTGTAATGGCAGAAGATGTATCACCTGAAGAGATACTAGCACATATGCCTGTTTTGTGTGAAGAAAAAAAGATACCATATGCTTATGTACCAAGCAAAGACGAACTTGGAAGCGCTGCAGGACTTCTTGTTAGTACCGCTACTGTTGCAATCACAAATCCAGGTAAAAGTAAAACAGGTATAGATGAGATAACAAAAAAGATTGAAGACATTAAAAAACAGGGCTAGAACATGATCGAAGGAACACCTTGTGAAGTAGTTGAAATAATTGCTCGTACTGGCATGGCTGGAGAGGCTTATCAGGTTAAAATACGCGTACTTGATGGAAGAGATAAAGGAAAAATCATAACAAGAAACGTAATAGGTCCTATACAACTTGGCGATATATTAATGCTCAATGAAACACAAAGAGAAGCAAAGAGACTTGGTGGAGGATATTAGGGGTACTTAATATGGTTGAAAGAAGGAAATGTTCTTTTTGTGGTAGTGAAATAGAGCCAGGTACTGGTAAGATATATGGTAAAAAAGATGGTACAGTACTTTATTTTTGTAAAAATAAATGCCAAAAGAATATGTTGAAACTAAAACGTATCCCAAGACGTGTGAGATGGAGTAAACATTACGCTAAAAAGTAATGTTTTCCTTAATTTTTTTTAATTCTATGAATTATAAAGATGCATATTTACCTACATATACTACTGCATATGTATTTAAATATAAATTATAAAATAAAAATGTATATTGTTTCATATACATGAAGATATATAGTTGTATAACTTGTTTTAAATCTGGTCTTTAGATTTAATAAGATTTTATCTAAATACATAATTATTTTAAGCAATAATTTATGCATTAAAAATTAGGGAGGAATTAAGAATATGAGTGTTTTAGAATTAAAATTAGTTGAAATTGAAAAACCAGAAGATATTAACTTTATACTAGGGCAATCTCATTTTATTAAAACAGTTGAAGATTTATATGAAGTAATGGTTAATTCAGTACCAGGTGCTAAATTTGGATTAGCTTTTTGTGAGGCAAGTGTTGCAAGAAAAATAAGAAGCGTTGGAACTGATGAAAAACTAAAAAAACTTGCAGAGAAAAATGCAATGAATATTTCTGCAGGTCATAGTTTCATTATTTTTATAAAAGATAGTTTTCCCTTAAATTTTTTAAATAACATCAAAAATGTTTATGAAGTGTGTAATATTTTTTGTGCTACAGCTAATCCAACAAAGGTTGTTGTTGCTGAATCAAAACATGGATCGGAAAAAGCAAGAGGAATACTTGGCGTTATAGATGGTTTTTCTCCATTAGGAATAGAAAATAAAGAAGATAAAGAATGGAGAAATGAATTCCTTCGTAAAATAGGTTATAAACTATAATTCTATCTTTATTAAAGATTACAATATTTTTTCTATTTTTTCGATAAATAAATTAACAATATTTTTATTATTTTTAATAAATGTATGATGTAACAATAGTTGGTGCAGGACCCGGTGGGGCAACTGCAGCAAATTTTCTATCTGATAAAGGATTTAAAGTTCTACTTATCGATAAAGACAAGTTTCCTCGTGATAAACCTTGTGGGGGTGGACTTCCACTTCATGCATTAAAAAGATTTAAAAATTTAATATCAGAATATATGATTGAATCATATTCACTTGGTTTAACTTCATATTCTCCTTCTCTCAGTTACGTGATTACATTCGAAGCCGATGAACCTTTTACTTCAACCGTACTAAGATCAAAATTTGATTTTGGATTGGTAAAAAAAGCAATAGAAAAAGGTGTTGATTTCATTGATGGTAAAAAAGTGACTGATTTGAAAATTCTTAATGATAAAGCGATAACTATAATTGAAGGTAATAGTAAAATAGATTCAAAAATAATAATCGGTGCTGATGGAGTCTGGAGTACTGTTGCAAAAAAAATGGGGTTAAGGAAAAAAAATAATCCCCGGGGGTTAAGTGTTTATAATGAATATGAGTTGGATGAAGAGATTATGAATAAGTATTTTGGTGAATCAAGATTAGGTTATACGCATTCAAAATTTCAAAATTTGATTGGATACGGGTGGGTTTTTCCTAAGAAACGACATATTAACATTGGGATTGGAGAAATAATTTATGACCCACTTAAAACTAAAAAAGCTTCTGATTTAAAAAAGTACTATAAAGATTATTTAAATTTGCTTAAAAAACAAAAAATCGTTCCTGAAAATATACAAATCGGCGAATTAAAGGGAGGTGCTCTGCCTTTATATCCCTTAGAAAAAACATATTGTGATAGAACTATTCTTGTAGGTGATGCAGGAGGTTTTATCAATTGTCATTCTGGTGAAGGTATATATTATGCTATGTCTTCTGGTGAAATTGCAGCAATGTCGATTGAAAGAGCATTAACAAAAGGTGACACGAGTGGAAGATGTCTGTCGTATTATCAAAAAAGTTGGAAAAAAGATTTTGGTAGAGATTTAAAAATAATTAATTATGTTTCAAAAAGACAAAGAACTCCATCTATGAGTGAAAAAAATTTTAGATTGATGAATCAAGATGAAAAATTTAAAAAATTAATGATGGGATTATTGACAGGTAATTTAAACTTAAATGAAAATAAATGGAAAATTCTAAGAAGATATATCTATTGTTTATTAAAAGATAAAGTTACGAAGAATAAACTATAACTCTTCTTTTGCTCTAAATAGATAGTTTTTATATACCTACATTATTTTACATCCCTGTTTATGAAGAAAAAAGCTATAATTGCTCTTGGTGGAAATGCATTAATAAAAAAAGGACAAAAAGGAACAATTTATGAACAATTTGCAAACACCCGAGAGATTTCAAAGTCCATTGTAAAAATCATCAAGGATGGATGGAATATTGTTTTAACCCATGGAAACGGTCCACAGGTTGGAGCAATTCTTCTTCAAAATAATAAAACAAGAGATATACTTCCTCCTATGCCCTTGGGTGTTTGTGTTGCTGAAAGCCAAGGGTTACTTGGTTATATGATACAACAAACTTTATCAAATGCTTTGAAAAAAAATAATATTGATAAGGATGTTATAACAATTTTAACACAAGTCATAGTTGATAAGAATGATCCCTCTTTTAAAAATCCAACAAAACCAATTGGCCCATATTATGGTAAAGAAAAATTAGATGAGCTCAAAGAAGATGGTTATAATGTTAAAGAAGTAAAGGATGGTTATCGAATTGTTGTTCCTTCTCCTGATCCAAAGTCTATTGTTGAAGGAGATATAATAAAAAGACTTCTTAAAGATGATGTATTAGTTATTGCTTCGGGAGGTGGAGGTATGCCTGTTATAAAACGATCTGGATGGGGTCTTGATGGAGTTGAAGCAGTAGTTGATAAGGATTTAGCAAGTGAAAGACTTGCTGAAGAGATTGATGCTGATATCCTTGCGATATTTACAAATGTTGAAAAGGTGTATCTTGATTTTTTCTCTGATAAAAAAAAGCCTCTTGGTAATGTAACTCTTAAAGATATCAAAAAATATTATAAAAATAATGAATTTCCTTCAGGAAGTATGGGGCCTAAGATACTTGCAGCCATTAGATTTATAGAATCAGGTGGTGAAAAAGTAATTATTTCACATATTGACAAGGCATATGAGGCGTTTAAAGGTAAAACAGGTACACATATTACAAAATGATTCCTTTAAGTTTTTATATATAAAAAATATTGTTCTTTTGCACTTTATAAAAAATGGATGGGTTAAAAGTTGACTATTAATGTAAAGTTGGATATAATTAAATTCGTTTTTTTGGAGGTATTTTTAAATGAGAGATGAACCAGATATTGTAAAAGAATTAAGAGAAGCAGAAAAAAAAGGAAAATTAAAATCTTATCTTAAAAAAGATGAAAAGAAATCAGAAAATAAGAAAAAAAAGATTTTAATTGTGGATGATGACTCGAGTATAAGACGTACAGTTAAATCTGGTTTTGATAGATTAGATTTAAAGTATAAAGTTGTTAATGCAGAGAATGGAAAAGAATGTTTGAAAAAACTTAAAACCGAGTCTTTACCTGATTTGATTTTACTTGATGTCATGATGCCTGAGATGAATGGATGGGATGTAGCAGCAGAAATTAAAAAAAATAGCGAATGGAGTACAATACCCATAATATTTTTAACCGCAAAGGCTGACTCTCATACTAAAAACTATGCAAAGATACTAAGTGATGATTTTATAACAAAACCGTTTGAGATAACTGATTTGAAAAAGAGAATAGAATATACTTTAAAGAAAAAATAGAGGTTAGAAAAAAATATGGAAAATACTGAAATTTTAAGTAGGGTTATTGAAAGTTATCTAACAGCTTTGGGTAATTCTACCTCTCAGGATTTTTCAATAAAAACGTTTAATTATATATTAGACAAACATAGGGAAGTTTATAGTTTTTTAGAGTATCTCTCGGTTGGTAAAAATCCTTTAGACGAATCAATTAAGATAGATGTTGAGAATGTATCTGAATTAAAGTATGCAAAAACGAGTAATATAAGTGATTTTTTAGAAATTGTTTTCAAAGAAGTTTTCAAAGAAGTAATACAAGATGAAAGGTTCTACAGTACGGATTTAGAATCAATAATTCAGAATGTAAAAAAGGACGTTGGTGATTTACTAGAAGAGCTTGGAGTTAGAATCAAATGGCGTCTTGTTGTTCAAGGGGCACATGCTGAACTTGGGGTGTCTAGTGCAGAGGTCACAGTCGATATAACTAGAAAGAAATCACAGATTTTAGAACCTCTGATAAATTCGATAATTGATTTGGTTTATGAAGGGATGCTAAAAAAAGAAAAAAAAAGAAAGGATGCTGTGGAAGTTGTTGTTGAGGTTATAAAAAAGATTGAAAAAAAATATGATTTTTTCGGCTCTATGCTTGTTGAAGATATTGATAAAGAACAAGAGGATTATAATATAAAAACCCAATGGACGATTGAAGATGTTTTCTTTTTTAATTCGGATGATTCATATGCAGTAAAAGCTATACCAAGAATTGATGAAGTTGATGATGCGGATTATGCAAAAGCGATGACCGAATTTATTTTGGAAGTTGGAAGTTATATAAATGTTCAAGAAAAACCATTTTTTATAGATAAATTAAAAAATTTCATGAATCAAACAAGTCTTGAAGATTTCTTAGAAATTGGAATAAATCTAGACGAAATCGAAGAAACTTTTAAAAATCAGGGTTATAATGATATCATAAAAAGGACTTTTTCTGCATTGATTAATATAATTCAAGCCAAAACAAGTACTAGCTTTGCTGTTGCAGCGTTAGATACAATAATTGATAGCATGAGAAATATGGAAAATGCTAGTATAGTTGATCATATAATAGTTAATAAATCAAAATATGATGCCGGATTGGAAGCAATCAGAATAAACCCTGAGATAAATAACGAAAACCCTTATAAAATTGCAAAATTTATAGGTTATATGTTAAAAAAGACTCAGGAGAATAGAAAAAATCATTCTGAAAAAGTATCTTTTATTAATGATTTAAAATTGGAGATGGGTGAAAGGTATTTTGCAGAGCTTGATAATATGGGTGTAAATGTCCATATCATTGATATGAGATTTATATAAAACTGCGTCTATCTCAAAAAAGATAGTTTTTATTAAATACTCTTTTTATATATGCTCTAGACTCTATGGATACAACTGATATAAAAAAGCAAATCAAAGATATCGAAGATGAAATATTTAATACTCAAAAAAACAAGGCAACAGAGCATCATATAGGAAAATTAAAAGCAAAACTTGCAAGATTAAAAGAAGATTTGGAAAAACGCAAAAGTGCTGGTAGTAAAGGCAAAGGTTTTTCTTTAAAAAAACAAGGTGATGCTACGGTTGGACTTATTGGCTTTCCAAGTATTGGAAAAAGCACTCTTTTAAACCAGTTAACTGAAGCGGATAGTAAAATCGGACATTATGATTTTACAACAATTGATGCCGTACCAGGGATGATGGATTATAAGGGTGCTTCGATTCAGATTTTTGATCTTCCAGGTCTTATAACCGGTGCTTCAAAGGGTAAAGGTAGGGGGAGGGAGATAATATCTGCTGTTAGAAATGCAGATTTAGTGCTGTTTATGATAGATGCTCAGCATCTCAATCATCTTGATTTAATGACTGCTGAGCTTTACAAAGCAGGTCTTCGCTTGAATGAGAAGATTCCTGATGTTATGATAAATAAGAAAGGACATGGAGGACTAATAATTGCTTCTCCTATTAAACTATCTTATTTAGATGAAAAACTTATTAAAACTATTGCTTCAGAATATCTTACTAATGCTGATATTATAATACGGGATGATATAAGTGAGGATCAACTTATCGATGTTTTGATTGGAAATAGAACATACATACCTGCTTTTGTTGTGATAAACAAAATTGATTTGATTTCAAAGGAAGAGCTTTCAAAGCAGATAAACTATATATCTAATTTAGGTTGGGATGTAATTTGTATTTCTGCTCTTGATGGTATTGGTATCGATAAACTTAAAGAAAAGATTTTTTCTAAACTTTGTTTAATTCGTATCTATATGAAACCTGTAGGTAAAAAGGCTGATATGAATGAACCTTTAATTCTTAAAAAAGAGTCTACAATTGAAGATGCCTGTAGAAAACTTCACAGAGATTTTAAGAAGAAGTTTAGATATGCAAATGTAACGGGACCCTCTGCAAAGCATGATTCTCAGAAAGCTGGCTTAGATCATATACTAAAAGATGGGGATATTTTAACAATTGTCACTGATAAGTAAAACTGTTTTTTTTCATTGTTATTTTTTAATTTAATTAAATAGAAAGATATAAATAGTATACTAATTAATATTATTATTAATATAATAATATATCGGATGTAATAAAACAAAAATGTGAGGAAACCAAGAAAATGATGAAAAATACTGTTAAACTAGCTTCATTATCAGTTTTCTTTTTATTTATCATAAGTAGTTTTATTACAAGTGGTATAAACTTATCAAATGAGAGGGAATATGGCGTTATTGTTTCTTCTTATACAACTACTAGTTTAAAAGGTCAATTATCTACTGATGATATATCTACTTTGAAACAAAGAGCTTCAATAGAAGGGTGGTCTTTTGAAGTTGGAGAAAACTCTGCTACTAATCGCCCTATGGATCAATTATGCGGTTTTAAGCCTGATAAAAAATGTTCATCTTCGGATTCAAAATCATATGCATCTTTAAAATCATCAGATTTTTTGCCTAATAGATTTGATTGGAGAGAAAACAATGGTGTTACATCAATCAAAGATCAAGGAAATTGTGGTAGTTGCTGGGCTTTTTCTGTTGTTGCTGTTTTGGAAAGTAGTATTCTAATAAATGATAAAAAGTCTGTTGATTTATCTGAACAATGGTTAGTAAGTTGTAATCAAGAGGCTTTTTGGGATAATGATACAAAAGAATGGATACCTTGGGGATGTGAAGGAGGTGGAAATTTCACTGCACACGACTATCATAATTGGACTGGAATAAAAAAAGGTAAATGTGGTGGTTATGGAGCTGTTTTAGAATCAGATTTTCCGTATGTTGCATGGGATGTTGAATGTAATGGCCCTTATAATCATCCATATGCAATAGATGATTGGTCTTATATTTGTCAGAATAGTCATCCTGCTGAAGATATAAAGCAGGCGATATACGATCATGGTCCTGTATCAGCTGCAATATATATTGATGATGAATTTAGGGGTTATAATGGCGGTATTTTTAATATAAACGAAGAACATCCTGAAGATTCAGATTATGTTAATCATGCGATAACAGTTGTTGGATGGGATGATACTCAAGGTACAAATGGTGTTTGGTTTATAAAAAATTCATGGGGCACTAATTGGGGTGAAGATGAATTTGGAAATGGCTGGGATGAAGAACATGATGGGGGATATATGAGAATAGAATATAATTGTAGCAATGTTGGATATTATTCAAATTATATTGAATATTCTGGAAGACCTGGTAGTTCAAATGAGACTAATAATCCTCCTTTGGTATCAAACGAAAAACCTACAAATAATAATTTTTCAGTTCCATTAGATATAAGCTTTGTTAGTGTTGATATTACAGATGAGGATGGAGATTTATTTAATTGGTCTATAGAGACAAGTCCTGATATAGGAAATGCAAGTGCCACTAATGATTCTAGTGGTGTAAAAATTTGCATGATAGATGGTTTAGAATCAAATGTTGTATACACTTGGTTTGTAAATGCTACAGATTATAATGGAAGTGGCAATTGGACTAGAAGAAAATTTTCATTTAAAACAGAATCTCCACCAGATAAACCAATAGATCCTGATCCAAGTAACAATCAAATAAATGTTCCTTTAAAACCTATTCTTTTTGTTAAAGTATATGATCCAAATGGGGATATGATGAACGTATCTTTTTATTGGTATGATGGTACATTAATTGGACATGATTTTAACGTTACAAATACTGATAGATATGCTGTATTTAGTATAGATGAGGATTTAGAATACAATACGACTTATTCATGGTATGTAATAGCAAAAGATAAAAAATATTCAACTCAATCTGAAACTTGGAATTTTACTACATGGTCAAAAGAATATGAAGATTCACTTTTGGAGATATCTTTACCTATCATTTCTTGGGCTGGAGTAAAGGCAAAAATAAAAAATACATGTGGCGAAAATATTTTAGATGCTAATTGGTCTATATCTATAAAAGGTGGTCTTTTTGGGAGAATTAATTTTACAAAGCAGGGCTTTATAGACATAGATTCTGATGAAACTGAGATTATATCTACATGGGGATTACCTTTGAAAGATAGAATTGTCCGCAGATTTGGATTTGTAAACATAACGATTGATATTGATGTATATGGCAGTAATTTTGTATTTTATTCAAAGGGTTTTGTATTTGGAAGAGTAGTTATTTTGTTTAATAATTAAAATAATTTCTTAAACATCTTATTTTTATAGAAATATTTAAATAAAAATAAAATAACTTAAATTATGGGGATAACTAATTAAAAGAAGGGCAATAGAAAAAATTACAATTAAGAGCACAAAATTACTTTGTACTTTTGTATTTTTATTGATACTCAATTCGATATTTTTTAGTTTTATTGCAATTTCTGAAAGTATTGTTAAAAGCCCACTTGATCCTCCTAGCTCCTTTGATTTACGAAATGTTAATGGGGAAAATTATGTAACTGGAGTAAGAGACCAAGGGAGATACGGTACATGTTGGGCCCATGGTACGATGGCATCCATGGAAGGAAATTTATTGATCACTAAAAACTGGCAAAATTCAGGTGAAAATGGTCAACCCAATCTTGCAGAGAGGCATCTTGATTGGTGGAATGGATTCAATACATTTAACAACGATGATGATCAAGAGGGACCTGGACTTACAGTACATGAAGGTGGAGATTATTTAGTATCATCTGCATATATCACAAGAGGTGAAGGAGCGGTTAGAGAAACTGATGCTCCGTATAGTCAAATAGGCACTTCGCCTGATAGACATACTCCCAATTATCATTATTATTATCCGACAGATATAGAATGGTTTTCTATTGATCAAAATCTCAATGGAATAGATACAATCAAACAGATTATCATGGATTATGGTGTCATTGGAACCTGCATGTGTTATGATGATGATCTTTTTATGAATGATGATTATGTCCATTATCAACCGCCTAGTAGTAACAAGCTTCCTAATCATGCTGTTGCGATTGTTGGTTGGGATGATAATAAGGAAACTCAGGCTCTAGAGGATGGTGCATGGCTTATAAAGAACAGTTGGTCTTCAGATTGGGGTATAAATGGATATTTTTGGATTTCATATTACGATAAGCATTGTTGCAAGCATCCTGAGATGGGTGCTGTGTCTTTTCAGGGTGTTGATCTTTTGCCTTATGATAATGTGTATTATCATGATTATCATGGTTGGCGTGATACGAAAACTGATTGTTCTGAGGCTTTTAATGCGTTTGTCTCAGAAGGTGATGAAATAATTAACTCTGTTAGTTTTTTTACTGCGGATGATGATGTTGAGTATACTGTAAAGATCTATGATAGGTTTGAGGATGGTGAGTTGAAATATCTTTTGTCAACTGAGGAAGGTACTATCGCTTATCGTGGTTTTCATACAATTGATCTAACAAGTCCTGTTGGTCTCGAGGAGGGTGATGATTTTTACATTTATCTAGATCTTTCTAAAGGTGGCCATCCTTTTGATAGAACCTCTGAAGTTCCAGTGCTTCTTGGTCCATCAACTTTTGAAGAAGGTGCTATTGTTAAATCCTCAGCAAATCCTGGGGAAAGTTATTATTATAACTCCGAGTGGAAGGATTTATTCTATACGCCACTTGGTGATCCTGAATGGAATGAAACTGCTAATTTCTGTATGAAAGGACTTACAAATGATTGGACGCCTACAACTCCTGATTTAGAGGCATATGGCTATATCGATTTAAGAGATATTCAGATTGATTCTACAGTTGAAACGAAGATTTATGTTGAAAATGTTGGTGAAGATCTATCTAGTTTAAGCTGGGAGATAACAGAATTTCCAGAATGGGGTGATTGGAATTTTTCAAGAGACTCTGGTGATTATCTAAAAAAAGAGAATGGCCCAGAAGAAATAAAAATCGATGTAAAAATTCTAAATCATAATCATTATAACAATTCTGATAAAATTGTAATTGCGAATAAAGAAAATCCCAATGACTTTGTATCTCTCTTTGTAAATGATTTAAATATTAGCCATCCGCCTAATCCACCGACTGATCCAAAACCTGCTGATGGTGCTACTGGCATAGATATTAATCCCACTTTAAAAGTAAATGTTTCTGATGTTGATGGTGATTTATTAAACGTTACTTTTTATGATGATAGTACTGATAGCATTATAGGTTCCATTGATGTTGAAAGTGGTGAAACTGCATCTGTAATTTGGCGAAATCTTAATTATGATACAGAATATAGTTGGTATGCCATTTCTAATGATTCTTTTTTTGGAATCAAGTCTGATGTTTTTAGTTTTACTACAAATAATGGTATTGTTATAGACAATATTTATCCTCGCGATGGTGATATGGAAGTTCCACTGAGTCTTGATTTTTTAAGTGTTGAGGTTGTTGAAACCAATGGTGATAGTTTTGATTGGTCTATTACTACTTCTCTTGATATAGGTTCTAGTAGTGGTAAATTTGTTTCTGAAGGAGTTTTAGAATGTAATGTTAGCGGTCTTTTACCTGATACAAGTTATAGTTGGACTGTTAATATTTTTAATGAAGATGGTCCAAAGGCTACTTTTGTTTTTAGTTTTAAAACAAGCAAAAATACAGGTCCTAATAAACCAGTTGCTGTTTCACCTGTGAATAATGATCTAAATGTTAGTACTATTTGTAAATTAAGTTGGTCTTGCGATTGTTTTAATCTTAGCGCTTGTCTGGTTTATGATGTTTATTTTGGAACAAGCAATAATCCTATATTATTGGTAGAAAATATTTCTAATACTTCTTATCTAGTTCCGTATGTTCTTAAACTTGATACTACTTATTTTTGGAAGGTTGTTGCTACTGATAGTTTTGGAAATTCTGCTGAAAGTGATGTTTGGAGTTTTACTACTACAAATATACCACTAGAAAATGAAGATATAGAAATAACTTCTCCTAGAAGTATTTATTGTGGATGTGTTAAGGCCGAGGTTGAAAACACTGGTAATGATGATTTTTCAGATGTTAGTTGGTCTATCTCTGTGACTGGCGGAATATTAGATAGAATAAATGTTTCTAACGAAGGACTTATAGAAACTCTTAGTTCTAGTGAATCAAAGGTAATATCAACTCCGAATTTATTGGATTTTATATCATCTCGAGATATTGATGATTTAAAATCAAGGATATTACATGTATTTGGAAGAATAAATGTTGTGGTTGAAGTGAATACTTATGGTAAAACTAATGTTGAATATTTTGATGGTTTTGCATTTGGAAGAATTATATGGCTTTCTTCATAATTTATAATTAATTTGTTAGTTTTTTTGTTAATAATCGCTTTATATTTAAAGATATTAATTTTTATATAGAAAATTATATAAATATATAAAAATAATATAATTAATGGGTTAAGTAATATATGATTCAGAAAAGGGCATATACAATTACTGTTAATATTAGTAAATTATCTTGTTTTACAGTAATTATAATGCTATTTTTTTCTTCTTTTTTGGGTTTTAGTGTTGTTTCTGATGATATGGATATAGGTTGTGATCGTGCTTCTTTTGTTTCTAATGAGCTTATTATTAAGTTTAAGGATGATATTGATAGTTTTTTTTCTTTTGATGATTTATTTGATACTGGTGTTTCTTCTCTTGATTCTTTAAATGCTAAGCACGATGTTGTTTCTCAGGAGAGGTTGTTTGTTTCTTCTGATTTTTTGTCTAATTATTATAAATTTAAGTTCTCTGATTGTGATGACTTGTCTTCTTTGATTGAGGATTATAGTAGTTTGGATTTTGTTGAGTTTGTTGAGCCAAATTATGTTTATAATATTTGTAAGGTTCCTGATGATCCTCTTTTTGGCTCTCAGTGGGGTCTTGATCAGTCTAATGATTGTGATATTGATGCACCTGAAGCATGGGATATTGGGACTGGTAGCAATGATGTTGTTATTGCTGTGGTCGATACCGGTGTTGATTATGATCATGAGGATCTTGTTGGTAAATGTATTTCCGGTTATGATTTTGTGAATAATGATAATGATCCCATGGATGACCATAATCATGGCACTCATTGTGCCGGTATCATTGGTGCTAATGGGAATAATGGTGTTGGAATTAGTGGTGTTTGCTGGAACTGTAAGATCATGCCTGTAAAAGTTCTCAGTGGCCAAGGTTCAGGTAGTTCTAGTGGTGTTGCTCAAGGAATAGAATATGCTGCTGATAATGGCGCGGATGTTATTAGTATGAGTTTGGGCGGCAGTCAAACTTCTCAAGTTATTAAAGATGCTGTTAATCATGCCTATTCTAAGGGTGTTGTTCTTATTGCAGCAGCGGGAAATGATGATTCATCGACGAAAATGTATCCTGCTGCTTATGATAATGTTATTGCAGTAGCTGCTACTAATAAAGATGATGATAGGGCATATTTTTCACAATATGGTAGTTGGGTTGATGTAGCAGCACCTGGTAAAAATATTAAAAGTTGTGTAATAGGCGATGAATATGAATCTTTTTCTGGTACCTCCATGGCTTGTCCACATGTATCTGGTTTAGCAGGGCTTATATTATCTAAAAAATCAGATTTATCTGTTGATGAAGTTAAATCAATTATTCGTTCGACTACAGATGAAACAAATTCTAATGAACCTATTGGCACAGGTAGAATTAATGCATACGAGGCACTCAAATCTTTTTTAAATTTAGAATATTCTCCTAAGTCTTACGATTTTGGTGATATGTATAAAGATCAGACAGATTCCGCTAGCTTTGAGATTTGGAATAATGCAAGTGAGGAGATGGATTATACTTTATCTGAGGATTGTGGTTGGATCAGTATTTCTCCTACACAGGGTAGTAGTTCTTCTGGTAAAAGGAACACTATAAATGTTGATGTTGATACTAGTGGTCTTGATTACAATAGTTATACTTGCAATATTGAAATTGAATCTGATGATGGAACGTATGTTTTTGAGGTTTCTGTTAATGTTGTTAGTCGTCCTCCAGATAATCCTTCTGATCCTATGCCTAGTGTTGGTGCTATGGGTGTTGGTGTTAATCCTACTTTTTTAGGTGTTAATGTTAGTGATCCTGATTTGGATTCTATGAGTGTTAGTTTTTTTGATAATGTTGGTGATGTTTTGATTGATTCTGTTAGGAATATTCAAAGTGGTGAAACTGCGGTTGTTGAGTGGTCTGGTCTTGATTTTGCCACGACTTATAGTTGGTATGTGGTGGTTAATGATAGTTTGGTTGAAACCAAATCCAGTGTTTTTAGTTTTACTACTAATAGTCCTCCTGTTCTTTCAAATGTATATCCTGAGAATGGTTCTGCGGATGTATCTCTTGGTCTTGGTTCTGTAGGTTTAGATATTGTGGATCCTGATGGTGATAGTGTTGATTGGAGTATTACTACTGTTCCTGATGTTGGTAGTAGTTATATCGGTGATGATCTGAGTGGTGGTAAGTTTTGTAATGTTAGTGGTCTTTTACCTGATACAAGTTATAGTTGGGTTGTTACTGCTGTTGATAGTATGGGTGCAAAAGTTGAGTCTGTTTTTAGTTTTAAAACTAGGGAGAATATGGCTCCTGGCGAGCCTGTTGCGGTTTATCCTTTGAATAGTGGTGTGGATGTTGGTATTATTTGTACTTTGAATTGGTCTTGTGTTGATCCTGATGGAGATACAGATCTTGTTTATGATGTTTATCTTGGTAATTCTGGTAGTCCTTCTTTGTTGAAGGTGGGTGTTACTGATAGTTTTATTGTTGTTCCTTATGATCTTGAGCTTAGCACGCGTTATTATTGGAAGATTGTTGCAACCGATAGATTTGAAACGTCTTCTGAAAGTGATGTATTTAGTTTTACTACTAGTTCTATCCCTCCTCCTCCACGGCCTGGTTCTCTAGAAGTTAGTTTTCCAAGGAAGATTTGTTGGTCTGGTATTAAGACTAGTGTTTTGAATAAGGGTTCTCGTGATGCTTCTAATGTTTTATGGGATGTTTCTGTTTCTGGTGGTGTTATTGATAGACTTGATATGTCTATGAGTGGTTGCATTGAGCGTTTGGATTCTGGTGAATCACAGGATATTTCTACTCATGCTTTCTTAGACTTTAGTTCAAAAAGAGTTCTTGGTTTGGGTCGTGTTGAAATTA
>Ga0180433_10004717_pt1 | contig 18930 bp, 14 predicted proteins | sample SS_ome_8_FD_132980 | JGI IMG/M metagenome (GOLD analysis project Ga0180433, IMG submission 132980) | Hypersaline lake sediment archaeal communities from the Salton Sea, California, USA - SS_1_D_1 metaG | ecosystem: Environmental > Aquatic > Non-marine Saline and Alkaline > Hypersaline >... | reverse complement strand
TTACATGTACGTGTATGTCACCGATTGTTGTGTTTCCACCTTCACTGTGGTAAGAAGGTTTGGCACCAGAATTCATGGCGACCAATTCGGAATAAAACTTTCTAGTGGCATCGGCATTTACTACAAATTCACCCTTTGATAGCTGAGCAGGTATCGTGTCTTGTCCACGATTAGAGCCGCCCGCCGCGAAATATTTACCATATCTAGCTTTAGATGCGGCTGATGCCTGTTGTGCTGCCAGCAAAGCTTCTTCAGCGGCCCCTTTTAATTGCTTCATTAAGCCAATAGCTGTTCGAATAGCAGGATAAATAGTGGCCACAGCTCTCGGCCAAGAGCCAATTGCTCTTGCGACTGATCCTATTGCACCCATCATGGTCCCAAAATTTCTTAAAACCGAGCTTATTGCCTTTGAGAAATTACTAGCGAGTGATGTTGCAGTTTCAGTTATTTTATCCTTAACTGGGTTGAAAGCATCCCCTATTTTTTTAACTTCTGGCGGAACTTTATTTATATTAGGGATGAAGCGATCTATTAAAGCAGTGGATGCTTCTCCTATTTTTGTAGCTATTTGACTAATTTGTTCACTTAAATTAGATAAATCTGGTGGTTGAAATTCTCCAACCCGTTGAAAGTTATCTGCCAGTAACCCTGAAGTTTCTGACATTGAGTACAAGCTTTCGGCAACAACAGGCAGAAGTGTGCTTAATTGAATTGCCGCTTGTGTGAAAGTAACAATCCCAGTTGGATTTATAGATGCTATTCCTTGAACCAAACCAGCTAAAGGACCAGAAACTATTGCAGTGATCTGGCTATTTAATTCAGACATAACAATAGACACACTACCAATAGCTGCTCTTGACTGAGTTGCAAAGTTTACTAGTGGCTGAGAAATATTTGTCTGATTTACAGTTTGTAGACCGGATTTTAAATTGCCGAGTTGTGTTTTTGTGTTTGTCGTGGCGTTGGAAAAATTGTCAAGTGGCTGACTTATATTTGTCGTTGCTGTTGTATTCAACCGACTATTCACTTGGTCTACTTTACCGGGTAGTACTCCTATTTTACTATTCACACCATCGAGACTAGTACTAACTTGAGTGAAGCCACTATTCAGCGCAGTAGTTGTAGTAGTAGCTTGTTGCGTTCCAGTAGTTAAACCTTGAATTTTGTCTTGTTGTTGTTGTTGTAAATGCAAACCAGCTTGCACGGAGCCGTTATAATTATTCTGCGCACCTGCTAGCAGATTAGCTTGTGTAGTTACAGCTTTAAGTTTTTCATATTCCTCGCTTGTTAGCTGCCCACTTAACCTTAAATGAGTCACAGATTTTTCTAAGACTTTAAGATCAAATAGTTTTATTGGCTCTCCGCTTCTAAGAGAAGCTTGAATCCGCATTGATGCCTCTTGAGCCATAGCCATAAGTTGATCTATGTTCTCTTTTCCTTTTATGGCTATTTGGTCAAAGTTGCCATAATCTACATTTAATTTAATGGCGGGCAAATTATTCAACCCAGCAAGAGTTTCATTCCATTTGCTACGGACCTCTTTGAATTGTGTCTCAAGAGATTGTGTTAATTGCTTATTTTCAGCGATTTTTTTCTGGAAGTTATTATATTCCGTAAACGCGGCTCTTAGTGAATCCGCACTAAGGTCTAGTTCACTGGTGATAATTCCTTGAGACTCTAATTTTCTAATAAAAGCTATGAAATCCTGTCCAGCTTTTTCACCCTCCATTTCAACTATTAATCTATAGGCATCTCCGATTTGCTTTTTTATGCTCGCATCTATTTTTTTCCCAGCTTGTTCTTCCAAGAATGTTCTTACTTCTATTAGGTAGTCTCTCTTATTTAGAGCAGCGTACACTAAGTCTGGATTCACTTTAAATAGCAGCTCCCACTCTTTTTGGGATATACTATCTATTTGACGTATAACATCGTCTAACTCCCTTGTAATGCTCTCTATCGCGGCATCACGTTGAGTTTTTGACATATCCCCAAGCTCTTGAATAGCTTCGATGGAGTTCTTTTTCACTGCATCCGCCGCAGCTATAAGCTTTTTATAGTCTAATGTCGCCATTTTACCGGCAACACTGTTTAAAGTTTTCTGTGTGTTTTGCGCGGAAGTTTCAAATACTTTGGCAGAATTTTGCAACTCTCCATGAAGTCTAACAGCTTGCGATTGAAAACTTTTTGCCAAGTTGGTTTTTCCTTGGTCTTGAAGTTTTATTGTTTCACGGGTTAATTTTTTAAAACTTGAAATACCTTTTGAATACGCCTCTTCAGCCGCTTTAGAGTCTGGTGGATTCGAATTAAATTCATCAACAGCATCATTGAAATCCTTTAAGGCGTAGCTTGCCTCTAATTGTGTTTTTCGCCACCCATCTAATTTTGAAAGTTCAAGAGACCTTTGATATTCTACCATGGCATCCTTGCCTTTTTGCATCATACCATTAAGTTTTTCCAACGCTGTCTTCGGCCTTTCAAAAGCTTCAGTTAAAGCTTCCTGCATTGATTTAGCTTCACCTGAAACAGAGCCTTCAAGACTTTCTACTTCTATTACAATTTCATTGATTGCTCTGCCGACACTGTCCGGCGCAGCATCCCATGCTCTTGACCAAGCCGCAATTATTTGTAAACTAGACTCTGTTTCTGATTTAAATGAAGCCCAATATTGTTTCCATTGTCTTGCTCTCGTTATTTCCTCCTGAGTTCTTTGGAATTGCTGCAATTCAGCATTGAATCCAGTTAAGCTACTAGCTGCATCTGAAGAAGCTTTCTCAAAAAAGCGGACAATCTCCACCACTATTTTAATTCCTGGCGCAATCGCCCATAAATAATCAGCAACAAATTCTAACGCCGGTTTTAGAATTGTGTATATACCATGAGCTATTCCAGCTATGGCTAGAACCACTCTCTTACTTCCAGTCAAAAGAATATTCATAGCAGTTGCAACAGTTTTTATGACGAATGCTGCCGACTTGAACTGCATTAAATAATCGTGTAGGGATACAAAGGCATTATATACAGACATAACGCCAGCTTTCATTGTGACCCAAACTGCTTCAAATGTTCCAGATACAACATTTAAAGCTTTTTCTACTAGTGGAACCGAATCTACGAAGCTACTCCAAGAAGTAGAAAGAGATTCTATTGCGCCCTTGGTATTTTCTATTGTCGCAGACAAAGCGTCTACGGACATTTCGGACGCTTCCCGTTTAATTTTTTGAAAATAGCCGTACCCCTTTTCAAGGGCCGATATCATGTTGTTGATGACTTCAACAACACTAGTGAAACCTTTTACTAAAGCGGTTACAAATGGAATAAACTCTTTAGCCAGGGCTATCATAGAGTTTTTCATTTCATTGTAAGCCAAAGATAATTGTCTCGCTGGAGATTGAGACATTTTATCTAATGCTTCATTTAAGAAATCAGCTTCGTCCCTGATAGCTTTAAGAGTTTCTGCATACATTCGTCCTTCTTTTGTGTTGATGGCAAGAGCACCCGCCATAGAACGGACTCGGGTGAACAATTTTGCCATCTCGACCGACGAACCGCCCGTTTCTTCGGTAAGCTTTTGGATGACACCACCAAGACCACCAAAAGTTTCAATAGCCTGCTGACCAGTTTCAACGCCCCATTTGCGAAAGATTGCTTCCATCTCTTCAGATGGTTTTACCAATTTCAAGAAGACACCGCGTAGCTGAGTTATTGAAACGTTGGCTTTTGTACCTTGTCTCGTCATTGTAGCGAGAGCGGCCATCACCTCTTCAAAAGAGATACCTAAAGCATGGGCCAATGGATAGACTTTACCAAGGCTATTAGCCATTTCGCCAAGACGTAATCGACCGAGTTCAACAGTTTTGGCCAGTTTGCTAGAGATCTCATATGCTGTTCCAGCTTCTTGGCCATAAACATTTAATACTGATGAAAGAGCATTTACAGCATCACCTGTTGAGGAGGCTGTAACAGTGGCTAGACCTTGCGCAGTGGCTAGAAATTCAAAAGATTCGCCTGCTTCGACTACTTGGTTAGATAGTGTTTGATATAGACCTTCAGCAGTGACCTGTGCTGATTTTCCAAACGCATTAGATAATTCTATGACTTTTGAGGTTAATGCATCATAGCTTCCAAGCATATTTTGCCCGATAGTTTGAACTTCGGCCAAGGCGTTTCCTAGTTCGACGGCGGATGTAAAAGCTTCTCGAAAAGCAGATATAACAGCACTTACAGCTCGGAAAGCTAATTGTCCAACTAGTATACCACCAACAAGTGTTGCGGCCTTGCCTAAGGCTGATATGCCTTTTGAAGCTTTTCCTGCTGAACCGTGCATATGGCCAAGACTTTTATGTGCCGTATCGACACGGGTTTTTAATCTGCTTACAGATTGTTCTGCTCTAGCAGAATTACTTCCGATTGATTTTGTAGCTTGGCTTGCTTTATTGGCATTAGCAGCATAAGAAGCAAGAGCACCACTTTGAAGCGCGGCATTAACTCTTTTGGCAGAAGCAGCTAGCTTATCGAGAGCAACAGCGCAACTTTTTAAAGACTTATTTAGCTTATTGATAGTTGCGATAGCTTGAGAAGCATCAAAATTGAATTTTTGTGAAAAATCCATAATTAGACCTTTATCCGTCTAGCGGTCATAGCTATCGATGGATTTGGTAAAGTGATTTTTAGTTCTTCCACTGCTTTTTTACCTCTATCTTCGATTCGGTATGGCCCTGGATTTTTCAAGCCTTTTGGACTAATAATATTATTATTAGCCGGAGCCTGTTCTCTTGGGATATATTGCTGAGCTCCAAAATTATTTATGATGAAATACTGTAAACTTGTACCCCATTCAAAATAAAACTTGCCAGAACTTTCGTTTATTGATACTTTGGCCGAACTTTCTTTTCTACCTAGAGGTTTTCTATTCTTGTAAGATTTTTGCGGGCCATATTCAATAACCATATCTCCTAATCTGGCAAGTTTTTCAAAAGTAGCTCTGGAAGCACCAGACCAAGTTGGAACAACTTCAATAGAAGCTTTTAGCCAAGCTCGAATAGCCTCTTTGAGCTTTGCTGTCATATATTTGGCAAGCTCTTTCTTATACCTGTTTGCGTCCAGTTTTGGCGCTTCCAGTAGGCACGTCACTTTCATCGTGTACTCTTACTTGGTCAAAAGCTAAAATTTTTGCCTGTATATGAACAGGGCATGAGTCCCAGGAATCTTTTACTCCTGGGGGTTTTATTCCTAGTCGTTCGCAGGCGCGCCAGATGGCGTACTCTCCTGTTCTGAACTTTGGGAATAAGTATTTTCTTGCAGCGCCTGCTCCTCCCCAAGCAAAAAACTTTTTCGCGCCTCCTCAAGTTTTGTTTCGTCGAGGGCATTAGCTTGCAGTACAAGTTGCTGGATACGTCCGAGTTCAAATTCACTGAACCCAGCCTCCTTAAATTCATCTTGCCATTTCATCCAAGTTCGCGGATTGTTGATATCCACTTCAGACCATTCAATCTCGCTCGGCTCCAACGAGACAACAACCAAGTAAGCAAAACGTTTTTGGTCATACTGTTCTTTTGCTTGGCGATAAGTTGGATCGTTTTCATTCTCCTTAAAACCATCTTTCGTTCTATAACCAGGTGCCTTAGGTAGGGGCACCAAAGCGTCGAATTCATCGAAAGATTTTAGGGCTGTTGCCCGAAAGACAATGTTTTGATCCTTTCGAGGAAGAACAAGAATTTCCTCATTAGGTCCATTAACTTCGATACCATTGATACGCATTCTACTCTGTTCCTTTTAAAATAAGAAGAAATGTGCCCTCTGTTAGAGGGCACGGTTATTAAGTTTACGAGCACTCGTCAGCGTCACTTCGTGTGGCATTAACTGTGCTAATGTTACAGCGACCAGATACGGAAATAGTTGCGTCGCCAACATTATACTCAAGCGATTCCCATCGGAAATCGTTGAACATAAATACATCGTCCTCAGTTGTTCCGCAAGACTGGCAACGGTAAACAACTAAGTCAACAGCGTATGGTTCACATGTGTCCTCTGAGGACGTGATCCATTCAGACGCATTACCAGTTTTTCGCAAAGCATCACCGACGGTGATATCTTCACCTGTTCCAGCCGTGACATGTTCAAACATGAAGTCTAGAGAAATTTCAACAGGCTGCTCGTCACCTTCTCGAACAGTGTCCAAGTTTCCTCGGTCGAGAACATACTCGTATTCTTTAGCTTCAGTCCAAGTTAGGTTTCCTTCGCCAACCTTAACTTCAACTTGCTGCGAGGTAAAGGTAATCACGTCATCCGTGGCCGGTGCATTAGCCGTCCAAGCGGGCGTGAATGTAATACAAGTAGTAGGGCCAGTCGAAGCGGGATCACGACCAGTAACTGTATACGTGGTTGAGTTGTTTGCCGTGTTGACAGTAAACCGAGCACCGACAGGAACCAAATTAGTTGTTGTTGCTTCTGGGATGTTTACTGTGTTAATATTGACCGTAGTATCGTTGGCATCCGGTGCTGCTGTCTCAATTACAGCATTACCAGTTGTACCATCTCGAAAATAGATAGTGGTATCTCGCAGTTCAATAGCTGCCATTTTATTCTCCTAGTGTTGTTGTCATCTCAAAAGTGGCATCAATCTCAGCTTGATGCACACGCGTTTCATTTAGTGCTGTTCCAAAATCAAAGAATTTTATCTCATTGTTCCGATCTAACTTGACCCTAAGACAATCAATAAAACTCCCATCATCACCATACTTATAAATATTTATTGGGGTGTCCATTGCATTCATAAACAAGCCGCCCCATTCGTTCAATGTATATGCATCCCCATTCATTTCCATAAAGTCGGTCAACAAAATATTAACGATTACAGTTAATTTCCACGTCCCTTTGCTTGTTTGACGTATATATGGTCCTTGAATTCTTAGCTCCGAATGATTTGCCTGCATGGTGGCATCTTTACGCTCGTCCACTGCTTCAACAAACATTGGAATTGAGTTGGCGTTAGCAATATCAGTAAAATATTTAATTAGCGACGCCCTTACCCATTTAACTAAATTCGCGGAAACACTTGACATTATATTTTCTCATAAGAGTTAGCGTCAGAGATACCAAGAGAACTAGTGACAGTTCTTTCAGCCTCTTTATTTTCGGACTCAGAATCAGAGAGAACGATAGAACTAGTAATAGTTCTTTCTGCCTCTTTGTTTTCTGACCCGTCGCCACTAATAGACATTGAATCAGATGTACTTAAAGCTACTTCTAAATCAGCAGACGCGCCAATTATTCTTTTCAACCCTAAAACCCAACCAGCGTGATATTCAAGCTCTTCGACTCCGGTAATTTCATATCGCTCATTCTCAATGAGAATCCAATCATCCATTGACAGCTCAAAGTATGTGGGCACATCTCTAATATCAATCACAATTATTTTAGAGCCCACGTCAAAAGTTGCACCAAAAATAAACATTTTATTAGCTGACATCATAGGTAGTTTGTAGTCAGTCTTCCTGCCAATATTTGTAGGAAGAAGAATAGCTTTGTTTATTTTTGTTCTAGAGCAAGTATAACTTTTCGCGCCTGTTATGTAGTTGGTGCTTGCAGTTATATTTTGGCACACTGTTATTGTATCTCCATATTGCTTTTTCAAGCTATAAAGAACTTGTCGATATGTTCTTTGGAGATTTCTATTCACTTAATTTTCCTTTTACGATCTGATCAAAAAGCTGATTAGTGAACTTTAGTTGTTGTGTATTTTGCGCAAGAACGTCAGTTGTTCTCTCAACTAAAGCTGCTAGCGTCTCTCTTTGATAGTCTTCCATTTTTTCTAGTTTTTGTGATAATAAATCTTCTCTACGCCAATCACGCCAAATGAAAAATAGCAAAAGACCTAAGACCGGTCCTAATCCCTGGAAAATTTGTAGCCAAGTAGTACCATCCCAATTCATGCTACCTCCTAAAAAATAAAGCCCGCCCGTATGGGCGGGCTTTTGGGTTTCAGTTTTTAGGAGTGTTTAGCTCCAGAGAATACAGCCAAGGCTTGTATTAAGAACCTTGACACCGGCAAGCAGGTCGAGCGTAACCCGAGTACCCTGATAGCTAATGTCGTACTGCATCGTTGCACGCATCGCGAGATCGTTGTAAGCGGCCAAGCCGGATTGCACACCAAGTGCGTTTCCAGGAAGTGCTAGTGGACGACAAACAAGAGCCATAGCATGCGGATGGAATGCAAGGTTGTGACCACCAGATGGGCCCATAAAGGCATCGTCATTATCAGAAACATTTGCCGAAAGCGGACGATCAAGCCAGACATCGTAAGCGCTTGCATTAGAAGAATTCACATATGTCTGAATAATCGTGTATGTATGGCGACTAGAACCAGTACCAAATGAAACAATTTGCCCAGCTTGTGGCGGTTTGTTGTAGCCATCGAAAGTGAGGGCTTTATCGTAACCAGAAGTGAAATCGCCCTGAACTGCACACTTCTTAAAGATTCGGCAAACAGCGTTTGCATCACAGCCATGAACAAAGTTCGGGCTTACCGTGATACCTTCAGTCGTGCTGTTACCGGTTGCAACACTGTTGAGCGTCATTGCGTGGCCTTCACCAGCAATCCAGATATACTCTCCGGCGGTTGCTTCATAGTTAGCGTCAGTGTTAATGGCAAAGTTCACAGAACCGTTACCTGCGGCCTGCGCTGCATCAATATTGCCAGATTGATAGTCGGCCGAACCCAAGCTAACATCACCAGTGTTTTGGTCCATGTATGTATTGAAGCCAAGAACACGTCCGAGCATCGCTTCTTCAAGAGCCGTACCGTCGTCACCACGTTGATTGGCTGCGGTAAAGAGTTCCGTATTAAGCATGTGCGTTTCCGCACTTGGGCAGAGAACCAAATTGCGATTCTCCATTGGAACGTTGTTGTTGTTAAGCTTTTCGCGGGCGTCGAGCATGTAACCCTTAGCCAACGTGCTATTCATCGTTTCAAGCTTTCCGGCATAGTTGGTAAGGAATTGAGGCGTCTGACCAATGAGAACACGATCAATTCCGCGAGCCATTGCCCTGGCAGCAGGAGTGATATGGACATCAACAAGGTCTTGGAAAGACTTAGATGCTTCCTCGTCCTTAATAATAAAGTTGACATACATATGCTGGTCAAGAGGAACAGCAACATTTGTCAGGCTTGCATCTTGCGATGTAACCGTATCGCTTTGAGCCTTACGGTAGAACTTGAAATCACCGGGAACTCTAGTATTTACAACATCACCATAGTTGGCAACATCCATTTCAAAATCCCGGTAAACCAGTCGAGACATAACCATGTTCTCTTCTAACTGGATTAGACCTTCTTGTGCCCAAATCTCAGGGACCAAGGCATCATTGTCGTTAGCATAAAATCGAAAATTAAGCATTTTTGCTCCTTATTTTTTTCCTCGGAGGCCGAGCAAGGCTGGGTCTTCTTTTCTAAGCCGCCTATATTGCTCAGGTGTCAATCGTGATACATCAATACTACCCTTACCCGGAGCAGCGCCTCCGGTGGCGGAACCAGTCCCGATACCACTAACAACGTTGCTCTTGAACAAATTACCATAAAGATTAGGCAACTCACGCATCCGTTTTACAGCTTCTTCAGGGGTTCTAAGTGTTGTAATTCGTTCCCCGGTTTTTTCATCAATATCTTCAAAGTCAACCTTTGGCGTCATTCCACCAGTCGGAATTCCTTCCGAATCGGTAAGTTCAACCATTTTGGTCATCGGTCGAAGAAGAGACATGATTTGTCCCGGGTTAAAAGCATCCGCGGAGACAGCCGCGTCCTGCAATGATCGATCGATCACTGAACTCTTATACATTCCTTCCCACTTGACAGCAGATTCTGTTGCTTGGGCAAGGTCATTCTTGTACTTTTCAGCTTGTTGTTTTCTCTCGTACTCAGCTTGTTGCTCTTTTGTTCGGAACGCCTTCTGAAGGTCTTCTAGCTCCTGTTGCATCTTATGACGCTGTTCTTTATGGAGATTACCTTCTTTTAGCATCTTCTGATAGGAGGCTTCAAGCTTCTTGTATCTTTCTTGATGCTTCCTGCGGTCATCAGCCAGGAACCTATTTACATCATCTTGTGTAAAGTTGGAACTAACTGAATCTCCGCCATTATCTTCTTGACTCTGTCCGCTTAACTCTCCTTTATCCCAGCCAGCTTCAGTCTCTTGGCCACCTTCTTGACCACCTTCTACACTGCCTTCATTATCGAAAAACATAAAATAAATATAGCCGTCTTTAAGCATTTTTACCTCTACATTGAGTAATTTACACCCTAGATTATGTCACACGACTCATTTTAAACAAGTGGCTATCCCGTAAGAAAGGCCTCAAGAGTCGCCATGCCTTGGCACTAGGTACGCCATTGGCAATATGTTCCATGCTTACGTTATTTCTGTCGTAAGTTGTTCTGACGGAAGAGATTGTTTGTCCTATTACTGCTAAGTTCTCTGCTTCCATGTCAGGATCGATACCATCCAGAAGTGCGTAAGCTACTTCCCAGCAAGCTATCTTTATATCATCTGGAACGTTTGTGTCCGTCCCACGAGGAAATTCTAGCTCCTGAGAAAGATAAGCGGCCCGAATTTCTGCTTTGGTTGGTGCCGGGTCCACCAAGTCACCATCGCTATCATAAAGAATAGCATAGACTGCCGCTTTTTCCCCGGAAAAATTTAATCTATCGATGATTTGGGTCGCACCAATTAGAGCTTGTTCGCGTTCAGTGGCATTGGCGCTTGTCCAAGTTGTTGAAAACAGCCTATTATCAAAATAGGTATTTGCTTCGTCTACTGTCCCATAATACGTGTACAAGTCTCTAATTCCTAAATACTAGCTTTAGTTTGGCCACTAGTGGTATTTACCACGCTACGAATGAGTAATTAACTGTATTTGCTTCCGCTGCTACGTTAATTGTGTTTGGGGTGGAGATCGGAAGAAAAACCTTTTCTCCAGCACTAAGAGAATAGTTTCCTCCACCGCCCTGATTAGCGGTTGAATAAATAAACATAGCGTCGTTATTAGAGGCATCAGCTTTAATTGTGATACCCTCCACCAAAGTGATTCCGGTACTTGTGTTGATCGTAACTCCGGTTAAACTATTGGTAGAGCCACTTCCCAACCATACTTTGTCGATAATAAGTCGTTTAGTTTCTGCTTGCCACATACTACTTCATCTTTTTAAAAGTTTTTGCCAAGTTACACCGCTTTTGCGCCAAAGGTGAGAGGTTAGGCTGAGCACAAAACGCTTCCCAACTAGTAAAGCCAGCTCTTTTCGCTTGCTCCGTAAGGGCTCCCTTCTTGATATTGGCGTCCTGAATCCACTTTTTCTTTTTCTTTTTAGTCATTTTCTCCTTTTTTTTCTTTTCCTTCTCCTCTTACAGGAGGTTGGGTTGTTTCTTTCATAGTTGTCTCAGTTGCCGCCTCTCGCTCTTTTTTACCTGATTCTGGGTCAGGGTCAAGATCAGGCACACCACGGGCAGCAGGATTCTTTTCGTCAGGAGACATTTGAGCTTCTTGGATTCTTGCGATTCTTGCGGCGTGGTCCTTTCTCGCTTGTTTATACTCGTTTTCTCCAAACCCTAAAGCCATTGACCCAACCTTTTCCCCACAGAGGCCAGCTTGAACAGCTTGAATGATGACTTGTGGGTCGGACGTTGTGTACGCGGCTTTGTCTATTTCCGCATATATTTTCTCCAATTGATCTAAATCAATTTTCCCGCCCAGTAATTTATTAGCTATGATCTTGTATAGTTCTCGTTTTGAAGTCTCTCCAGGAATTGTGTATGCAAGTTCTGCTAATTTTTCAGATTCGTCAATTCGATCTTTATCATCTTTTAAAGAGTATCGGTCTGGATATTTGACGAGGGCAATTTCTTGCTTAGAAACATTAACATTTTCGTATGCAGCCCAGTATTTTGTAATTTTTTGCTCTGCACCTTCAAGAACCAAGCCAATATAAGATAAGCCAGCTTCAAGACCCTGGTCAGAAAGTTTCATAGCCTCAGCACTTTTAGCGCGGTGGCCTACTTTGTTAGCTACTGCTAAGTTGACTAGCTTTCGAATTTCATCTTCCAGCTTTTCCTGAAGCTGCATTGATGCTTTAAGTGGTTCAGAACTAGGATGAATGAATTCTGGAGCTTGGGCCTTGATATCATAAGCTCTGCCATGTGAAGCGCCTACTTTGATCTCAGCATCACTAGCTCGTTGGTCACCTGCCATTCCTTGGTTATCGGGATTTGTACTAGGCTTTAGATGGCTGGGGGCAATTCTATTAAAGTCTCTTTGCTCAACATAGAATGGAAAATTAGCCTTTAAAGCATAAGCAATATCGCTTGAAGTAAGATTAAGAAGAGCTATTTGATGCTTATACACATCTGTAAGTAGTGAGTCTCCAATATCTAAAATAGTGAAGGGTATCTCTGGCAAGTTAAGTGGAACAGGTTCGAAAGTAGCTGGATTTCCCTTTTCGTCTACTGGATCGCCTTCTTTGTTGTAGAAGTGGTAATAAATTAAGTCGTCTTCATCACTTCTCCAAACTAACCTAAACCTCTCAAAACCATCACAAGGCAACGAGAGACCTCTATATACACTTTTATATTCTGTTGCGTAGTCTCGTAGAAGGATTGCGCGAAATTGACCGAGTTCTCCTGGCCTTGATTCCTCCCAAGACAGAATATCTTCACGTTTATACGAGTACAAGTAAGGTCTAGCCCCGACTGTATCAGCCAGAGTCGGTCCCACTATTTTAGGCATGTCTACATAAACACCTACCTTACCCATTACAAGAAGTTCTGTTAAGACGTCAATACCCATAAAGGCATTCATAGGTGTGCCTTTAAGGTCTACACCTCCGTCTTGACCTAAAATAGCTTTCTTGTAAGACTTCGATCCACCTTTTCGAACTATGTCAGACATCCGCTGAAAAATGGAATTTCTAATGTCATTCACAGCAGCTTTAGCAAAGGCTGGAATAGGAGTAACATCTTTCCGTGTATTATAATCAGAAAGCTCCTCTCTTGCTGTAAATTTCTTTAGGTAGAAAGAAACATATTCATCTCCACCCTCATAGCAACGACGCCAATCCCACCATGTCTGTGACATTGTGGAAACAGAAGGGTGCCTAATTTGGGTTATGTTTAATTTTTCCATTATGCGTCTATATAGATAGAGGTTGAAAAGTTATAATCAAGTGGCATTGGTTCGCCAAGTTCTATTTTCCAGATAGTTAATGGGTCAGTGTTGCCGTGCCATGCTGGTATTCCGTATATATGTCCATTACCGGCCAGTTGAATTTGCCGCTGAGCAGCCGTAAGACCAGCTGGCTTAACAATTGTTTCACCTACTTTAGTATTTGGATCAATAATAAAAATAGCATCATTATCGCCGCCTGGACCATATAGTAATTTTCCGCTTGGATGAGATACACCCATAACGTATCCGTCATTTGTAGGAGCGGTGTTCCCAGTTAATTCACCCCACTCCCCGGTAAATGGATTATAATATGCACCTTCATGGCCACTAGTTGTAGGAGTAATATACATAACTCCATCTGGCCCATTAAGAAAACCACCCCAACGTTTATCCGCCGTATTGACAGAAGATAAGTCAATATCAATTTCTTCAAAAGACTCATCACTTGGGTCGAATTTTATAATGAAGTCATTTGTTCTGTATGGCAATATGTACATACAGTTGTCTGCTGCTAAGCACATATTTACAGTTGTGTTAGGTGAAAAAGTATTACCACTATAGTTTATAGTCTCAGTTGAATTATCATTTGGATCAAATTTAATTACATGAGTTGGCGTCTCTTGTGTAAAGTAAATATGAGCATTAAATAAAATCCCGCCGTAATATGTTCCACTCATATTACTAGTACATTGTACAACGGAGTTATCACTGGGGTCAAATTTTATTATTTCCGAAGCTGTTTCACTGTAAGCATAAACACAATCCTCATACAATGCAGCGGCTCTAACTGTTTGGTTACCGGAGAAATTTATAGTGGAAACTGAATCGTCGTCAGGGTCAATTAGCAATGCTTCTGTTTCATTAAGCGGAAGAGATAGTACTTTACCATCTGAAAGTGTTAAATGACATTGCCACCTTATACTAGAAGCAGACCCGTAGGTCCCACTGAGTTCACTTATCTTTGGTTCAGCAAATTGAACACTAGCATATCTAGGCAGAACTTTACCCCAAGCTAATTTGAAAGAGTCCCAGTCACCACTACCATACTTAGGAAAAGCTTCAGTTGGTACTAACCATTGGTCACCACCATAAACAAGTAACGCTCTTCGACCTTCTTCATAATACAGATCACCTGTATTCGGGCTGGCAGGAAAGAGCCCTTCAGCAGTTGACATAAAAGAAGAGATACCATGTTCGACACCGGTTCGAACATAGTTATTATCATAGACAACTTCATCGGCATTTACGCTTGTGCCACTTGAAGGTGTAATGTAATCCGCTTGAAGCTGACAAACAGAGTTAGCTTGTCCAATAGCATTAAGAGTTTGGCAGTTACCTGCAACACCCAATCTTGTTCCACTTGCAAAATCATTATCTGCATAGTTCATTGACACTGAGTAGTTGGTCGTGTTTCCACCAATTAGAAAACCGTATTCAGATTTAATTTGATTTCCTGTAGAAGGGAAAGCAATTTTACAATCTCTACCAACGAAAACAGTTAGACTAGATGCAATATCTCCGAACGTGTTGAACTCAAGAGTATTGGTAGTACTGTCAATAATTAAGTAAGGTAGGATGTAACATTCATCACAGTCAATATCATCAAAGGAAGCGGTTTGATTGAAGTGGATACTGTCACAGTAATTATGTGTGCCGTCTGTTGTTACAATATCGAAAACAGTTCCATCACCTAAGTTACCTCCAGGTCCACCAAGCTGAAGAGAGACTACATCGGCTTCCCAGTAATTATTTGTCTTAGCTGTAGACTTGCACCAATACTTATCAGACTTGAAAATCCAATAGCCGCTACCTTCATAAGCTGGCTCTGAATTATATGTACCATTCTGAGTTGTGTCAGTTTCATACACAGCAGTAGGAGTCCACTCTGGAGATGTAATCTCAAGTGTGTCTTCTAATTGAAGGCCCTGCATACGGGAACTTAAAACTAATATGCTGCTCATAGCTTACCGTGAGTTAAAGTGGGTGTATTTCCAGTACTCATCATACTCGCAAAAAGTATGATAGAATTTTATGATGTGCATATACTTCCCTTGGTTGTCTAATCGGTAGAACACTCCAGGGGGACCAGGAAGGATTGTCAAATAGGCTTCTGTTGTTTCATTTGGTAGCTCTACAATTGACGCAGTGTCTGTGGCGGGATCAAAGATAATTGTTTCAGCACCAGAAGATAGGTCATCTGGAAATATATAAAGTTTTCCATCTGCGCCACAGAATCCTTGGTAACGGGTTTCATTAGTTGTTCCAACCGCGTCTAGAAGAGTAATCTCTTCTGTCGATGGGTCGAAGCGAATAACATTAGCCGAAAAATCATCAGGAAAACCATACAAGAGACCATTAGGTGCTAGAATGGTTTGCCGCACAGCAGGGCAGTTTCCACAGTTGATTGTTTCAACTGAATCATCAGTTGTGTCAATCTTTAGAACAAAACCGTTCTCTGTAGCCGGTAACCCATAAATGTTTCCAGTATACGTTAGCGATAGAGAAGTCCAAAGCTGTCCAGTTGAAGTGTTTAATGTATAGGAAGCACTAGTATCAGATGCACTTGGGTATGTTCCTTGCCTTACAACATATGACTCATTCGCTGAACTATTATATAGTAGACCATAGACTGTATTTGTTGCTGTTGGCCCACAGGTAATAGCCATCCACGCATTGTTGGCTGTTCCATTAGCATCAACTCCTGTTATATCACTATTAGAAGTTGGATTCGGTTCAAAGTATTGACAGCCACCAATATTTGTTGCCAGAAAGATTGTTTTACCGTCATACCCAACAACACCATTGCTGGTGTTCCAAGAAGTTTGATCAATAGAGGTATAACTGTTGTCAGATAGATCAATAACAGCACAATTACCACCTGCTCCAGAATCTTCAAAACCAGTCAGAACGATCTTGTTGTTGACTGTGAAACCTGCCCCACTGTGTAGCTGAGCACTAGCTGAGCCGTTTAGCGTAACAGCATTAACAGTGATATTGTTTAAGGGGTAATCTTTTAAGTCTCCCGCAGTTCGTGACAGAGCTAACTTGTAACCAGCATTATATGCATCATTGTTCATTGGTTTGAACGATGGAAAATTATAGCTGATTCGCTGCCAAGTATTATTGTAGACAGTTCCATCTGTCAATGAATCTGGGACATAGATTTTTAGATTCATCTCATCAGGATCAACCCATAACTCATAGTCCTTTGGACTTGCAGGCTCAGTTGTAGGGTACCTTGAAGCTTCAGACGGGCTTGTTACTTCCCAGTCACAGATGTTGACTGTATTAGCACTGGTGACACCTACTACATTATTGGTATAGGTATCAGGAGTTTTAGAGTCAGTCTTGACATGCACCAAGCCATTTGGAGTCCAGGAACCAGCATCAGCGAAGTCTGTCTCATTAACTAGATCGAGACTGTTGATCGTTGTGTAGGACGAGATAGCAGAATTGATAGCTAGAGCTTTATCTGCTTGCGGCCAAGCGACTTTGCTCTCACCATTATGACTCAACTGTAATGAATCACTGTCTGTCCCAATATGCTGAATTATTGTGGCATCGGAACCTTTTAGAAGATTGGAACCAACTTGAATAGTGTCAGTTAGAAATTCTTCAAGATAGGCTGTATCACTTAGAATAGATTGGTCAGAGTCTCCATCTTGCTTAGCATAAAAGTAATCTGTTCCATCCACTTGACGATAAGTAGCTAAGCGATTTGTGGCAAGGTAAGCGGCCTCATGTGAATAGTCTGTTTGAGTTGCATTCCAACACCAAAGACCTTCAGCGTAGTAAATCCACCCATTGTCACCTTCGTAAGCAGTCTCTCCACCATGTGTTCCATTTGGAGTGTACTCACCATTGATAGAAGAATTACTGCTATCAGTGACTGTCATGTTGCCAGATGGAGCCACATAACTATGAAGATATAGAGACTCCATCGCAGAATTACCAGTACATAATTCTCCATTTTCTCTGATAGTTAAAACAGGTAGTGTCTGTGAAGTGATTAGGCTCATGTCGTATTCAAATACCTATTACAGAGGAAATTCGGATCAATCGGAACATCGAAGAGTTTGACTTTTTTGAAGGTGGAAAGGTCAGAAGCATTTGATGCTTCAACAGAATAGACATATCCATCCGAACAAAGACAAGGTATTGAATCCATTAGTAGACCAGTGTTTGTCGTAGTATTTCCTTCGATATCAGCCCTTATTAAATATGAAGAAGCATCGCAAAAATAATAGCACCCATCCGGAGCTAGAAAGCCTTTGCATAGATTAGAGTATGTTTGAGCATCTCCTATGATCCCGTAAGAATTGTCAGTCGTGTCAAAATAGTAAAGACCAGTTGTAGCAGCACTATTAGTATAACCTATAAATAGAATCTTTTCTTTATATGTACAAGCTAAACCATTTACTAAAGCGTTGGCGCTTGAAAAAAGAGCTATGTCAGTTATTGTTTCAGCAACTGGATCGACCTTTCTCATGTACCAGTCGCCATCAATATGCCACGTAGGTGGTGTGTACAAGATGCCGCTATTATTGACAACCGACTGAAAACTTCTACCATTGTTAGCGGATACTGCCCCATTTCCGTACATTATAACAGTATTGTCTACACTTATCTTAGCTGCTTCATTATCAAGGGCACAAGGAAGAAAGTGAACAGTGCCGTCATCCGCAACAACGCTGCCAATAAGGCCAAGCACAGTATAATTAGCACCAGGAACATCATTAACAGTATTTAGAGTAAAAGTATTTACATCTTGTGTCCTAATGTTTGTTGTGTTAAACGGAACATGATAAATCAACCCATCAACTGGGTTCAAACATGGGTCCATTGAGTTGAGGGCATTTGAGTTGACTGAATTATCAACACCTCCAGGAGCAATATATAGTCCCGAGCCCGCTTGGTAACTTGGAAAATAACAGCCACCATCCGACAAATTTAGTTTTGAGAGAAACTTCTGTGTACCTGTTGAAATGTTAGTTGTTAAGTTTACCGTCTCTACACTTGGGCTTGCTGTTCGTTTAGCTACATAGTGTTCCTTATAGTCATCCAAAGCATCCATGTATGAATCATACATGTTGCCAAGCTGACGCGAATCGGGAAATTCTGGATAGGGTTTTCCGGTCACATGGACCCAGCTATTATAGTAGAGACTTGTCCTACGCTCATTTGCTGCGAAGACTACCTGACCATCGTTTCCTGTTCCAGGAACAGTATCAGGTGTATTGACTTGAACGCCTAAAGCTGCATTGTGCTCAATACCAGCAATCTCTAAACTATCATCATCAACAAGATTGTCGGTGTAGTGGTTGCCGTCAGTTCGGAAGTTGCTTGTGTAAATCCACTCAGTGACTCCCAAGCTTTCATCAGTTACAAACGTGTCATCAAAGCTTGTATCACTGACATTGGTTGAATCCGTACCGACTAAAACAGTAGTAAATGTTTGAATAGCCCAATCATCTACACATCCAGTGGGCACTGCGAACGTGTTGTCATTATTAGTCTGAAAAAGGACAGCAATGTCAAGAGTATCTAAGGCATTAAGCCTATTTGAATTTGAAGTCGAATCAAAGAAGATTCTCGACTGATTCAGTGTTAGATAATTTGTTGTCAAATAAGTAGCATCAAAGAGACCGTTAGAGGTTACAGCTAAACCTTCCTGGTCTCCAGTCCGACTGACATGTGCTTCAGTAGAGTTTCCTGTAACACCAT
>Ga0180433_10004715_pt1 | contig 18932 bp, 10 predicted proteins | sample SS_ome_8_FD_132980 | JGI IMG/M metagenome (GOLD analysis project Ga0180433, IMG submission 132980) | Hypersaline lake sediment archaeal communities from the Salton Sea, California, USA - SS_1_D_1 metaG | ecosystem: Environmental > Aquatic > Non-marine Saline and Alkaline > Hypersaline >... | reverse complement strand
CCGGACCTACCCCTATCCCGAAAAAGGCCGAGTAAAGCGCCGATGTTCCGTTCATCGTTGTCAGCGCATACTCTGTTCCTATCCACTCGCGCCATTCTCGCTCGAACTCGCGGACCACCGGTGTCCCGCCGGACAGTTCATTCCGCTCGGTCATCTCCTGAGCTATACGCACTTCCGCTTCTGTGATCTGGTGCCACCGGTCCATCTCGGAGAGTTGCTTCGCCGTCTGAACGAACTCCGGTACCTTGCCTGGCGCCGGCGGAGAATCTTGCTTCTTTTCCATCCTCTACGTCCTCGCGCGATCCTTGTAATTGCGCGGTTACGGCCACATTCTACCGGCACAACAGCTGTAACTCCCCACTTCGTCAAAGCTTACCATAGGCTGCGCCACCGATCAAATAGACGCCGACGGTCACCATGGACCGGTATTCCCCGGAGTTGAAGCCTCGTATATATGCCGGAGTCATAGCCCACATTGTCTATTGACAGAATCCCGGCCTAAGGTGTATGCTATATACTGACGCGATGGATCAGTGTCGCGTAGTTCGTGCTTGACATAACAGTACGTGCTAACTTGTAAGCAATTAATATTGGGGACTGCCGGGCGGTTCTTGCCCGGCAAGAAATAGACTGCTGTGGGGGTAGGATGGTCGAGGCTTACGAAAAACGGGGGAGGAAAGAACAATGAGCTATTCTAAAGGTTGCCAACGGGCAGTTAGCGGTGGCATTGTGGCCGCCATGCTTGCCGCGGTCTTATGGCTTCCCGCAACCGATGGGCTGGCCCAGGGCCTGGGGATGATCAGGAACCTGACGCCGACGACGTACGAGGTGACCACACTTTCGCCGTCCGATGAGTATTACGTGGACAGGGATTATTTCATTACTGCCATGCCATCGGAACTTGAAGGTGCTGTCGGCATTAAGACTGCCAACGATGACAAGTCGGATTCGAGCGAGGACTACATACAGTTCGATTTGACCGTGGCAGCGGATCTTTACATAGCGTATGATAGCCGCGCCACCTCCCTTCCGAACTGGATGAGCGAGTTCACCGCGACCGGCGAGGATCTTGAGGTAACTGACTTCGACGCCAACCCGTTGCAGCTTTACGCGAAGGCTTTCGACGCAGGTCACGTCGTGCTTGGCGGAAACATGGCGCCGCCCGCTGCTGGGGCAAACACCAATTACATCGTGCTTGCTGTGCCCGCGCCGGCTGTGCGTATCTCGGGCAGGAGCTGGCTAGAGATAGGCGAGACCTTGAACCTGACGGCGATTGTGATCGGTCCCGTCGTGGGTACCCTCACCTACCAGTGGAGCAAGGATGGTGGCGACCTAACGGGCGAGACGGGAGAGTCGCTCGTTATCGTTGGCGTGGATGCAGGCGACGAAGGCATCTATCGGGTGACGGTTGAGGACGAGAGCGGAGAACCGCCTCTCGTTTCGACAGGCGCGGACGTTCGGATATTCGCGCCCGGCGTTCTCCCGCTGGCTGGATACGTCGGATTGGGTTTTCTCGCGAGCGCCTGTGCACTCACGGGTGTGGCGGTTATACGCCGGAAGAGACGCTAGTTTCAGCAAGAAAAAGATGAAACAGGCCATCGGCACACACCGATGGCCTTTTTCTTCGTTCCAGGCCCGGCTCCAAACGGCGGGAACAGACACTGAGCCTTCTAACAGAATCTCTTTGTTGTGGTCGGGGATAGGGGTGAACTCTGCCGTCAAGATGTCGGACAGCCGCCCAGTCTTGAAATAGAAACGGCCCACTGTTTAGTATAAGCTCGTTACCGACGACGGCAAGGAGGAAACTGTGATCCCGACGCTTTTCCTCATCTGTCATTTCGTGATTTCCGTGAGTATGGATGTAACCGCCGGCTGGTCGTACAGGCTTGATCCGCACGACGTGGGAGTGAACGAAGAGTGGTTTCGCCCCAATGCGGTAGGTTTCGAAGCCCTTCAATGGGGAGACCCCGATCCATCATCGTCTGACATACAGCACAAGTGGTTCCGGCGCACCATCACACTCGTTCCGGACGTTTCTGCCGAACTGCATGTTCTCGCGCGCAGCCAGCAACCGGACGGCGTTGAATGCTGGGTGGACGGTACGCGTTGCGAGCCGCATTTGAGGGACGGTACCGTGGTCTTCGAAATGCCACGGGTGATGGCCCGCCATGACGTTCGCACTGTTCTGCACTGGACGGACGACGAGTTTCAGCGGCGGGCAAGGCCACTGCTTTTGAACTACCACGGCGAAATAGGATCGCATCCCGATCTGTACGCCGTTCCGCTTGAAGCAAACGGTACAAATCCTGTCTATCTGAGCGCTCCTGCAGGCCTGTTTCGCACACTACAGAGCGATAATGGAGAGGTTGCCGTGTTTCCGGTTGGCGACCCAATCGCCATCGGGTGCCGCGCCCGGTCGCTCATGCTTCTCGGACACACTGACTCGCTGGATATCGGGCACCCCTCCTGGTACGGCCGCAATTTCCGTCACGCCAGAGATCATTTCGTCGGCGACAATTACGGCTCCATCGAGATTCGCTACGCGGACGGCTCCGCCGACGTTGTCCCGCTCGTCTACGGTGCGACAATGTGGTACTCATGGCCGTGGGATGCGCAGGCGTACATCACGCCGCAGCAGTGTCGTGAACCGTTCGAATGCGATCCGATGGCCCGGAAGAGCCTCACCGACTCGCTGAAATTGAACCCCACGTATCGCCTGTCAACAAGTTGGGGAAGGCCGAGCCCTGCACGGCAGGCTTTGCGGTACTTCTCGCGTATTCTGCTCCGACCGACAGTGGTAACCGACATCGTCATTCGCGAAAGTGTTACGCAAGAAGGGCTTCCGCAGTTTTCTTCACTCACTGTCGAGGCGCCCAGGCTGTCCGACACGCTGGTACCGCTCCCTCATGTTACGTGTGATCCCGCTTCCGCTATTACGATTACCGCGGACGACGTCAAGCCGTCGATAATGAAAGGTCGGATTGAAGCGCTTCAGCGGTCTCTCTACACATTTCTGGACTCGGTGCCGGACGATTTCGGGGTAGTTGTTCCCGAAGACTTCCGAGGTCCCCTCGTTACCTTTCGTGGCGGTCGGTGGGCGCATCTTCTGAATGCCATCTACTATCGCACCGTCAGCCACACGTTGCCACGAACGATACTGCCGGACGGACGCGTGTTCAGTGCATACAATGACGACGAGTTTCAGGCTCCTTACTACCAGCATTACCACCAGGGTCTCGGACTGTATAACACTCGCATGCCGCCCTCTCCCGAGGACGCCTGGAGCAGGGATACCGGTCGAACGATGTTTGAAGCAGCCATGCTGGGTTTGACCGAGAGGGTGCGTGCGTGCGCCGGTCGTTATGACCCGGACCTTCATAGCGACGACATCGGTCCCCTACCCCATGCACCGCGCACTTTCTACAAACATGAGGGAGTCCGATGGCAGAACGCCTATAACCGTGTTGCCGGGAGACGCACACCGTTGTATACCATCACAGGCAAACGCGTGCTCGGGATGCCCGAGATAGACGGTCACGGTTTGTATATGCTGGGGCGGTACGGCGCATGGATATCGTCGGGAAGGGACCGGCAATGGCTCGAACAGAACTGGTCAACGACGGAAGGGTTGGCGGAGTGGATCGTGTGGTGCATCGACAACCCGTTTGACCTTTCGGGACGCGGGTTGGAGGTTGAAACGACACCCGATGGCGTGCTGTGGGGCGAGAGCGAGTGCACTCGTGGTGGGTACGGTTTGGATATTTACAGTAACGCCATGTGCCGCGCGGGACTGCTCGCTTCCGCCGAGATGGCCGGAGCGATGGACAAACACGATCTGGCCGATAAATGGAGGACGTATGCCGAACGGATGCGTGTCGGGTTCCTGAGAAGCCTTGTTCTGCACGAACCGTACGGTGACGACACACTGCGTTTTGGTCCGACCTGGAAATACGTTGACGGGTGCGATTGGGGCACGCTGTGTCACCAGCTCGGGCTGTTGATCGCGCTGGCGGATATCGGCGTGCTGACACCCACTGACGAGGATTCGCGCTATTACGATGCCGCATCGCTCAAGATCAGCGAGTCGAGTTTCGATCAACGCATCCACGATGCTGATGGCATCAAGCGGTACGATTTCATGCGAATTGTGGGGTACGGCCACGGGATGATAACGCAGGCTGCGCTTCTTCTGGATCGCACTGAAGACTACACGCCGCTTATCGAGAACATGGCGAAGTACGCGTACGATTCCCGAATCGAGCTATATCAATGGACCGAAGGTACAAACGTTCGCGAGAGCGGCCGTTTCTGGTATCGGGTCGGATTCATGGGCGGGTTCGTGCACTTCGCCGAGTGTCTCAAGGCACTTCGTATCGTCATGGGCATCGACGGAACCGTCCCTGAACGGACGGTGCTCGTGCCGCGCCTCCCCAACTCGTGGGACGGCGTCTCGGTTGGCTCATGGCCCATCCTCGTGCCTGCCGGAGGCCATTGTAAGGTTGCATATCTTAGTTACGACATGAACCGAACAGAACGCGGTTGGGATCTCGATGTCAGAAGTACAGAACCGGCGCAGTCGGTGAGCGTCCGCGTTGGTCCGTTTCCCCGCGGTTGTCAAACGGTACATGTCGAGCTGGTGGCAGGCGGGCGCCGCACATCGTTTGATTTACGGACGCGAAAGTACGGCGATGCCTCGTGGGTTCATCTGCCCGAGATCCATGATCTCACGCACGCGACGGCGTCGTTTGAATCCAGATGATTCGACGATCGGTCAAGAGAGGGGAGATCCATCTCACCTCCGCCGCTAACGACCTGAGAGGTTGCCGGACCAGAGGCCAGAAAACAGCTCTTCTAAAGTTGCTCCTCAATTCAGGGGGACACGGATTCGTTTCAGGGCAGTGATTTTCACGGGACCCATCAAGCCTGAGCGCGGGAGTGGTTTAAAGCCGATCAGCCGTCGTGCCGGCGATGTCGAATCGTAAAGACCCCGACCGAAACGTGGCTGGAGGCGGTCCGGTACAGGTGGCAGTTCTTTGAGGCCGGCGACACGGTTGATGAGTGTGTTGGTGACCCGTATGATCAGATCGTTCTGTCCGGTTCGAACAGCATCCGAGATATCCAGAGTTTGGCCACGAACCCAGCAGACACCTATATGTTTCCCGTTCAGCTCTACCTCGGCGATGTTCCCGACGTCACCGACCGTAAGTTGCAGTTGAATATCGTCCTGTATATACGACGACGGCAGATCAAAGGTGATCTCATATTGGCCGGTACCGCTGAAATGTTTGGTGCGCGGGTCATCCGTCCACGACGTCAGCCGGGAAAGCGCTGTCTCCAGTCGGGGAAAATTCTTTCCCTCCAATGTGAGGCGCCACTCACCGCCGATTACATGTGGTGACGGAAGATCGTCGACGACAATCGACCGGCGATGTTCGCCGGTCGGATCTAGCATAGCCAGGGTATGAACACCGTTTTCGCTCGTGAGCGCTTCGATGTGTTGCTCGTCCGCTCGAAGGACTCTCCAAAGGTCGCTGTGTGTGACATGCTGCTCGTCCCGTCCCGCTTCAAACACAATAATCGTCGATTCGTAAGGTGCGAGATGCAGCGGCAGTACAGTCACATCGCCTTTTTCCTCATACTCATACATGCGTGAAACCTGCCCGTTGTATGGGTTCCACTCCCACGGCACCCTCCCCGTAACCCGAAACGCCACCGGCATGTCGCTTCGACGCTCCTGGATATTCGTTACAAAGTAAATGTCACCGTTCGGGAGCTTGCGATGCACGAACGTGAGCCCCGCGTTCTCACGCAAGCCTTCACGGACAAAATCTATGCCGAAGTCAGGGGTTACGTGGTGGCGCAGAGTTTTGACGAACGGATCCAGCGCGCTGCTGCGCCGGTTCAAAACATCCGACCGATCAATCACCTTTCTGATGAAGTACGTGCGGCCATCTCCATAATCGAACGGCGCCGTGTCGTCGCGTCCACGCGGCGTCCGAAACATCTCGTTGACAATAGCGCGGACTCTCTGATCCTTCTGTCGGTATTCCATGAAAGCGACAGAAAACTGCGGAACACGTTCCAGCGCGATGACCACGCCACCTCGTCGGACGTATTCCTCTATCCGTTCCATGCTTTCCAAAGGCAACGACTGGATGTTCGGCAGGATGAGTATTCTGTACTCCAAATCCCGCACGCGAATTGAACCATCGGCGATGGTGGCATGGTGTTGCAATACGTCATCGTTGATTAGATCGAAATCATAGCCGTTCGCTATCAGGAGTTTTCCCAGGCTGCCCCAATCGAAACTTCGTGTCCATTTTCGCGGGTTCAACACGTTGAGCGTCCACTGGTTGGCGAGCGGCGAATAAAGGGCGACAGCGGCCGTGAAGCTTCCCTGACGCAGCATATATGAAGATCGGGCGATGTAATCGCTGAGCAGCCGGTAGTATTTCCACCATACATTGACATGGCTGATTCGCGTTCCGGCGTAAAAGCCTCGTGACGGCGCGATGTCGCGTTCCGGCGAACAGATATAGCCGTGATTGTAAAATTTATTGGCGCCCGAATGCAGAAAAATGTCGCTCGCTATTTTCAGCTCCTCTAACGTGGCGCGATACGGTTTCCAATGAATGAACGTATAGGCCTCGACCGTGACAATATTACGGCCGTAAAGATGCGCGCCCGAAGCGACGTACTTCTTCGGCCCGATCCGTGTATCGAACCACGGCACAGCGTCTTTCTCGCCCGCGGTGATCTCCATCTCCGGCAGATGCGTCATGCCCGCGCATTGAAGAATATCTGTCGTGAACCCGTACGGCTGAATGCGGCCGCGCACACCGTTCGCCTCACACCAGTCAAGAAAGGTCCTAAAAAAGGCCTCCAGGCCGACATGGTGGAGAAACTCATTCACGTCGTACCGAATCCTGGGAGATATGTCGTCCACATCCCACCAGATTGCCGGCAGATACCGCGCTAGATCGTAGCCTTTCAATTCCCGGAACTGCCCCAGTAAACCGTTGCTCCAGTAGATACCGTCCGGGATCAGGGCAACCTCGAAGCTGTCGCAGAAAAACGAATCCAGCGTCTTGCCGAATTCCTCACCGAAACGTTCGCGAAACACGCCTCCGAGGAAGTCGCAATACCGTTGCATGGCTGCTTTGTTGAAGTGATCGACTGCATACCCTTGGCCGGTGTACTTGAGCCAGAACGCCATCAGCCGCCAGCGACCTTCCGGAACGTCCCAGTTGAGTTTACGCCCCTTTACCTTGGCGTTCAGGTCAACGAGTGAGGACTCTTGCAGTCGCCCGTTGACGACCCTACCCGCGACGACGCATAGCAGTCTGTCCTCCTCGCCGATATCCCCGGCAGCGATTTCGAGCGAGCCTTTTTCCTTCTTGGTCTCGGTAGGAAGTGCGCCCGAGAACGTTCGGGGACCTTGGAGCTCGATTGAGGTCGGCACCATATTCTGGCTGCGATCTTCCTGCGGTACCCAGTCGCCGCCGATAACCCAGCCCGGGCCGCCGAAGTTCAAAGAGAACTCCATCCCCAATTCCTTCGCCTGTTTGATCGCGTGAACGACCAGATCCAAGAACTCCTCGGAAAGATAGGGATGGTTCCCCTTCTCGTAAACCGGTCCCATGGTAATCTGTTCGACACCGCCGATCCCCTGCTCGTGCATCTGCCGGAGCTGCCACGAGAGATCCTCTTTCGCAATCGCGTTGCCCAACCACCACCAGCGCGTGTGTGGCCGGCACTCCATCGGTGGATCGACGAAGTTCTTGATCATCTCTTCTCGCAAGATCTGTCCGTGCGCATTCTTACAAGCCGACGACGAAACCACCGCGCCGACGATCACGGATAGGAAAACAGCGATTCGAAACGCCTCATGCATTCCCATGATGCCCCCTTAATCAGTCACGCAGCTCGCGACCCTGTCACGCACGGTACATTCCAGACTAACACAGAACAAGCCGTTGCGCGGCTATTCGTTAGTGTTTCCGTCTGGCCGTGCGCTATGAAACACCCTCGCTCCGCACCATCCTCAGGCCGATACCGGCGGACGCCGGTCCGTCCACGGGCGCGCCGCTTCAAGCTGCGCCGCCAAACGGAACAGGGCTGCCTCGTCCCCGAAACGTCCTATGAAATGCGTCCCTATCGGAAGGCCGTCGGCATTCCAGAATAGCGGCACAGACATCGCAGGTTGGCCGGTAGCGTTGCAGAGCGGCGTGAAAGGTGCAAACGCCGCCGACCGCTCGAATCCCGCCAGGGGATTCTCCGCCGTGGAATCGAATGCTCCCAGAGACACGGGCGGTTCGGCCAGTGTCGGTGTCAGCACTATATCGTACTCAGTGAAGAACCGGGCGATATCACGGGCCAGCATCTGAATGGTCTGGACGGCAACCAGGTAGTCCGACGCTGGATATTGGCGTCCCAGCTCATACATTGCCCAGGTGAGCGGTTCAAACTGACTGGAATCGAGCGTCCGGCCGGTCATCGCGGCGGCACCGTCGAGCGTCGAAGCGCACCCCGCCAACCATAACGTGATGAACGCCCTGGCCATAGAGGCGCCTTCAATCTTGGGTACCGCTTCCTCGACATGATGTCCCAGCTCCTCGCATAACGCTGCCGCGTCCTGCACCGCGCTGACACAGTCGGCGTGCACGTCAGAAGCGGTGAGCGATTCGGTAGTGAAAGCAATGCGAAGCTGACCGGGATCAGCACCCAGCTCCTGGAGCAACGGCCGCTCCAGGGGTGGTGCATAGTACGGGTCACCGACATCGGGACCAGCCGTCGCGTCTAACAGGGCGGCACTGTCGCGTACCGACCGTGTGACTGCGTGCTCGACGACCAGCCCACCCATGATGTCGCCGAAATCGGGCCCGAGCGGATTGCGTGCCCGCGTCGGTTTAAGACCGAACAGCCCGCAACAGGAGGCCGGAATTCTGATAGAGCCGCCACCGTCGTTGGCATGAGCCATCGGAACGAGACCTGCCGCCACAGCCGCAGCCGAGCCGCCGCTTGAACCGCCCGTAGTGCGCTCCGTGTTCCAGGGGTTGCGGCATGGACCGAAAAGGCGCGGTTCGGTGGTGGGAAGAATACCGAACTCCGGCGCGTTAGTCTTCCCGACGACGATTAGTCCTGCGCGTTTCTGTCTTCTTACAAGCTCACTGTCGTGATCCGGCACGAAGTCGCGCAGGAAGCTCGATCCGGAGGTCATCGGTACGCCCGCGTATGTGCCAAGTATGTCCTTAAGCAGAAACGGTACACCTGAAAACCGTCCATCCGGTAGATCGCCGCCGGCAGTCGCACGCGCCTCGTCATACATGGGCGCCACCACCGCGTTAAGAGTTGGATTAAGCCGTTCGATCCGCTCGATTGCCGCATCGACCAGCTCGATCGGCTTAACCTTCCTCTGCTTGACAAGCTCCGCCTGCGCTGTTGCATCGAGATGTGCAAACTGATCCGATTTTGCCATAATTCACGCTCCTTACGTATCTTTGACGGCTTCCTGTCTTAATACTGTGCCCCCCGGTCAGGCCAATCGTTCGAGCAGGGGGAATTACTCCTTCACAGAATAATATCCGACTCCGCCTGCTGTTTCAAGGAAAATGCCAACGCACACAACGGGTAAAACTGCTGGGGTGCGCTGGGTTGCCGGTTTTACAGGGCGTGTGAGTTGCCATTGCGCAAGATGTTACATACGGGCCGTTTTTCTGATATACTTAAGAGGTCATCTTAAGCAGGAACTTCGCGTCCATACAGCGGACTACCGTAGTTGTGGAGAGTATGCGATGAAAACCGACCACCAGAACAAGAGAGGGTTGGATGTTGTCGAGAGCCTTTGCACACGCGATTCGTATGAGCCCGTGTGGCATCACACCAAACCGGATATACCGATGTTATCGGCGGAAGTGCTTTATGACGTCGTTGAACTCGTCCGCACTGTCCTGTTTCCGGGCTATTTCGGTTTCTCGGACGTCACGCCCGAAACGATGCGGTATCACATCGGCGCAACCTTGGACAAGGTCTTTCCTCTGCTGGCCGAGCAGCTCAAGCGCGGCATATGTTTTGCCACAGACGTGTGCGACCGTGACGACCATGCTGAATGCGAGAAGCAAGCAAAAGACATTGCCCGAGCTTTCCTTTCAAGCCTACCACGTATCCGCCATCTGCTGGCGACGGATGTACAGGCAGCTTACGCGGGTGATCCGGCAGCCAAAGACCCGAGCGAGACCATACTCTGCTATCCGAGCGTCAGAACGTTGACGAACTATCGTATTGCGCACGAGCTGCATCGCCTTGGTGTTCCGTTGATTCCGCGTATCATCACTGAACAGGCTCATTCGGAGAACGGCATTGACATCCATCCCGGCGCCGAGATTGGGGAACGATTCTTCATAGATCACGGAACCGGCGTTGTCATTGGCGAAACATGCATCATCGGACGCAATGTCCGTCTGTATCAAGGGGTGACCCTTGGGGCGAAAAGCTTTCCGCTCGACGAACACGGCAAACCTATCAAGGGTATTCCGCGGCACCCCATTGTGGAGGATGATGTGATCATTTACTCCGGCGCGACCATCCTGGGACGTGTTACCATCGGCAAGGGTTCCGTGATCGGCGGCAACGTCTGGTTGACACACAGTGTTCCGCCGGGCAGCCGGGTGACGCAGAGCAAACCTTTTGAGGAACAGTTCGAGAATGGTGGCGGCGTATGAAGCGCTGCAAAGGGCGCAAGCGTGCGGGACGGCCAGCGCAAAATGCGAGGTTACATTGCATCTGCCAACATTGAGTACCTTTGGAGACCGTGTCGCGCTGCTGCCGGACGTTGGAAGTCCGTCCATTTCACATTAAGTTGACAGCACTTGCGCCGGTTTGCAACGATGTAGAGGCACGATGCCCGTGACGACCGACAAGATACCTGGACTCTTACAGTACGGGAGATAGCTCGATGTGGGATTATACTGAAAAAGTCATAGATCATTTCCGTAACCCGAGGAATGTCGGCGCTATCAAGGATCCCGACGGGGTCGGCGAGGTTGGCTCTCTGGCTTGCGGCGACGCGCTCAAGCTCATGTTTAAGCTGGACGACCAGCAGCGTATCGCGGATGTGAAGTTTCAGACGTTCGGGTGCGCGAGCGCTATCGCGGCATCTTCCGCTCTTACGGAGATCATTAAAGGTATGACTCTGGGAGAGGCGGAAAAAGTCACCAACAAGGATATCGCCGAGTATCTCGGTGGGCTGCCGGAACAGAAGATGCACTGTTCGGTAATGGGGCGCGAGGCCCTCGAGGCGGCGATACGGAACTACCGTACCGGAGAAAGTGCAACCACAGAGCTCGAAGGCAGAGTTGTCTGTACCTGCTTTGGAGTCACAGAAGACGAGATAGAAAGGATTGTCCGTGACAACAATCTGTCCACAGTTGAAGAGGTAACCAACTACTGCAAGGCGGGCGGCGGCTGCGGCGGCTGTCATGGTGAAATTGCAGAGATCATCTCCAGAGTCCGCGGGGAACCGGTGCAAGTAGAGCAGCCTCGACCTGCGCCCAAGCGCATAACCAACATCGAAAGGATAAAGCTGATCGAAGAGACGCTCGAACGTGAGATTCGGCCCAGGCTGCGCCAGGATGGCGGCGATATAGAGCTGGTGGACGTCGAAGGGAACCGTGTTCTCGTGTCCTTCCGTAAAGCCTGCGCTCAGTGTCCTGCGGCCAAGTTCACGATGAAGGATGTTGTTGAGGCACCGTTGCGCCAGTTCGTCTCGCCGGACATCGTCGTCGAGGAGGTGAAACCATGAGGAACGTTTACCTCGACAACAACGCAACGACGATGGTGGCGCCCGAAGTTCGCGACGCCATGACCCCGTTCTTCGAGGAACTGTGGGGGAATCCATCGAGCATACACACGTTCGGTGGACAGGTGGGGAAATACGTCGAGGAGGCGCGTGAGCGAGTCGCAGCGTTGATCGGCGCCGATCCGTCGGAGATAATCTTCACAAGCTGTGGTTCGGAGAGCGACAATATGGCGGTGCGCGGCGCGGTCGAAGCCGCCGGCGGCTATCCCCACATCATAACCACCCGCGTCGAACATCCGGCGGTTCTCGCGATCTGTCGGTACCTCGAAAGTCGCGGCTGCCGACTCACGGAGTTGGGCGTGGACTCAAAAGGGCAACTCGATCTCGACCAGCTCAAGGATTCTCTCAGAGCCGATACCGCCATCGTCAGCATTATGTGGGCCAACAACGAGACCGGTGTGCTATTCCCGATAGACCAGATCGCTCAGATCGTCAAGGGTGCAGGATGCATTCTCCACACCGATGCAGTGCAAGTTGTCGGCAAGCTGCCGGTCAATGTGAGGGAGACACCCGTTGACATGCTGTCGTTGGCGGGCCATAAGCTCCACACGCCGAAAGGCGTCGGAGCGCTTTACGTGCGGAAGGGAACGAAACTGAACCCGCTCATCCACGGTGGACATCAGGAAGGCGGCAAGCGTGCAGGTACCGAGAACGTACCGTACATCGTAGGTCTGGGCCGGGCCTGTGACCTCGCGGCGGTCAATATGAAAGAGGAGATGATCCGCGTCAAGACGATGCGTGACCGGCTCGAAGATGGAATTCTCGCAACCTGCTCCGACGTCCGGGTTAACGGCGACCGGGAGCACCGCCTACCGAACACGTCAAACGTCGGTTTCGAATACATCGAAGGCGAAGCAATTTTGTTAATGCTCGACGAGGTGGGTATTGCCGCATCGTCCGGTTCAGCCTGCACATCCGGGTCGCTCGAGCCCTCGCATGTCATGCGCGCTATGGGTGTCCCGTTTACCGCCGCGCACGGTTCCATCCGGTTCAGCCTCAGCAGGTATAATACGGACGAGGACATTGACCACACGCTGAAGCACCTTCCGCAAATAGTGAAACGTCTCCGAGAACTCTCCCCGTTTGTGCAGCAAGTCGGAGCCCGACGAGAATAAGAGCCAAGTGCGGCACGTGACTATTAGCCGTGCGGTTCCGCTTCGTTCTCCTGCCGAGCAGGGCGCACGAACGCCGCTCGGACGGGCGCGGGCATCGGCGAGTCGGCACCCTTGATCGAGCGCCAGATGATCTCGTTGAACAGTATGTCGTGGGCGGCGTCTTCCTTTCGCAAATCGAGATTTGCCGACAGCTCAGCACCCCACATATCGGGCGAGTTTCTCTGAGATCGCATGTCTTCAGGAACCGGCTTGCACTCGTAGGGTCGCGTATCGGCCGTCGAGTGAAAGGCGTTGTACATAGGACGCGCGCCCGCATCAAACTGGCTCATCGGCTCCAGTCCCAGTATGAGCTCCATGGTGCGAAGCATGCTTGCCGTCGAGTAGAAGGTGCTGTCCCGACCGCGACCGCGCGTATACGGGCTTGCGACGAACGCCACCGTACGATGCGCGTCGACGTGGTCCGGACCGTTCTGAGCGTCGTCCTCGACGACGAATATCGCGGTCTCCTTCCACACGGCACTTCTTGAAACCGCCTCGACCACCGTCCCGAGAGCAAGATCGTTGTCCGCCACCATCGCCCGCGGTGTGTGACTGCCTATTCTGGTGCCCGCCGTATGATCGTTCGGAAGACGCATGATTATGAACCGCGGTAATGTCCCTTTCGCGACAAACGTTTTGAACTCCTCGATGAAACGTGCGGCACGGTCTACATCCAGATAATTGAGATCGTAGCTCCGGAAGTATGGATCGAAATGGCCTTTAAGAGATTCTACGTTCGTGGTACCTGGTTTGCCTACCTCGCGCGCATTATCAATGAACTCACCGTAGCTCCTGTAACTGACGTCCGCCTCGCGGCACCTGTCCCATATATAGCCGGCGCTCGGAAACGCTATCGGGAACGCGCCTTCTGACGGGTATCTCAGACCGTGGCCGCCATACGCGCTGGGCCACGTCTTCTGGACAAAATCGGTTGCATAGGCACCGGTGGACCACTCGTGTCCGTCGGCGCTCACTTGCGACTCGACGTAGAAGTTGTCCAACAACACGAACTCGCGCGCCAGCGCGTGATGGTTCGGTGTGTACTGTTCGGAGAACAGACACAGGTCGGGGTCGCCGTTGCCTTCCGGCATATCGCCGAGAACCTGGTCATACGTCCTGTTCTCTTTGATGATATAGATGCAATACTTTGTCGGCGAGGCATCGCCCACGTTAGCAGGTACCGGGTTATCCGGTGAAGGTTGCATGGCTGGTCGCTTATCCTGGCGGTAAGGCGAACACGCATAGACGCGAGCTGTGTATTCGCGGAACTGATCGGCAGAGGGCATCGGGATGATTGATAACGTGCCCGGAAGCATGAGCTTGATGTGTTGCTCGAACGTGCGGCGCTTGTCGGTACGCCAGTATGGATGAGGTCCCTCGGGGTTGGCAACCGGCGAGAACCCCTTCCCGTTCGCAACGTATATGGTGTTTCCATCGTTTGAGAGACGTACCGAGGTCGGGTACCAGCCGACGGGAATGAACCCGAGAGGCGCACTCTCTCCAGGTCGGGAAATGTCGAATACGGCAATACTATTGTTATCAGCGTTTGCGACGAACAGGCGCGTGCCGTCCGGGCTGATATCGACCGAATTGGGCGTACTGCCTTCGGGTGAGTCGGGATAGAGCGCCGTGTTCAGCGTCTCGGTGACCCGGCCCGCCGAAGTATCAATGACGGATACGGTGTTCGAGTTGGCGTCGGCAACAAAGAGACGGGTGCCGTCGGCTGTCAGCGCCATCTCGTTGGGATGGTCGCCGGTCTTGACCGTCTTCACGACGGTGCTGGTCGGCGCGGCAACATTGATGGATGCCACGGCTGCTTTTCCCCACAAGCTGACGTAAAGCGTCGTTCCGTCGGGGGAGAACTTGCAGTCATAGGGACGGCTTCCCGTCTCGAAAGACACATTTGCGGCCACTCGGTGCGCCACCAGATCAATAATGTCGATCGCGTCACCCCAGTTCTCGGTTACGGCGAGGAGCGTGCCGTCCGGGCTGATATCGATTCCGCCCGGCACCCTCTGCTCACGTTCGGGCGCGATGCGAACCGTCGTGGGCGCATAGAGATATCCATCCGCAAAGCTGTAAATGTGGACGATTTCGCTTTCGCCGCCGCTCACAAAAACGTTCGACCCGTCCGCAGAGAAGGCGACGCCGTAATAACAGTTCGGCATGACGATTCGCGATGTGGTCCGCATCTCGGCCGTCTCAAAGATGATCAGCTCATGCTCGCCGGCGCCGCAATGGAGCACGGCAAGATAGGCGCCGTCCGGAGACAACCGCATGTTCATCGGGAAGTCGCCCAACGGTTTCTGGTCGCCGGCGGGATCCAGATACCACTGGTTCGGCAGAAGTATCCTCTGGCCGGGCCGTTCGCCGGGCAGCATATGGTCGGTCGGTGCCTCACCAGAGGCCGTGTAGACCACACCGGTCAGTGCCATAATCAGGCCGGCGGTCCAGCTATATACGAGACTTGACAATGATGAAGTTCGATTGGACATTTTCCCTCTCCCTTAGATCCTCCGTTCTTGCTCCTAGCATCGCGCGTAAGCATCCTTGGCACGACTGCCTGTCAAAGCAGAACATGAACTCCCGTACCCTTGAATTGCAACAATGCATGTTCGATACCCGACACGGTGCCGCTATGATATCCGCCCTATGCCAGTGTGTCAACCGAGCACGACCGGACACTTGCGCCACAAAGCGTTACAGTCACCCACTTGACTTCTAATTCTCGCTCCGGTTAACTGGATGCGACGGACAGGGAAGGGAAGGTGTAACAGTACGCCCAGGTTAGCCTTGTAAGAGGGGTCGAATGTTCGGAGAGCACCAGTGCGTTTGCATCAGACTGGTTGTTGATGACCGGATGAAACTGTTGTGAAGCAAAGACTATTATTCTTAGCGATCCTGCCGTTAATCGTAGCGACACTTGGTTGCAACTCCTCCAATCAGAGCAGTGTCCGATTCAAATCTCACAGGTTCTCCGTCGAGTTGGCGACAACACCCGAGCAACGGGCGCGCGGATTGATGTTCAGAGACCATCTGGACCCGGATCGAGGGATGCTGTTCATCTTTGAAGAGGAAGGCGTGTACCCGTTCTGGATGAAGAACACGTTCATACCCCTGGACATGATCTGGATCGATAACAGTGGGACGGTGGTCTTCATCAGCAAGAACACACCACCCTGTGAGCAAGAACCGTGTCCCACCATAGCCCCTGGGAGGAAAGCCAAGTATGTCCTGGAACTATGCGGCGGAACTGCTGATAGAATCGGGCTGACCGTAGGAGATACAGTAGCACTTGACATGAGGTGAGCCTGGCACTGCCTACCCTCCTCTGGCCCTCTGGACGTTTCTTAGAGACCTTAGCGAAACTACCCAGCTTGTCAAACTCATACCCGCACGTTAGAATATGCTATGGAGGCAGGGAGGGGAGCGCTATGGGGAAGAGAAAACCCACTATCATCCTGCTGGTGCTCGACACGCAGCGTGCCGACCGTATGTCGGTCTACGGCTACCATAAGGACACAACGCCGGCCTTGCGCACGCTTGCGGTGCACTCCACCGTTTTCGAATGGGCGATCGCCCCGGCACCGTGGACAATTCCGTCCCATGCGTCGATGTTCACCGGGCTCTATCCGAGCACCCACCAAACCAACCAGTCATACAGCGCACTTCCGCTAGGCATTCCCACGCTGGCAGAGCTGCTGCGCAGCAACGGTTACGAGACGGTCGCTTTCTGCAACAACGTGCTGGTGGGGGTTCTGGAGAGTGGTCTGAAACGCGGCTTCAACCGCTTCTACAATTACGGCGGCACGTTCCCGGATGGACCGGATATTGGCGAAGTCACGATCCGGCGGCGTGTCCGAAACCTTGTGAACACCGGGATGCAGAAGATGTGGAAGCCGCTTGAACGCCAGTTCGCGCGATCACCGCTGCTTCTCAAACTGGCCCTCATGCCAACGTTCGGTCCCTTCTTGTTGCGCCTGCTGAAGTTTAAAGGCGATACGGGACGATCGCTGCACGACGCTGCGGAGTACCTGCGGTACCATTGTGGCACACACCCTGAACAACCTCTCTTCATGTTTCTCAACGTCATGGAGACCCACCTACCCTACTGTCCACCTCCCGACCTCGTTGACAAGTGGGCTCCTTATATGAAACAAAACCGCGAAGCGCGTGACTTCATCCAGCGGTTCAATACCCAGAGCTACCGGTGGATGGCCCCGTTGAGCGAACCGTTCAACGAGACGGAGCAAAGAGCGCTGCAGGACATGTACGATGCCGAAGTGGCATACCAGGATCAGCTGCTCGGTACGTTTTTCCGCTACCTGGAGCAGTCGGGACTACTTGAGAACACCTTGCTTATCGTGACTTCAGATCACGGTGAAGCTCACGGGGACCATAGCCTCATGGGGCACGCGTTTGCGCTTTACAACGAGCAGGTGCACGTTCCGCTGCTGATCCGCCACCCGGAACTGTTCCCGCATGGGCAGCGCGTGAGGCATCATATATCATCACGGCGTATCTTCCACACGGTGCTTGAGGCGGCGGGCATTGAGCACGGGACCCAGAGACACAACGTCCATGAGCTGAGCCTGAGGCGCCCCACCCAGGACGCACACAACGAGCTGGAGGATGAGGTCGTGGTAGCGGAAGCCTACCCCGCTCGGAACTTCTTGAAGGTAGTAGAGATGAACGATCTCAAGACAGTCGAATCGTTCCGGATGCGAGAGATTCGGCGCGCCATCTACGACGGGCACAGGAAGTTGATAAGCGTCGGCGGACAACCTGATGAATTGTTTGACGTGGGCAAGGATCCGTTGGAGACCGAAAACTTGCTTGAGAACCCTGCCAGCTACGAGAACGATGTGTTGCAGCTAAAGAACAAGCTGGACCAATTCGCTCTCTCAGCCGAAATGCGCGGCGATCGTCCGGGCGCAAGCACTGAGAGCGACTTAAGCGATGACCCAGAACTTCGGCAGCGTTTGCGCGGGCTCGGGTACTTCGATTGAAATCACGCCAATGAGAGCCGGCCCGCTCCTTTTCGAAAGCGTGTTGACAGCGGCTGCGGTACGTGTAAGTATAATAAGCCGACTGGTGTCCGAAGTGTCATCTCGATGACCGATTTCATGAATAGCTCAAGCAACAGAACGCGCACATTGTCCGTAAGTTCTTTTCTCACCGTGTCTGTCGTGTTCGTGGCGGTATGCGGTGCGTTCGCGGAATTCGAAGGGACGTTCGTCGCTGCCTTGCCGGCCGACAACGACGGTGTCACTCAGACCCTAAAGGCAACTTCGGTCGAGAGTGATGAGTCTGAGCAGAACCTTAGTGTTAAACCGCACCCAAATCCACAAGGCTCCTTGTACCACGCAGTGGCGATCAAAGCCGCATGGATGGATAAGCCGGTTGCGCTGCGGTTTCCAGAGACGTTGTCAACGGACTTCGGGCTCATGTTCATCGATCACGTACGCGACGATATGCCACCGAAGACCGACGTCCGTGCGTTGTGCACGGCATGGTCGGAAAGCGACGAAGGATCCGTGTGGTTCGAATGGAACTTACCGGAGAAGCTTATTGCGGGCGGCCGGCTCTCTGCCGGCGTCGACCAGGTTGACCTCGAGTTCTGGCTCGTCAACGGAAGTGATAGACCCACGGGTGTGCACACGCAGTTTTGTCTGACAACGGGCGGCTCGGCGTTCGAGGATCACGATCTGACACGCAGCTATGTCCACATTGACGGCAGATGGCGGCGAATGTGCGATGCCGACCGGGGAACCGGAAAACGGGAGCTTTGCCACTACCCGCTTGTCGGCGGACCGGATCTTGCCAGAGCGAGGAACAATCCTGACGGGTGGGGCGCGAGCCGCGACCGTGCCGACGCGGGACTGCTCGCAGTGGTCTCGCGCGATGGCACGCACGTGCTG
>Ga0180433_10004713_pt1 | contig 18936 bp, 26 predicted proteins | sample SS_ome_8_FD_132980 | JGI IMG/M metagenome (GOLD analysis project Ga0180433, IMG submission 132980) | Hypersaline lake sediment archaeal communities from the Salton Sea, California, USA - SS_1_D_1 metaG | ecosystem: Environmental > Aquatic > Non-marine Saline and Alkaline > Hypersaline >... | reverse complement strand
CTGCAGCCCCGGGAGCCGTATCAATAGAGGCATATTTGTACCTGGGACCTTTTAATTGTTGATTTGCCATTGTTTCAGTTTTTAGATTATTTCGTATTCAGTTTCATTCAAATCTATGACTTCACTTCCGTGTTCCATTTTCTCTATTATCTGTCGGGCTCGTTCCTGCACTACCTTCTCCATAGCCTCCAATTGCGCCTTCATTGCTGGAGGCATTCCAGGAGCCTGCACCAACGTGAATTCAGATCCTAAAGGCTCCCAAATTCCCCCTTTAGTCATGCGAAAATTCACACAGCCTTGTGATGTATTTTTGTCTGTTTTCATTTCTTCTTCTTCTTGGTCCTTCTCACTTGCATCTGCGTTACTAAGTACTCAGTGGCGTAATATACCAGTCCCACAACAGCGGCAGCAGCGATTAAGGCTGCAATGATCCGAAACACCAATTCAATTATGTCTGCTGCGCTCATGATTATATGACGTTAAAAGTTGCTAAGACCATAAATACCACTCCTACCACTGTAACCGTAAGAATGGAAATAACTTGAAAAAGGAATAAGCGATCATCACATCGCTGCTCCTTCTCGGAAAACACTTGTCCAGGCCTTATTGGTTTTGTTAGTCCCATGATTAGCGAATTACTCTCATGACTTTCTTTTTCTCAGGCTCCGGGCCTGTCGTTTTCCTCTCAGCATATTAAAGGCCCCACTAGCAGCATCAATCTGGTCCAAGAAGGTTCCCACGGGGAACAATCCCATCTCTTCCTTGAAATCTGCGTTCCAGTCCCCTTTTATCAAAATCACATTACCATTATTCACCTGCACGCTGAAGGGATCGGCCCGGAACACCTTATCACCTGTGGGACGGTCCGCATGTACGGCATGTCCGGCTAAATTGGTGATGGTGCTTTCTGCACTCTCCTTGCCCCCACTTCCGGGCTCCTGTTCTATTCCGATCCGGGTGGGGCGCTCCAATGCGTCAGCATCTGCAGTGGCTTTTATTGTTGCCTCTCTGTTTTCTGTACTCCACTGGCCCTTCGTTACATCCCAGATGATGTACTTGCCGTTGGTCATCTTAGACATCTTTACACCAGCCGTGCGCTTTCCTCCGCCCTGGGTCCCGGCCTTGTCCCAATAACGGACCGTGGCCATGATGTTGGTTTCTGAACTCAGGCGGTCCACAATGGCCATCCGCTCCGGTTTGAACATACCACCTCCCGGGGGAGTTGGATTTTGTCCTACCTGTCCGGCATACCCGTATTGGCCTAGAATAGACTTGAGCTCCTCCAGTTCCTTACGGCCCAAACGCACTGGATCCAGCAATCCATCAATATAATATTCCTTCCACTCGGGAGGGTGAACAAATTTATCATATCCATCAACCAACTCCCCGGGCAAACAGATGTGACGTACTCCGGTACTCAGGTGATCCATTAAATATCCTGTGGGGTCGTTACGGTGAAGACGCTGCATTATCAGAATTACCGTACTAGTCCTCTTGTCCGTCTTACGGGTGTACAACGTAGCCAAGTGGTCATTGGCTGTGGAGAGACCTACCTCCGAGACCGCACGACGTGGGTCAATCAGGTCATCGGGTATGATGAGGTCCCCATGGAATCCCATAATCCGAGCGTCCACCGAAGTACTCACCCTTGAACCTCCCGGACTCAACTGTGGGGTATAGCCTGGTCTGACCCACCGTTTTTGAACTACCCTGAAATTGCTCTTGACATCTTTGTCCTCTTGAATACCAATTTCTGGGTACAATTGCTGAAACTTAGGACTACGAATAACACCTCTCGAGTACTCTGCACTCTCATTACTCAGATCACGACTGTGTGAACTAGTAATATAACGCATCCACGGATAGTTCACCCACCCCCACACTGGAGCCATTATTGAAACCATTGCCGTCTTGGTGGTGCCTGGGGGTACATTTATAACCAAGTCATAGAGTTTTTGTTCCCGTCGCCCTACTCTATGAATTACCGTTTCCACCTCGTGGCAAATAGACTCAATGTGCCAATTGGCCACAAACGGAGTTTGACTGTAGGTGTCCCAAAAATATTGTATGAATCTGAATAGACTACTCTTGGTCAAATAACGAAGCGTTTCAAGAGGGGAGCGGGAAAGTGCCGAGCGCAATATTTGTTGCTCAGCACAAGTAGGCTTGACGCTATGGGAGGTTGTGTTAGTTGTTTTGCCCATCGCTCAGCTGTTTCATGTTCAGGTCGAACAACAGATTCTTTATGGGCTCGCTGAGTTCGTCAAGGCTGAGTTCTTCAATCTTACGTGTGGTGACTTCGCCACTGTACTTGTGATTGATGTCGACCTTGGATGAGTCGGCCCAAACTTCACGCATTATGATGCTAAGGAATTTATTAGCAGCATACGCATCAGGGGGGAGTTCCTTTTTTAGTTCTACTACAACGGGCTCGGTGTATTGTGACGCGAGTTTGCCGTTGGGGTGGTAGGTCTTTACAGTTTTGTTAAATAATACTTGTTCGGTGATTTCACATCCCGTGGCCTTTTGATAAAGACTTTGGGCCACTTTGAGGGATGCGTGAGTACGCCCACGACGCACCGCATCACCAAACGCCGGACGAGTCTTGATCCATCCTTCAACGGTGGTGATGTCTACTTGGAAATATTCAGCCAGGTCCTTATTACGTGCTCCTAGCTTCCCGGTGAGCTCCTCGGCTTGGTGAATTACGTGTGGGTCATCAGCCAAACACACAGGACCAGGTCGCTTGCGGTTGTTAGTCCCGTTAACCGGAGCCGTGCGCTTGCGCCTGTGAGTCTTACTCTTGGTGCTGTAATTAGTTCGTGTCACGTGGGCCGTTGTGCTTTGATAGCACAATTAATAAAAAAATTTTCGCATGTCTGCTAGAATAGTTTTTATAGGACTCGAGAATTATTTTTGATAAAATCAAAACTTTTTACGAAAAAATTTTGCTGTTACGGAATAATTTTTTAACTTTGACGTAGTCAAGCTCGAAAAAACGACTACACGCTCCTTGAAATTCTTGATAACCGACTGAGGCTCAGCTTCCTACAGCTAAAAACGGCCCCTTCCGAAAACCCGCTTCCTACGCAACCTTCTGGTTTTCAGCCTCCTCAGGGTCATCCCGATTACTGCGGTTATCCTCTCCCACTGTTTCTGGAGAAAGGCGATAAGGTACAGATCCTCAGTAAGATGAGCGGTTCGACCAGCCGAGAAGCGAGTGACTTGACTACTCACTCAACTTCCTTAGCACCGAGGGCCTCAAGGGGAAGGCCCTACACGATCACCACCAAATCCCGAAGGAAACGACAAATAGGAGCAGCCTCGGGGAACTGCTCACTCACAAACCCAAAATCACAAAAACATAACGGCTGAGCTGCTCAGGATGATAGCCCTGATGACAGGCCAGGAACCCGGAAGGGAATAGGTTCGAATCCTATCACAGCCGCCATCAATAATTATTTCAATGTCAAACCAAAATTTATGTACCATGAAAACAACTGAAAAATGGATGACCGCTCCCGTACCGGAGAAAACCAAAAGTTACACTCCTGTAGAGCACAAGAAGCTCATTGGCTTTGTTGAAGAACGGCTTGATCTGGCTGGATTCGAACGAGAGTCACTGAACGTTGAAGATGCCAAGGACGGCAAAATCATGATTGCCCACATGGGATTGAAGCACAAAGAGAATGATGAGTTCCGCCAGCAGTTCGTTACCGTCAATTCGTACAACAAAAGTAAGCCCGTATCTTTCTACTCCGGAGCTCATGTGTTCGTCTGCAGCAACGGAATGGTGGTTACCGAAGCAACTGTGGTTCGCAAGCACACCACAAACATTTGGGATGAGTTAGAAGTCAAAGCTGACCAGGCCATTGTCCAACTGGAAAACAACTGGAAAAAGACCCTGGAAGACGTCAACCGCATGAAGCAAACGGAAATGACCCGCACCCAAATGGCCGAGACGGCTGGTCGGCTGTACTTCGAGCAGCACATCTTGCGGCACACCGAAACTTCTATTGTTGCCCGAGAACTGAAGAAGCCTACTTTTGAAGACTTCTCGGCCCTTACCCTGTGGGCACTCTATAATGCATGCACCTACGCTCTGCGTCAGGCCAATGCTGCCCGCAAAAATGAGGCCCACAAAGCCCTGCACGATTTCTGCTTGGCTCAGGCAAATTCTTAGGCATACTGAGGAGCTGTTATTCAGCGAAACGGGGCTATGTGTTAGTCCCGTCTATGTCAAACCAAAAAACAGCTAATATGACAGCAACAGTCCACACAACTCCCGTATTGGAAAACGAACAACAGTGGGAACTGACTACTCGTCTGTTCGTTTCCATTTTGCGCAAGATTAGTCAAGTAGACACCATTGATCAATTGCGCAACAAGTCACTCGCTTTAAAGGGACGTCCCTACTCAGAATACTTCTTCTTTGGCTTTGCCGACACCTACTTTTGGGTCAAGCAAAAAGGATACCCAAACCGTATGTTAATCAGCGTAAACTTCAACTGATGAAGGATCCTCAAATCCCACTGGATTTATACTTTCCCACACAAGCTGAGGTAGTGTGCAGAAGGATACGCAAACGCATAGAAACGGAGACCCCTTCGTCCTCAGACGATGGATCCGTTGTTCACACTAAGATACCGTTAATCAAACATTTACTAAGATGATACTTCTATTATTGGTGCCTCCTATAATTATACTAGGAGCAGTGCTATTGCTGACATTCAAGTACGAACGCAAAACCAATCGTTATTGGTTAATTCAAGACAAACCCAAACCCAAACCCAAAAAATGAAAATTATGCAGACACATCTAATCACGATTAGGCCAAGCTACGCATCCCGTAGCGGAATACCTAATGCCTTTGCTGCCGTGAAATTGATTGAAACCGAGAGAGCTTATTATTTCTACGGACACGGCACAATGGAAGCCCTACGCACGAACCGTTGCTGTATGTGTGGTCGTGCTTTGACCCATCCCGTATCCGTACACCTGGGGATAGGTCCCGAATGTGGAGGACACTACTGGGACTGGCGAGCCATTGGTGGTTACACCATGGAGAATATCGAAAGGCTCAAAAAGGAGCTGGTGGTAAAGATAGCCCAAATGCGAGTAGACCAATGGATTCCCAAGAGCATAGTACAAGAGATCAACTCGTGCTCTGAACAGGTAATAGTTCCTGCCGATCACCCAAAACTCAAACAAGCCAACAAACCCAAGGTACAAAAGGGAGTCACAGTATTCAAAGACGCACGTGGTGAGCAATCCCTGAAGATCACCTTCCCCTTCAACCGAGAGGACCTGGCTTTTATCAAGTGTCTAATAGGACGTCGCTTCAACAGCACAGACAAATATTGGACAGCTCCACTCAACATCGACAATTACGAGAAGCTCAAACAAGCCGAGTGGCCGATGGGGGACGAAGTGCACGAATTCTTCAATCAACAAACTATCGACATCAACTCTTTGGATACCAAAAATCTGGTTATCCCCATGATCGAGAAAGAACTATTCCCATTCCAAAAGCAGGGAGTAGCCTTTATTGAGGAGCGCAATGGGCGTGCTTTGATTGGAGATGAGATGGGGTTGGGCAAGACTGTTCAAGCACTGTCTTGGATACAGATGCACCCAGAATTGAAACGTATCTTGATTGTAGTACCCGCTTCGCTGAAGCTGAACTGGAAAAAGGAGATTGCCACTTGGACCACCCGCAACCGTGTGGAGATACTACGTGGACAATCCCCATACCAAATCAAAGGAGACGTAGTCATCATCAACTACGACATACTTACTCATTGGGTGGGGGCTCTCCGTGAATGGAAACCCTCTACCATTGTGGCAGACGAGTGCCACTACGCTAAAAACAATAAAGCCAAGCGCACCAAGGCATTGAAGATTCTGTCTAAAACGGCGAATCAGTTCATTGCCCTCAGTGGTACTCCTATCGTTAACCGTCCAGTCGAATTCTTTAATGCTATTAAAATGGTCGACGGAACCATGTTCCCCAACTACTGGGACTATGTCCATAAGTATTGTGGAGCACGACACAACGGATATGGGTGGGACTTCAGTGGTGCCACCAATACCCAGGAGCTACACGAGCGCCTGACCAAAACAATCATGATACGTCGTCGCAAGGAAGACGTGCTCAAAGACCTTCCTCCTAAAATCCGCAGTTTTGTGCCATGTAGCATTGGCAACTACGACGAGTATCTAAAAGCACGTGATTACTTTATCAGCTATGTAAGAGGCACCAAAGGAGACGATGCTGCTTACAAAGCTATGGGAGCCGAGGTGTTAAGCCAAATTGAGGCTCTTACGCAACTCAGCGTCCAAGGCAAATTGGACGAAGCTGTGGATTGGATCCGCAACTTCCTGGACAGCGGACAGAAGCTGGTAGTCTTCGCCGTGCATCGTTTTGTTATTGATAGACTAATGCAGGAATTTGAAGGTGCTGTCAAAATCGATGGCTCGGTCAATCCTGACAAGAGACAAGATGTAGTGGAGCGTTTCCAAACGGATGAAAACGTCCGTTTGTTTGTAGGCAACATTAAGGCTGCGGGAGTAGGTTTGACATTAACCGCAGCCTCTAATGTTGCTTTTTTAGAGTTACCCTGGACTCCAGGAGAGCTCACACAAGCCGAAGACCGCTGCCACCGCATCAGTCAACACTATCCTGTGAACATTTACTATCTATTGGCTGAAGGCACCATCGAACAGGACATTGCCGAACTGCTGGACAAGAAGCGTCAGGTTCTGGACAGTGTGTTGGATGGTAAGCAAACAGACGATGATACGTTATTAAGTGAATTAATGGAAAGATACCAATCTCAAATCTCAAAATTATGAAATTCAGATTAATAGACCTATTCAAAGGTCGACACAAACAGGAGAAATCTCAGCAGAAAACTGCAGACACCATTGTCACCAAACAACAAATCCCACTAAAAGAGTTGAACGAAACTCCCGTGAGATCCCAATCCGCTAGCAAAGGAATTCGATCCTGCAGCAGAGGTGCTTCCACCACTCGTAAGTTTCGCAAGAGCAAACAACGTAGGAAGAACCGAATGGCGAGAAGAAAACGAGTGTATAACGCAAACTATCACAACCGATGAAACGCATGCTATTACAAGACCAGGTTTGGGCACCAGATGGGGTGCCCAATTCCCACATACTCTATATATGGAGTGTAGTCCACCAGATGCACGAGTGCACCGGACACGACATCGACGATCTATTCAGCGAGGCATGCCTCAAGTACGTATTGTGTCGGGGCAACTGGGATTCCTCCCGAGGAAAATTCTCTACTTACATACACACATCACTGAAGAATCACCTCAGGGACTATTTGTGGAAAACGTGGCAAGTGAATCGTACCCTCTCCGATGGAGTAAAGATACAGTTTATACCGTACGAACGGGCTGAGCAACTGATATTGGCGAAAAGGGCACGTTGTATGCCTGTCCCGTTTCAAACTTTTTCCGTATAATAAATTGGTATGCGGATATTAGATTTGTACAAAGACTACTCCGTCGAGCACATAACAGAAGGAAATCGCCACACGACTGAGGGCTGGGTCAACACTCACTGCCCATTTTGTGTAGGTAGTCGTGATTTTCATCTAGGATACAACACGTCGGAAAATTACTTCCATTGTTGGCGATGCGGAGGACACAGCATCCGTTCCACTTTAGTCGAATTGTTACGCATACCCAGTGACCAGATTACTCAGGTAATCCGAGACTACGGTGGAGCGGATCGTGCCCTCCCTCCAGAACCCAAACCCACTATCAACCTCAAGACATTCAAGTACCCATCAAACACAGTCAGCCTAACCAAAGCACACCGGACATATCTTGAGAACAGAAACTTCGATCCAGACAAGATACACACACTTTGGCACATAGCCGGAACTGGTCCTGCTAGCTTTCTGGATGGTAAGAACTATTCACACCGAATAGTAGCCCCTGTGCACTGGGATACGAAAGTAGTTTCCTTTCAGGCACGCACAATTATTGAGGGGACACAACCCAAGTATAAAGCATGTCCAAAGGATCGGGAAATAATCCACCACCAAAACATACTATACGGCATGCCCCGCAAGTGGACACCCCGTGGTATTTGTGTCGAAGGAGTAACCGACGTATGGCGTCTTGGATATCGTGCTTTCGCTGTGTTTGGAATATCTTGGACTCTGCAACAGGCCCGTATCATGGCCAAACGGTTTGACGAAGTAGTCATTGTGTTTGACCCTGAGGAGCAAGCCCAAATACAGGCCCGTAAGCTGCAAAAAGCCCTGGAAGGATATAGGGTCAAAGCCCATATAGAAAACATCCAAACCGATCCAGGCGCCCTTTCCCCAGACGACGCCGACCACCTAGTAAAATCTATCTACCATGGCTAACGATCCTTCCGTACTGTTCTACACTGGAGACTTCTTGGCTGGGACCTTCGATATGGAAGATGTTGAGGTGGGGCAATACATCAGGCTGTTGTGTTTGCAACAACAAAAGGGAGGGTATCTTACCCAAGAAACTATGAATAAACTTTGTGGTATGAATCCAAAGGTGGTGTCCAAGTTCAAAACCACTGAAGATGGGTTGTACTACAACACACGTATGATGGTTGAAATGGAGAAACGTGCTAAGTTCACCCAATCTAGATTAGATAATCTAAAAGGCACCTCTCCCCATAAGGATCCCCATAAGGATCTCCTTATGGAAAATAGAAATAGAAATAGAAATGAAAATAAGAAAAAAGCTAGCAATGTGCGCACGGGCGCACCAGTGCGCCCTCGCGTGCGCATGCGTGCGCAGGGAGCTCCTCCCAGAGTTCGTGGAGTAGAAGTAGACCCCAAGTTCAAAGAAGTGTTTGAAGAGTGGTTGGAGTACAAAGACGCCCGACGAGAAAAATACAAAACCGAAAAGTCCCTCAAACTGGCCTACGAAAAGTTAGTACGTCTGTCCCGTGGGGACCCCGACACAGCCCAAGCTATGATTGTGCAAGCTATGGAGAACAACTGGGCTGGATTCTTTGAGCTAAAGGAGTCCCGAACTACTAATAAGACATCTGGGTCCCGCTACAAGCAAAGCAAACCCATAAAGAAATACCGTAAATCTGATATTGAAGACTAATGAGAGACATCGTAACTTGGAACAGCCACGCACAGCACAGAGTTGCCAGTAATATATTCCACCCACGGATATTGCGTGACTTAGAAAACGTCCATCCACCAGATGAGATACAGTTGGAGAACCTCTATATCTGGGGGGATGTGGGTACGGGTAAGACCTTAGAGGCTGCATTTATTCTGTTGGAAGCAGCCAAACACCGATATCTACAAGCCACATCAGGGGCATTGTTATTCACTTCGGTTCCGGAACTTATCCTTGAGATACAGGATACATTCCACCGAGTAGAATACACTCAGTTGGATGTACTGAACAAATACAGCGAGGCTCTGTTTCTTGTTCTGGACGATCTTGGTTCAGAGAAGCCCACTGAGTTTGTAATGACCACGCTGTACTTAATCATTAACCGACGATACGAGGCTTTGCGGCCAACGGTTATCACCTCAAACTTTGACCTGGGCACTATGGCCGATCGGTTGGGAGACGACCGCATTACATCCCGCATTGAACGTGAATATAAAATCAAACACAAAACAGGAAAATGGAAGAAGTAGGACCTTACATTGGTATGCTTATGCCCTACAAAGAGGGGCAGTATGCAGGAGTTGAGATGAACGATGTCCATCCCCGGACAATTCTTGAGATGTATTACACCGACCACTTTACGGGATTACCCCGCATGTGGGTTGTCCACAACATGGATCGATTAAAGGAGGCCTGTGATTGGCAAGAAGAAGACAGAATACAAATACGCATCACCCGTAAAGTTACGCACCGATGACATGAAGAAGAAAAAGCTCAAAAAGAAATTCAAGAAACTAGAGAAGCGTCTACACGCTCTAGAGAGCTCCAAACCCCAAATACGCCACATTGGGTTTGATTACTTATACAACCGTCACAACGAAAACGAATGCGATGATTGAACGCAAAATTGTAATTGGGTTGGTGACCAGCGATGACTTCATCACCAGAGTGCGCCCCGTATGGAACCCATCCTTCTTAGAGAGTGAACCGTTGCGTGTACTGGCCACGTGGTGTATTGAATATTTTGATCAATACCGAAAGGCGCCCATGCGCTCGCTGGAAGACATATACTGGCGTAAGCTAAAGGAAAAGAAAATCAAACAAGAACTGGCCGAAACCATCGAAGAGGACATATTGCCTTCCCTGAATGACGAATACGAAGAAGAGCACTTCAACCTGGAGCATGCCCTGTTTTCGGCCATGCAATACTTCAACGAACGTCACATTGAAGAACACACCGAACAGGTGCGCAATCTATTGGACCGTGGTGAGGTGGAAGAAGCCAAAAGCCTAATATCGGATTTCAGACCGATTTTATCGTCATCTACAAACGATCTTGACCTCACCGACCCCTTGGTACTATCCAAACTGAAAGTAGCGTTTTCAAGCCAAAACGATCCTTTAATCCGTTATCCAGGCGCACTGGGGGCTATGATGAACCGACAGTTAGTGCGTGGAGCCTTCGTAGGATTCCTAGCTCCCGAGAAGCGTGGTAAGACCTGGTGGCTTATGGATATGGCCTTACGAGGTGTGCGCCACGGGTGTCGTGTAGCCTTTTTCCAAGCCGGAGACATGACCGAAGCCCAGTGGATGAGGCGTATGTCTATGTACTTAGCACAACGGTCGGACCGTGAAGCGTACACCGGGGACTTGCTTATACCTGTGCGTGATTGCATCCACAACCAATTGGACACCTGCACCAAACGAGAGCGTGAATGTGACTTCGGTCCGTTCAACGATCGTGTGGATGAGGAAAAAAGCTTCCGCTATAAAATCACCCGAGAGGAACTGGAAGAAGCCCTTAAGACCAACCCCGATTACCGACCGTGTTACAATTGCAAAGAATACACCAGCAATCCATGGGGTACCCCGTGGTATAAAATCCGCACAATCAAGAATCCGCTGACATACAAGGATGCCGAATCGTTAGTACAGAGTTTCTTTATCGACCGCAAGCATCGCCTACGCCTGTCCACCCACGCCAACGGGATGTTGACCGTCAACAAGATACGCACCACGTTGAATAACTGGGAGGTGGATGGCTTTGTGCCAGATATTGTCATTGTTGACTATGCGGACCTGTTGGTTTGTAGCAATCGCAGCGAATATAGACACCAACAGAACCAGATATGGAAGGACCTGAGAGGCCTGAACCAGGAGTTGGATTGCTTGATGGTGACGGTGACCCAAGCCGATGCGGCCTCTTACGAAAAGAACCGACTGTCACTAAGCAACTTCAGCGAGGATAAACGCAAATATGGGCACGTGACAGCATTCTATGGATTGAATCAAGACCACCACGGACGAGAAAAGCGTCTGGGAATTATGTATATAAATGAACTCGTACTCAGAGAGGACGAATTTGATAGCAAGAGCGGAGTCTTTATACTCCAGAGTCTAAAGACAGGACAGCCGTTTCTTGGGAGTTACAAATAGGAATTGGAAATTTTTCCGTATAATAAGTCAAACCAAATTTTGTAATCATGACAAAAGCAGAATTAACCAAAGCAGCCAAGGGACTGAACGAACTGTTCGTTCCCGAACCACCCATCAACGTCAAAGCTCCAGCAGCCCAACTCAAGGCTGAGATTGCTGAGGCTATCACCCTCTACGAAGATGGTGACAAACTACCTGAAGCCGTAACCAACGTGTGGAGGGAAATGGACTGGGAGGAGTACCTCGACAAAGCCGATGACAAAGAAAAAGTGGATGACACAGGCCTCACCATGCGGGGCTTAATAGAAAGAAATCTACACAAGCTGGGGATCTGGATGGATACCGAGGATGCTCCTGAAGAGGATGTACCGGACACCCAGGAGGAGGAAGAGGTCGAAGAAGCTGAAGTAGTAGAAGAGGAAGAGGATGAGGAAGAGGATGAGGAAGAGGATGAGGAAGAGGATGAGCCCACAACTCCGGAACCCAAGCCCAAAAAGAAATCTTCGGACAAACCAGCTCCAGCCAAACCCACCAAAGACAAAAAGGAGTCCAAAGGTAAGGACCAGACCATCGACAAATCCAGCGTGGTCAAGGGCATGGCCAAAGGATCCAAAGTGGAGTTTATGTCAGCACGAAATCACAAGACACACCCCAACGAAAAGATGGTCGGGGAGGTGATGAAGGTTTACCTCAGTGCCCGTATGGGTAAGGAAGCCGTCAAAATCAAGAATGACCACGGGACATTCTTCAAGACATCGGAATCGGTAAGCCTGAAGAAGTAACCCATGTCCTACACACTGTATATACCCACACGAGGCAGAGCAGACAAGCAAAAGACCCTGGAGGGACTATCGCCTGATTTACGCAAGCAAGTTGTGTTAGTAGCGGACGGTGGTGACCAGAAAATGCTCTGTGACAGATGGCAAGGTCAGGTCAAGGACATACTCTCTATGAACGTTGACAATCTAAGTCAGAAGCGTCAACGCTGTATTGAGTATAGTCCTACCAATCTTGTCATATTCATGGATGACAACTGTGACTTCCACACTGTGCACGACTCGGACACAGGAGCCAAAACCAAGTTTCCACTAAAAGGTCTTATAGATAAGAACTTCACAGATCAGACCCGATACAAACACCTACAAGAAGCTGTGGATTGGATGCTAGAACGACTTAGTGGTGAGTATGGTATGGCTGGTCTATCGTATCGTGCTGATCATCGTAGATTTGCTGAGGAGTCATATATGCACCATGAAGAGAACACACGGTTGTTCGGGGTGTGGGGTATCGACTTGGGTAAGCTGTGGTTAATGGATCCTAAACCACGCTTTGACGATGTGGTGTTAAAGCAGGATTTCTATATGGCCTTGCGGTTCCTGACCGCTGGTATCCCCACAATCAAGACATACGAATATGCCTTTGGTAAGCCCTATGGTGCTAATCAGAAGGGGGGGTGTTCGACGTACAGAACTCCTGAGCTTATGAAGCAAGAGGCCCAAAAGCTGAGCAATATGTTCCCAGGAATAGTCACTCCTTACATTAAGAGCTCTATAAGCTGGAACAACATGCCCACCAAGGTGTGGGACGTACGCATAAATTGGAAAAAGGCCTACACTGTTAAGAGACGAAAGGGATTCTTTATATGACCTACGACGAACGTTATATGGATTTACTGTTGCGCTGGATGGTCGAGCGTATGGAGATATGGTGGTGGCGATACCACAAGCCTGGGGCCATGATGTTCACACGTGATCCAATTATGCGTCGATACAAGTTCACCAACGTATACCGCATACTAGACCGCAGTACTCAGTATATGCTGAACAACGTAACGTACCCAGACGATAAATTCAAACTCGACACCCATGACATGATATGGCGGGTGTTCTTGTACAAGCACTTCAACTTGCCCTGGACCTGGACCACATTAGAAGATGAAATTGGACCTATTTCATTAGACACTCCTGTAGAGCATATTATGATCACCTTGGAAAGATATGTAAAACGAGGATACGCAATTTATTCACCCGCATATTTCATTACAGCCCCCTTTATGAAAAGGGAATCCACTATGAAAGAGCTCGGTATAAACGGGATCAGAGAAAAATACATAGCTTATCTGAGAATTTTCTCCAATCAACTTCTTGGCACTGACCGAATTGAGCGTATATACAATGCTATAAATCTAGAAGAATTGTACCTAATCGCCAGCGAAGTGACTGGAATAGGAGGATTTATGGCTTATCAAGTGGCCCAGGATTGGAACTATCACTCACATTTTGCCTATTCTCAAAACGAGTTTGTCTTCCCAGGCGTAGGGACAGTCCGTGGAGTGCACCGAATATTCAGTCCCGAAGTGGACGTGGTCAAAGCCGTAAAATGGACTCACACAAATTTTGAGGCACTATTGAGAACACACGGTTTGTACCATGAGTTCAGACCATTACCAGGATATCTGCCCCAACTTCCAGACATTGCTAATTGCTTCTGTGAAGCCGACAAATATATGCGTGCTAAAGGTATCCGGCACGAAGGAGTCAGCGGCACACGTATAAAGAACACATTCAAGCCCGCACGAGAATCAATACATTACATATTTCCCAAACACATGAACATAAATCTTTGATATGAACAGATTCATGAATTTAGACCAGGCCTTGATTGGAATGAGTAAAAACATACTTGAATTTGGAGTATGGCGTCAGGTGCGTGGATTCGATTGTCTAGAGATACCACATCCAGTAATGATTGAGATTATCAACCCCACAGATAGGTACATCACTATCGAAGAGCGCAAGTGGAACAAGATATTACCCGTGGCCGAAAGTCTGTGGATGGCTTTGGGGCTGAACGACCTCAATAGTTTGCCTGGGCGATATGTGAAGAATCTCTATAATTTCAGTGACAATGGTCGTACGTGGCGAGGAGGCTATGGGCCAAGGCTCAGAGGCTTCAGTGGTATTGGTTCGGACTATGACATATCCGAACCCCAACACCGTCACATACGGAGTGGGTTCGTGAAGTCTGTAGACCAACTGGACTACGTAATTAAGTCATTAAAGCGAGACATAAACACCCGTCAGGCAATCATACAATTCGGAGACCCCGTAAAGGACAGCTTCGAGAACTCTGTAGACCTTAAGACCACAAAGGACTACCCGTGTTCCCGCACTCTGCAGTTTATGATGGTAGACGGTAAGCTGAACTGTACGCTGTTTATACGCAGCAACGATATTCTGTTTGGCCTGAGTGCCGTAAATGTTACGAACTTCACAATCATGCAGGAGTACGTAGCCAATATAGTAGGTGTCCCTGTGGGTAATTACTACCACATTGCCAACAACCTACATGTATATAAGGAACATCTCGAAAAGATTCGTCTGTTCGCTTCATTAGAGCCCTTTGAATATGAGCGAGGGCTACGCTTTGAATACATGGACCACTTTGAATCCCTGGAGCACTTCGAAAGGCTGTGCAACAATCTGTATCAATGGGAAAAGGGGATTTGGAACGGGGAGTACCCATTGGAGCCCATAATGTTTGGACACGATATGATCGATGATTGGGCTTTGTGCTTTCTAAAGGCACAAGACCCCGACAATGATACACGCTTTACAAACCCATATTTGAACAACCTATGGAAAGTCAAGGGATCTCAGGAAGAACCTTTTGGCAACTGAGCCGTGAAGGTAAATTGGAAACCAATGCTATGTATGCCCACATTATCGTGGAGTTTTCGGGCAATCATAGATACTATCATATATTCTATCCCGAACCATATAAGGAAAAAGTACTCCGGGATGGCAATACATACTTAGAAACAATACACACCAACAACAAAGGTCACGCAATAAAAAGGATAAAGAAATGAAAATTGAATACTACAGACGGATGAAGAACATCCAACGGTTGGGTACCCACGTAATCCAACGAGAATACAACTTGCTGGAACACCAATATATGGTGACTGTGTTGTTCCGCCATTTTGCATATCGTGAAGATGTGCCTTACAACATCGATACACTAGATTTGGTGATGAAGCACGACGTCCTGGAGATATTCACCGGAGACCTTCCTTACGACATAAAAAAGATAAACAGCTTGGTAGAAAAAAGCTGGGATGTGGTAGAGCAGGAAGTTGCCGAGATCCACCCCGAATTGAAACCCTATACCGATACCAATATACAACAGGCCATGAATCCATCACAATACAAGTTGTTCAAAGCCTGTGATATGCTGGAGCTGTGGGTATTCATATGGGAAGAAATGCAATTAGGAAACCGAAATCCCCGTCTAGCAGCTGTAGAAAAAAGAGCCCGAAAAATCCTCAACGACTTTTCATTTGTCAGCATTATACAATTCATGAACAATTACCGTAACTCAAATCCATTATGAGCCGAATACACCTAGACAATCTGTGGCGATGGAAGTGTGGACTCCCGGAGCAGGAGTACCCCATATCCAGAGAATTCCAATTGGACGAACTGTTCCAAACCGAGTGGTCCCCTGAGTTTGAAAAGGCTATGCGTCACCGACTGGTGTTTGGTGCTATACGTTACGGCCGTATGGGGCACGGTGGGATACCACCTGGGAAACCTGAGTACGATCGGGTGTCTTCTATTCGTGCTCGATTGAACCGCTTTGAACGGACAGGCAATGCTGAGTGGTTAGTTGACATTGCCAACATGGCTCTGTTAATCTACGAAGAGCGAGTCCACCCCAACTTCCATTTTAAACACGTGGATGGGGGCGACACCGATAGCTATCACGATAAAATTGTAAAGCGATGAGTATATTTGACGAGATAAGAGCCTTTGAATTCGACCACAATAAGAACCACATATTCGGCATAAAGTCAGCCATTGTGTGGGGACACAGTGCTCACTCCAACTCTTGCTTCCCAATTTTGTACTTACGCAAGCCCAAAGGTATTACTCAAGAACAATACGAAGAATTAATCGATGCAATAGAAATACAATTCGTAAAGAAATGAAACTCAAGACTGAACAATTCCAGAAAGCCCTGAAGACCACTCGCTCGGCTGTAGCACATACCGAGCTGATTGACCAGGCCACATCCTTCATATTCAAAGATGGATTTGTAATCGGCTACAACGATGAAATATGTATTTCGGTCCCAGTAGACGGTCTCGACGCCGAGGGAGCCGTCAAAGCCGATGCACTATATAATTACATCTCGAAGCTGAAGAAGCCGGAAATGGAGCTAAAAACGACACCCAAGGAGATGCAGATAAAATCAGGACGTAGTCGAGCAGGACTCCCCTTGAACACAGAAGTTGTGGTACCTTTGGATCAGATAACACCTCCTGGTAAGTGGAAGCCCCTGCCTCCTGACTTTATGGACTACGCACGCATGGCCGCAGGAGCCACTGCAACAGATCACACAATGCCCAAACTGACGTGTGTCGACGTGCGCAAGGAGGGTATCATTACTGGTAGCGATAACTTCCGCATATTGCAATGCACCCTGGAAGCCTTTGAGTTTGATGGGTTCCTGATACCATCGTCGTCTGTAAAGATTGCTGCCTCATTGCAACCCACCAAGATAAGTGTGACTAAAGAGTGGGTGCATCTTGAGAACGATGATGCCGTACAGATAAGCTGTCGTACCTACCCTGAACAGTACGATGACGTAACAGACTTTATGGGAGTTGAGGGACCTCAGTTTACATTTCCCCGTACGTTCAACGAAGTTATGGACCGTACCCGTGTATTTGCCCAAATGGATGTTACACAGGATGAGGAAGTCAAGGTCACTGTGGGCAACAACCGCATAAAGATCACAGCCAAAAATGAGAGCGGGTGGGCCAGTGAGGAAATCAACCACTCCACCGATGATGAACCGTTCAGCTTCACTATTATCCCCTATTTACTGAAGGACATTTTAACACGCACTGATACATGCACCGTCAGCGAAACCGCTTTGCTGTTTCAGGGTGAAGGATGGAAGTATGTTAGTGCTTTAATTGATATGGAATAGCCATGAAAGACAAGAGAATTAGTGCAGCCGAATATTTTGAGGAAGTATTCGGTCACACGTATAACTCCTCTTATAGTTCGATAGAGATGATCAAATTTGCCGAGGGTTTCGCCCAACAGAACACCCTGAGCAGGGAGAAGGTGATGGAGATATTAGAGATGGAAATTCCGGTAGATGAAATTTATGATTCCAGAAACAAGCGTATTGCAGACGCTATCTGCTCCCTTGCTTTGCCTGAGTTGAGTGATGAGGATATTGAACACGAAGCACAATTAACTGGTGAAATTGAATCATTTAAACATAAATACGGCACGGATGAATTTATGGCTTTTAAAAATGGATATATATGTGCGATACGAGAACATGTATTTGGCAAAGAGCGAATATATCCAACTGAATAAATAACAGACAAAATATAGAGCGATGAAAAAAGCAAACGGATATTATGTAGATGAAAATAACAATCGGTGGGATTGTAATTTGTACACAGAGGATCAGGCAAAGAAAAATAGTGAATCTTTGATTGACTGCTCTCACTGCTCTAACTGCTATAACTGCTCTGGCTGCTATAACTGCTCTGGCTGCTCTGACTGCTCTTACTGCTCTGACTGCTCTCACTGCTCTGACTGCTCTAACTGCTATAACTGCTCTTACTGCTCTGACTGCTCTGACTGCTCTTACTGCTTTGACTGCTCTGGCTGCTCTGGCTGCTCTGGCTGCTCTGACTGCTCTTACTGCTCTGACTGCTCTGGCTGCTCTCGCTGCTCTCGCTGCTCTGGCTGCTCTTACTGCTCTCGCTGCTCTCGCTGCTCTGGCTGCTCTTACTGCTCTCGCTGCTCTAACTGCTATAACTGCTCTTACTGCTCTGGCTGCTCTCGCTGCTCTGACTACAAATCAAACCCGGAAAGATATTGTAATGAATTAAATGGCACAGTTACGAAATTAGCGCAAGCGTACTGGACTTCAGGTAATGATCTTCAGATAGTTTTCGGATGCTACAAAACAAGCAGCTTAGAGGCTTTCAAGGCAAAGGCTATTGAGATGAACGGAGAGGAAAAAGCAGAACCGTTTATTGCATTTACAGATACAATCAAACAACTAACCAATAAGAAATAGAGAGATGAACGCAGACAAATATTTTACAGATAATGAACCACATGATCCAAATGTGTTAATTGCGGGTCAGAGGGTAAGTAAAAGAAGGTGCATTGAACTTATGGAATCCTACCACCAAGCCAAGAGCAAGGAAGAGGCGGAAGATGTTGTAATTAAAATTATAGAAGCGGTATCGTCTGAATATAGGGGAGCGGTTGAATTAGATGAGTGGTATGGACTTGGT
>Ga0180433_10004712_pt1 | contig 18936 bp, 15 predicted proteins | sample SS_ome_8_FD_132980 | JGI IMG/M metagenome (GOLD analysis project Ga0180433, IMG submission 132980) | Hypersaline lake sediment archaeal communities from the Salton Sea, California, USA - SS_1_D_1 metaG | ecosystem: Environmental > Aquatic > Non-marine Saline and Alkaline > Hypersaline >... | reverse complement strand
TCTGCTTTTATTACAGGGACATATATTAACGGAATGGCTGACAGTGAGATAATTGCACTGACAAATGCAACTGTCAAGTCAGGAGATACCCTTAGTCTTGGGGCTAAAAAAACAGTATTGGACAAGCATTGTATAGGTGGGGTTGCAGGAAACAGAACTACCATGATAGTTATACCTATAATTGCGGCAGCAGGTCTTTATATTCCAAAAACATCCTCCCGAGCGATAACCAGTGCTTCAGGTACTGCAGATACAATGGAAGTCCTGGCAGATGTGGTATTCAACATGGAAGAGCTGAAAAAAATAGTGCTTAAGACAAAAGGAGCGATGGTCTGGGGAGGTGGAATGAAACTTGCCCCTGTTGATGATAAATTGATAAGAATAAGGCATCCGCTCAGTCTTGATCCTGAGGGCATGCTTCTTGCAAGCATACTGGCAAAAAAGAAAAGTGTCGGGGCAAAATATGTAATGATAGATATTCCTGTAGGTCGCGGTGTGAAAATACCGTCCTACCAGCAGGGCGAAGAGCTTGGAAATCATTTCATAAGAATTGGAAAACAGCTGGGAATGGATGTTGAGGTTCTTATAACAGACGGTGCCGAGCCGGTTGGCCATGGAGTAGGGCCTGCACTTGAATGCATTGATGTAATGAATGTGCTTAATGGCAGAGGACCTGAAGACCTTAGGCATAAAAGTGTTCTTATGTCGGGAAAACTGCTTGAGCTTTGCGGCAAGGTTGAAAAGGGCATGGGATATAGTGCTGCAGAAAATCTTATTTCAACAGGAAAAGCTATGAAGAAATTCCAGGAAATAATTGAGGCTCAGGGAGGCAATCCAAAGGTAAGGATAGATGACATGCCTTTGGGAAAATATACCTATACTGTCAAGTCAAAGGTTTCAGGCTCTATCTTCCATATAGACAATAAAAGTGTATCAAAAATCTCAAGAATAGCCGGGGCCCCAAGGATGAAAGGTGCAGGCATTCTTCTGCATAAAACAAGGGGAAGCAAGGTTGAAGTGGGCGATTCGTTGTTCACTATATATGCGGACAGGGAGGATCTTCTTGGCTATGCTATAAAAGCACTGGAGAAACTCCATGTAATTGAGATGAGAAGAATACTCCTGGGAACCATGAGGTAATATTAATAAAGCCTTTCTCTTATTTTTATTTCTCATCCCGCCATAGCTCAACGGTAGAGCGGTCGGCTGTAGCTTTGATTTGCTCCTTTTTGGAGTTTAAATGCTGTTAAAAAACAGTAGAAACCGACAGGTTGCTTGTTCAAATCAGGCTGGCGGGATTTATTATTTTTGGTGGTATCCAAAGTAAACTTTTTATGTATTTCAGCAGATTTTTATTCATGGTCAATAAAGGCGACAAGTTAAATACCGCTAATCTCTTAACAAGGTTACTATCTGGAGAAGAAAACAGGATTAAGCTTTTGAAAACACCAGAATTTTATGTATTTATCCTCTATTGGATTTTTATTATTTGGGTTCTTTCCTGGGCAAAAGGGCATTTCAGCTTTTACCTGGAAGGGTTTCTAGTTGTAACTGGTATTCTTCTTTTTCTTTTTTTCACCGGATTCATACTTACGACTTCAAGAAAGAACAATCCTAAGAATGAAAAAATTCTTGTAGTTGTATGCAGATTTATCCTTTGGGCAGCTGTATTATTAGAGATTGCCAATCTACTTCCTGTTGCTTATCCAAAGGCTGTAATTATAATTCTAAAAGTTGTTGAAATGGGGTTGTTTCCTATAATTCCGCTAATGTCAGGAGTAGTAACAGGAAGCAAGGTAAAGATATTTGATTAGTGCCTGAAGTGCCTCATTCCAGTTAATATCATTGCAATATTATGCTCATCAGCAGCCTTTATGACTTCCTCATCATTTATTGAACCACCAGGCTGTATTATTGCAGTTACACCAAGCTCAGCAGCATAATCTATTCCATCCCTGAACGGAAAGAATGCATCACTTGCCATAGCAGCCCCTTCTAAAGATTCTCCGAAATCCTTTGCAATCATAGCACCTAATTTGGCAGCATCTACTCTTTTCATTTGGCCTGCTCCGATGCCTACAGCACGGTTTTTCTTAGCATAAATGATTGCATTTGACCTTACATACTTGGAAACTCTCCATGCATACATCATTGCTTCTTTCTCTTCTTCAGTTGGCTGCCTTTTAGTGACCACTTTGATTTCCTTATATAGTTCAACGTCACTGTCCTGAACAAGGAACCCTCCAAGTATGGAACGGTATCTTCTGTGCCTTACCAAGCCCTTTGTAATTGGAAGTTCAAGCAATCTAAGATTCTTCTTTTTGGAAAATACTTCTTTTGCATCATCTGTTAATGAAGGTGCCATTACTATCTCAACAAACCTGCTTGTTATCTCTTCCGCAAGCTTTTTGTCTACCTCACGGTTTACTGCAACTATGCCACCGAATGCTGCTTCAGGATCTACGGATCTTGCAGTCTTATATGCTTTATAGATGTCCGGATCAGATGCTATGCCGCATGGATTGTTGTGTTTTACTATCACTGCAGTTGGCCTTTCGAATTCCTTAACAAGGTTATATGCAGAGTTTGCATCAAGCATGTTATTGTACGAAAGCATTTTTCCCTGCAGCTGTTTTGCCCTTAGAACCGAGGGATTTTTCTCATGTTCGTCTATATAAAGGCTGGCAGTCTGGTGCGGGTTCTCACCATATCTTAAGTCCTGCTTTTTCCTGAATGTAAGGTTAAGATATTCTGGATAATCAAATTCATTTCCGAATTTGCTTTTGAAATATTTCTCTATCACAACGTCGTAATGCGCTATATGCTCCCATGCTTTAAGCGTAAGTTTCTTTTTCAATTCTTCGCTTACTTCCCCTGTTTTAATCTCTTCTAGGACGTTGTTATAATCAGCAGGATTGCATACTACTGTTACGTGCTTGAAGTTTTTTGCTGCAGCTCTTATTATCGTAGGTCCGCCTATGTCTATGTTTTCTATTGCCTCTTCAAGTGATGGCTCACCAAGCACAGTCTCTTCAAAAGGATAAAGATTTGCAACAACAAGGTCTATGGGCTTTATCTGGTTTTCCTCTGCTTCTCTAACGTGCTGCTCTTTATTCCTTTCCATCAGTATTCCACCGTGGATTTTGGGATGCAATGTTTTGACGCGCCCATCCATCAGTTCGGGATATCCTGTAAAATCAGACAATTCGGTTACTTTGACCCCTGCTGCTTTAAGCGTTCTTGCAGTTCCTCCGCTTGAGATGATTTCTATATCCATCTTTACAAGGGCTTTCGCGAATTCAACTATGCCTTCCTTATTATAAACGCTAAGAAGCGCAGTTTTTATTTTAGCCATTCAAAACCCGTTTATATATTGGCTTAAGTGAGATTTTTAATACCTATTGTTTCAGTAATAACTGGGATTATTGAGATGGTTAAACATAAGATACTTCCAATACCCCACGCGAATGTGGATGAGGTTTTAGGACTTGCAGACGCTCTTTATGCATACAAGGGTAAGGCAAAACTATCTTTTCTGGCAGATGAGCTCCAGATAGAGATAGATGATTTAGGCGAAGCAGTGGACATGGCAAAGCTCCTTGGAATGATTAAAGTAAAATCAGGTACTCTAATGCTTACTCTTTTCGGTGAAGCTCTCTCTATAGGAAATACAGACAACAAAAAGAAGATACTCAGGGAAAAGATGATACAGGTTGAGCCATTCAAAACCATCATCCAGCTGCTCAGAAAATATGGCGGGAGCATAGATAAAGAGGACTTGCTTGAAGCACTCTCAACCAAGTTTGTTATAGAGGACAAGGAATCTTTCTTCAAGATAATCCTTGGCTGGGGAAATTATACTGAATCTTTTGAATACGACAGTGATGAACAGTTATTCTTATTGACAAAAAGCCTCCTCTAGCTTATCATTGAAGTTATTTCGTCAACATAGGAAAGGAATTCTTTGCTTCTTATATCAGGAGGCTTGTCAAGTTTTATCTTGATGTCCCCTATTATCCTTGCAGGCCTTCTGGAAAGAACCAAAACCCTGTCTGCCATATAAACAGCTTCCTCTATGTTGTGGGTGACCAGAATTATTACATTGGGATTCAATTTCCTGTTCTCAAACAACCTCAATATCTCCTTTCTGAGGTTATATGCCGTAAGAGGGTCAAGAGAACCGAAAGGCTCGTCCATAAGCAGAATTTCAGGCTCTTTTGCTATAGCCCTTGCAACACCAACTCTCTGTTTCATCCCATCGCTTAATTCCCTTGGATAGCTTTCTTCAAAACCGTCAAGACCCACAAGGTCTATGTATTTTTTTGCGAACTCCACCCTTTCTTTTTTAGGTTTGTCCAGAAGAGCCATCTCAACATTCTCAAGAACAGTTTTCCATGGAAGCAGCGAAAAAGACTGGAATATCATATTTACTTCTTTTGTCGGCTTGGTTATCTTTTTTCCCTTAATCATTACAACCCCTTTAGTGGGTTTTTCAAGCCCTGCTATCATTCTTATAAGGGTTGTTTTTCCACATCCGCTCGGGCCTACTACTGCTATGGATTCTCTTTTTTTAACTGAGAAAGTTATGTCTTCCAGCACAGGGACTTCTCTTTTTTCGAGAACATAGGTTTTTGCCATTTTTTTTAAAAGCAGTTCAACCATAGTTACCCCTCAGCAGTATACTTTTCCATTTTCTTAATAGCCCATGCCCAAAGGAATTTGTCAGTAAGGATTATAATAAGTACCATCATCAGCAGGCTGCTAAGAATAAGCGTCCAGTCTCCGAGTGCAGTGCCTTTTGAAAGAAGATATCCAAGACCTCCTGTTTCAGGGGAAAAGGTGATGTCTTTGTATATGATTGATTCACTCACTATTGTTGCATTCCACCCCCCACCTATTGCTTCTATGCTCCCTGCTATTATTGCGGGCAGCATCAGCGGTATTACCATATGCCTAAGCCTCGCCAGGTACGAAAGGTTTAGAAGGTCACCAAGCTCCCCTATTCTACTCGGTATGTGTCTTATGGCCCTCATAATATTGAACAGCAGATACCATTGCATTCCTGTGAGCAGAAGCAGTATGGACGCTATCTCAAGAGCCAGTGAATTTCCAATAAACACTGATGCAGTTTCTATAAGCAGAACGACAATTATAGGGAATACAGCAACAGCAGGTATCGACTGCAGTGTGTCAAAAACAGGAAGCAGCCTGGAATAAAGCCATCTGTTCCTTTCTATAATCAAACCAGCTAAAACAGTCCATAAGAGCGCTATGAAATATGCGATGAGTATTCTCCCTATGGAACTCCCTGAGTATGAAAGCAGCTCAAAAATGTTGATCCCGCTCTGCAAAAACAGGTAAGCCAATGCTGCAATAAGCCCCCCCATAAGGAGTACAGTAAAAAGATAACTTGGTTTGTCTGGTTTTGATTCAGGCTCTATATGTGCAAATTTCAGAACAGGATCAAATATTCCTGTTACATTCTCCAGTTTTTCGCTTATCATTTCGCTTGCATCCTCAACTATGTCCGGAATTCCCTCTTCGAATTCAATATCTGCTCTTGAACGCTGTTTGAATTTTTCAGAATGCCTCATCAGAACACTCCATACAAAGCTGTTAATCAAAAGGACCATCAGGGAAAGGGCAAAAATTCCGATAAGAGAAAGAACTATGTCGCCTGCATATGCCTGTTCTGCAATAAAACTTCCTATTCCGAAAACATGATGAACAGTTCCTCCGAAAGTAGTGAATTCACCAACAACAAGGAAGTACCAGCCGCCCCCCCAGCCTGCGATGCTTCCAGATATCAAAGGCGGGTATATTGCAGGAAATACGATATTTGTAAGATATCTCATCCCGTCTATTCTATTCAGCTTTGCAACTTCCCTTACTGTGTAAGGTATTGTTTTCACTCCTTCTATTACATTGAAAAGTATAGACCAGGCCATGCACGTGAATATAAGGAATATCGTTGCCAGCTCAGCACCAACAATGGGTATACTTAAAAGGAAAATCAATGCAACAGGAAGAAAGCCCAATATGGGGACAGACTGGAGAATATCCATTACAGGCAGCAGATACTTGAAGGCTTTTGCATTGTGTCCCATCAAAACTCCAAAAGAAACTGAAAATACAAGCGCGATAAGGTATGCACCGAACATTCTCAGGAAAGAAAAAACAGATGCTGCTATAAGCTCAAGAAAGCCGAAACCCAGCAAATAGACTGAGCTGACAAGAAAAATAATAATTAAGATTAGCAGCATTCTTTTACTTATCATGTATTTTTTCTAGCTGCTAAATTTATATATGTTTAAGCTTTTTTGGGAATTACTGTAGATGCGGGGAAATGCCTTTTAAGTTCAGGAACAACTACCTTTGATGCATGAAACGCGACTGGTTTAGCATGCTGCTTTTTCCATTCCTTTACTCTTGCTTTTTTTCTTTGCCTTACGTATTTTTTGTATCTGATTGATTTCGCATAGAGAAGGTTTCCCAAAATAGGGGCCCTCCAGAATAAATATGGCTTTAGTTTGGGGATATTGGTCTTTGTATTCCCTGATTTTTCTTCGGCTATTTTAAATACGGCTGTTTTTTCAGAACTTGTTGTTTCTTTTTCAGCAATTTCTGTCTTTGCGGTTTTTATTGTAGTTGTCTTTTCTTCGATAGCAATGTCTGAAGGTTCTGCTTTCTCTCTTTTTTTAATTCCCGAAACAACATGCGGCATAACCAGTTCAGCAACCTCTTTTCTGGGGGGCTCCAGAATGACAGGTTTTGCAGCAAAAACAGAAAGACTTATTGCTGTAGTAAGAAGAACTATCCCTGCAGTTCTTTTCATTTTACTGAAAAGAAGGTTTGCTCTTCCTTTTCCAGCAACTGCTCTGTCTCTTTTCAAGTTCAGTTGTCTGACTGCCCCCTTCATGATTTCACTATATTTTTGATGGTTATTTAAACCTATCCTTTTTCAAATCAGGATTCGTCATTTGCCTTATTCTTCTCTATCTCTTCCCCGAATTTTAGAAGAAATTCATCGAGTTTGTCTTCAGGAATGCTTGCACCTGCAGCCATCCGGTGGCCTCCGCCTACTCCTCCGATTGGCGAAGCGGCCCCCTTTAACGCAAGCCCGAGATTTACGCCCTTTCCACGCGTTGAAACCTTTACTTCTCCTTTTCCTCCAGTTGCGATTCCCATAATCGGCTTTTTCCATACCTGCTGGCCTCTCATGCCGCAGACAATTCCGATAACACTTTCGTCTATCACTCCCCTGCCGTCCAAAAAGAAGAATTTACCAAGATCCTGTATATTTTTAGATGAGAATTCTATTCCCTCCTTAAGCATCCTTCTATGAAGCTGCAGCAGAGACCTTGCTTCCTCGAAATATTCTTCTTTTCCGAGGGAAACACCTATCGCAACTTCGTCTTTTCCGTGCCTTCCGCATGCGTTAAGCAACGTGGAAAATTCATTTGCCTCATAACTTTCGTTCATCGGATTATTCGGGAATACGTAGCTCTCTCCCACCAGTTCATCGACTGATTTTATTTTTCCTCTTTCAACAAGAATATCAGCAATAGCGGAAATAAGTTTTGTTTTTTCTTCATTGCTTAAGCCGGAATATCTCCTGTATCTATCGTCCTCCTTTAACTCAATACCCAAAGAATTCAATAGTTTAACAGCCCTGTCTTCACGATAGGATATTCCAGGGATATATGGGTCATCAGAGTATTCAAGGAACTGAATCAATCCTCTTGAATACCTTCCGTAAAACATCAAATCATTTTCAATTTTTATATTTCCCTGTTCAACGCCTTCAAGCATTATTTCGCGGTTCTTTCCCTTCAGAGGATACTGCATATCACCAACAGCCCCAACAACCGCAAGCTCAACCCTTTCCTTGAAAACAGAATATGCCGTTCCTGATGCGCTCAACTCTTCCCCGCCATCTATTCCGTAAAGCAGGGGATTGACCTGCAGCTTCTCAACGCCTTCGGTCTGGTGATGGTCTATTATTACTACATCGTTAAGCTCGTTGACCCGTTTGCTCCCTCCTCCAAGGTCAACGAATATCACTTCTTTCTCATTCTTCAATTCATCAATAATCCTGTCATCAACCTTTTTCACGCATTTCCTTCGGTATTTCCTGTTCTCCTTGGAAAAAGCAGATACGACTATGGCTCCTGAACTGGTGCCGTCCGCGTCGTAATGATGTACAATAAGCGGGTCTTTGAATGAAAATGCGACTTTTTTGGCTTCTTCGCACGCCTCTTGGAAATTCATAATCTCTTTAAATAAAATAGTCTTTAAAATTTAGATGTTTAGAAACATGTTAAGGTGAATATTGTGCAAATCAAGAAGTCGGATTTCTCAGAATGGTATAATACTATTATAAAAGAGGCAGAACTTTGCGACATCCGCTATGGTGTAAAAGGGTTCGTGGTTTTCATGCCATGGGCTGTAATGTCGATGAACAGGATGTTTGACATGTATGAATGCGAACTCCAGAAAAAAGGCCACGTCCCCGCATTATTCCCTGCTCTTATTCCCGAATCTTATTTAACAAAGGAAAGCGAGCATGTTGAAGGGTTTGTTCCCGAAGCATTCTGGGTTACATCTGCAGGAAAAAATGAGCTTGAGGAAAAGCTTGCAATGAGGCCCACTAGCGAGACAGCAATGTATTCCATGTATTCATTATGGATTCACGGCCTGAAGGATTTGCCCCTGAAGATTTATCAGAGATGCCAGGTGTGGAGATACGAAACCAAGGCAACCAAGCCGTTCATCCGCTCCCGTGAATTCTACTGGATTGAGGCGCATGATGCATTTGCCACAAAGGAAGAAGCGGAAGCGCAGGTAAAGGAGGACATGCAGATGGCCGAAAACATCTTACATCAGGAATTCGGAGTTCCATTCCATTTTTTCAAGAGGCCGCAGTGGGATAAGTTCCCCGGAGCTGTTGACACCTTCGGTGCGGATACGCTGATGCCGGACAGGAGAACACTGCAATTGCCGAGCACGCATCTTCTCGGCCAGCATTTCGCCAAACCGTTCGATATAAAATACATGGATGAAAACGAGGAAGAAAAGTATGTATGGCAGACTACCTACGGCCCTGCAATTTCAAGAATATATGCGGCGGTGATTGCAGTTCACGGAGATGACAAAGGGCTTGTGCTTCCATTCGACCTTGCTCCTATCCAGATTGTTATTGTTCCGATATACAGAAAAGATTCAGAAAAACAGGTTATGAAGAAATGCAAAGAGATTCAGAAAAAACTCTCTGAAAAATACTTCGTTAAACTTGATGACAGCGAAGGCACTCCCGGCTCAAAATACAACCACTGGGAAATGAAAGGACTTCCAATCAGGGTTGAAATCGGTCCTAAAGACCTGGAGAAAAAATCAGTGATGCTTGTGAGAAGAGATACGCTTGAGAAAAAGCAGGTGAAGGAAGACAATCTGAATGATGAAATAGAAAAGGCAAGGACTGAGATAAAGAAAAACCTTGTCAAAAAAGCAGACAGCTGGTTCAATAAACAGGTTTCAGAAGCAGATAGTATCAAGGATTTGGCAAAAGAACTTGAAAAATCAGGCTTCATAAAAGTCCCATTCTGCACTGATGAGCTTGAAGGAAAGGAATGCGCAGAAGTTGTCAAGAATGAAACTCATGCAAATGTCCGCGGAACCCTCTATGGAAAGAATGAAAAGCCGAAGGGAAAAAAGTGCATAGCGTGCGGAAAGACTGCAAATGTCTATGTCTATGCTGCGAGACAGTATTAAAAAAGTTTTCAAAGATTTATCAGCATGACTGCCCAGAAGAGCCTAGCTTCTCAGAAAGTAGCTGCATATGTTTCACTTGTGAAGGAGAGCCAGAAGTTTTGGGATTTCCTTCTTGTTTTTCTTGCAGCTCTGCTAACACTCTCTGCGATACAATTCTATCCGTTTCTTATACTTCTTGTTCTTGCGGCAGTTTGCGGTGGGGTAGCATACCGCAGTCCTCCGATAGGCCTTATTGCATTGTTTATCCTTGCATTTCCGGCAGTTATCTACCAGTCTTCAATCTTCGGATGGATTTTTCTTCTTGTAATTGCGCTTGTACTGTTTGAAGCGTTTTCAAACTGGAAGCTGATATCAATACTTCTTATACTCATAATGGCCCCATTCAGTTTTGGAAGGATTCCTTATGTGGGCCTGATTTCAATATTCGGAATGGTTGCTTCAGCATTTTATTTCGGTTCAAGAAAAAGTATTCTTGTTGCAGTTCCATCTGTACTCTGCATCCTTCTTCTTTCTTCATTGTTCCTTGTGCAGAACAGTGCTTTCATGCCGGTTAACCTTCTGATATACTCTTCAAACGAGGAATTGGTATTTGGAAGAAATGCAGTAGGATTGATGGACATAGGGATGGAACTCGGAAATGCTTTTGCAAGGTTTGTGGATCCAAGCAATATTGGCTTGTTTTTTGCTTCCCTGGGCACAATGGCGTCTCACTTGTATAATATACTTGTAAGCGATTCAGGCCTTATACAGTTGATTGCCTGGGCCATAGTTCTTTATCTTGTGAGTTTTATTTCTGGAAGGCTTAAAACACGGCCGCAGCTTTTATCAAGCCTTGCACTTCTTCTGCTGATTCCAATATATTATTTTGTATATCTTGTTTCTGCAACACCTTTCAACATCGGGTTCCCCATAGTTGTTGTAATATCGATTATAGGGTTCGGCCTGCTGGAACAATTTGGGTTTATGATAACCAGGGAGGCGGCAATAGAACGTTCTGAAAAAATGAAGTCATACGGCAAATTCGGTTTCAAGGACGTGGGCGCGGCAAGCAAGGAATCACTTTCTGATGTTGGCGGATATACTGATGTAAAGCAGGAACTCAGGGATGCAATCATAATGCCGCTGGAAAAACGTGATATAGCACACGCATACGGGATGAAGCCGCCATCAGGAATTCTTTTGTTCGGACCTCCAGGTACAGGTAAAACCATGCTTATGCGCGCTCTTGCAAAAGAGCTTAGGTATAATTTTGTTGAGGTCAAATGTTCCCAGATTTTATCGCAGTGGTATGGTGAGAGTGAGAAGAACATTGTCGAAATTTTCAACAATGCTCGAAAGACAGCTCCCACAATCCTTTTCTTTGATGAGATTGACAGCATAGGAAAGAAAAGGAGTGCTGCGGGCACTGACGAAGTAACACCAAGGGTTCTAAGCGCTCTTTTGCAGGAAATGGATGGTGCGGTAAAATCAAAATCAAATGTTATCGTTGTTGGAACAACAAATGTTCCCAACCAGCTGGATCCTGCTTTATTGAGGCCGGGAAGATTTGACAAGATAATTTATATGAGGCTTCCAAGTGCAAGTGAAAGAGAGCAGATATTCAAAGTTCTGACAAGCAAGCTTCCACTTGATAGCGATGTTGATTTCAAAATGCTTGCTAAAAAAACAGAAAGATATTCCGGTGCGGACATAAGCAATGTTGTAAAGGAAGCAAAGAGGATGGCTGCAAAACAGGCATCATCCTCAGGAAAGATAGTTCCGCTCTCCATGGACTATTTCCTGAGACTGATTAAAGTGATAAAGCCAAGCACGACATACGGCCACATAGAAGAATACGAAAGATTCAGGATGGACTTTGAAAGAAGCGTTGCCGTTGAGGAAAAGGAACCAGTAAAGAAAAAAATAGTGGAATGGAAGGATGTTGCGGGGATGGAGGATGTTAAAAAGGCTCTTCTTGAAGCAATTCAGCTGCCTCTTCTCCATGAAGATTTAATGAAGAAATTTGAGATAAAGCCCAGCAAGGGTGTCCTTTTATTCGGACCTCCCGGTACAGGTAAAACCCTTCTTGTAAAGGCGGCTGCCAATGAACTTAACGTTTCGTTCCAGTCATTGAGCGGGGCTGACCTGATGAAAAGGGGCCCGTTCTATGCCACAGGGATAATTAAAGAAGCATTCAATAGGGCAAGGGAAAACACACCTGCAATTCTTTTTATTGATGAAATAGAGACGTTTGCTCCTGCCAGGGGGGCGTCTTCTTCTGACATAGTCGGGCAGTTTTTGACTGAAATGGACGGCGTAAGAGAACTTAAAGGCGTAGTTATAGTTGCAGCAACAAACAGGCCCGACCTTCTTGATACAGCATTGTTGAGGCCGGGAAGATTTGACAAGATCTTTTATATACCTCCTCCTGATGAGCCAACTAGAAGGGAGATATTCAAAATACATCTCGGTGAATTTATCAAAGGGGTTAATATAGAAGAGCTTGCCAGGCTTACTGAAGGATTCAGCGGAGCAGATATAGCATCTGCATGCCAGCAGGCTAAAATGCTTGCATTAAGGCAGAAGCTTGCAGGTGAAAAGCCAGGCGTATCCACGGCAGTTATGAAGAAGATACTGTCAGGCAGAAGGCCTTCAATAACAGCGACGATGCTCAGGTTGTACCATTCATTCCTTGAAAAATACGGGGAGAGAAAGTAATGGTAAGTGCTGAGATTGGCAGCTATCTTGTTGAAATGCTTGTTCTTAAGAAAAAAACAGGCCACGTTACTGCAAAAAAGCTTTCTGACAGGCTTAATGTTTCATGTGCTGCAGTGACACAGATGGTAAGAAAGCTTGATGATGGAGACTTTGTAAGGCACGAATCATATGGTGAAATAAGGCTTACAAGCAGGGGTAAGAAAATTGCAAAGAAAATCCTTGCAAAGCGCCGTTTGATGCGCTCTTTGCTTCTTATTTCAGGGATTAAGAGGGGTTCCAGGCAGGAGGCGGAGTATCTCTCTTCTTACCTTTCTGACAGGGTTTATGATTCACTTTACACTTTTATTCTGGAATCTGCAAAGTCCAATGCTGGTGCGGTTCCCCTAAATAAGTCCAGTTTAAAATCAAAATTGGCTGTTGTTGCAATTACTGCAAGGGCAAATACCAGAAAAAAACTACAAAACATGGGAATAACTGCAGGTGTTGACATTACTGTGAAGGATATACAGTCCAGGAGCATTACTGTTCATGTTGACTCATCAAACCAGGAGATAAGCAAAAAAGATGCAAAGAGTATACTCGTTATTCCTCTATGATTATTTGTGCATCATCCTGTACATTTTTTTAACTTCATCTGTTGTTGTTGCTTCTTTTACTGATTTATCGTCCCTGAGCATCAGCATTCTGGGAAATCTTAATGCATATCCCTTCTCTTTCTTAAGCCCGCAGGTATGTGTTGGGGATAAAGTGATCTCATCAAACGCAACCTCAACAACATATTTAGGCTCCACCCAGAAATCAGGTTCTATCCTGTAGTCTAAATCCTTCGGAGGATCTTTTCTTTTGATTTTATCCAGCATTTTCTTAAGCATGACCATTTCCTCCTCAGTAAATCCAGAACCTATCTTTGCTACTGTTTCGAATTTTCCCCTGTCTTGATTATATACCGCAACAAGAAGACCTCCGAATTTGAATTCTGCCCTATGCCCTTTTCCCAGCAGATATCCCACAATAACGCCGTCTATGGTATCTACGGACTTTCCATATGATTTTTTCAATTTTATCCATGCGAATTTCCTTTTTCCTGCAGTATATGGGGCTTCCAAATCCTTTGCCATTATCCCTTCAAGGCCCTTTTTTTGTGCTTCCTTGAATAATTTTTCCAGTTCTTTTGGTTTTTCAATTATTTTACATTCGCTTAATTTCAGTATTCCCTTAGGAAATATTTTTTCAAGCTGCTTTCTTCTTTTTTCATAAGGTTCGGTGGTATAATCTTTTCCGTTGACATAAAGCACGTCAAAACAAAAAAGATTGAGGGGGAGTTCTTTTGATGCCTTTTCAATCCCGTATTTTCTTCTCCTGTGCATAGTCTGCTGGAATGAAAAGTATTTTTCTTTCTTTTCGTTGTAGGCGAGGGCTTCAGCTTCAAATATTATTTCTTTTTTCCTTAATTTTTTTATTGTATCAACAACATCAGGGAACATGTGCGTCATTTTTTCCAGTTTTCTTGAATACAATATGACTTCTTTTCCTTTTTTATGGCACTGCAGCCTGAATCCGTCGTATTTCTCCTCAACAGCGCATTTGCCTATCTTTTTGATTATCTCTTCTCCGCTGCTCAATCTTTCTGCCAGTGCAGGCATCAACGGCTTGAAAGGCTGGACTTTGAACTTTTCAACTTTCTTTTTGTTTTCATAGAATAACTTTGCAACATAACCTATGTCAGAACATATATTGTATGCCCTTTCAAGTTTTTCCCTCCAGGATTTGTCTTTAATCTTTGCAACTGAGAGTGCATCCAGTATTGTCGGGTCCCCTACTCCAAGCCTCAATTTTCCAACTACGAATCTTATTATGTATCTTGCTTCAAGAGCAGATGCATTATTGAGAAGTTCAACCAGGTATTTTATCTTTAATTCATTACTGCCTTTTCCTGATGTTTCTGCCATTTTCATAAATGACTTGTATATTGATGTAACAGTCAAGTCGCTTTTGCCAAGGGATTGCTGCCTTTTCTTTTTTAGGAATTCTTCTGCAGTTTTTCCCAGGTCCCCGCTTTTCTTGAATTCTTTGTCTACTTCCTTTACAGAATGGCCTGTTGAAGATGCTATTGCTTCGACTGCAAACCTTTCCCCCATTCCAAGGTCAATTCCTTCATGAGGGGGAGCTACGTTTCCCTGCACGAAATAAGTGATTTTTTCTATCTCCTCACTGTTTGCTTTTTTGAATAGCTTGGCCAGGATATCAGTCATCTCTATTCTTCCGCTTTTTTCTTCAACTTTTTCAAAAACTTCGGCAACATCCCTAAAATCCATGAAACATATTCAGAAATCGAATTAAAAAAGGTTTATCCCTGAAGATTCTTTATGAAAATAGTCCATTTCAACAAAAAAGAGGGCGAACTTAAGGTTGCAGCCGATACAGTTGAAGACCTCTGGCATCTTTCCAAAGTAATTAAAGATGGGGATGAGGTTGAAAGCAGAACCTTCAGAACATATAAGGTCGGAACAAGGGAAGAGAAAAAGTCAGTCAGAATAAGAGTGAATGCAGAAGAAGTAAAGTTTTCAGAATCTGCAAACAGGCTCAGGGTCCTTGGAAAAATAATATGGGGGTCTCCTGAGGAATATGTTCAGCTGGGAAGGCACCACACAATTGAAGTTGGTCCGGGAGACGTTGTTAAAATAAAGAAGAAATGGATGAAGCATGAGATTGACAGGTTGCGTTCTGCTGAAAAGGAAACAAAGAGGCCCAAGTTATCCGTAGTCGTACTTGATGATGACCATGCTCTTTTTGCTTATCTGAAGCCGTACGGTGTTGAATATGGGGCAACAGTAAGAAATCCAGGCAGAAAAAGGGATGATGATTATGAAAAAAAGGAAAAAGAATATTTCGGCCAGATACTTTCCAATCTTGAGAGGATGAAAGGAAAGATAGTGGTTGCAGGGCCTGGTTTTACAAAAGACAATTTCAAGAATTTCATAAAGCAAAAAAACCCTGAACTTGCGAAAACCATAATATTTGATACCTGCAGTTATGCAGAACCGAGCGGAGTTAATGAACTTATGAAAAGAGGAGTTCTTGAAAAAGCAGCAGGTGAGGCAAGATTTGAGAAAGAGGAAAAAGAGGTGGAGGATTTCTTTACTGAAATATATAAGGAAACTGGAAAGGCTGCGTACGGGCTTGAACAAGTTAAAAAAGCAGTTGAAATAAGTGCGGCTTCAAAAGTTCTGGTTCTGGACAGCGTGCTTAGAAAATCAGAGGATGCTGAAAAACTGGTTGAAGCTGCTGAAAGATCAGGTGCTGAAGTAATTGTAATATCAGAAGAAGGCAATCCGGGATTGAAGCTTAAGAATTTCGGTGGAGTGGGCGCCCTATTAAGATGGAAGATAGAATAATTATGCCTTTAATTTGTTTAATTCTTTCAACTCCAGCGGATAGAACTCATCATCAAGAATACTGTCCCTTATTTTTACCCGGAGTCTTATTGCATCTGGTGGAATTCCAGGCAGGGTGTCATCGAGTATCTCCTCTATGAGCTTTTTGTTTGAGCTAAAATAAGGATTATCATGCAAACAATGCAGTTGCTGATCAACATCTTTTATTGAACGCATATGCCTCAAGGCTTCGAGCATACTCTTTTGCACTTCTTCATCCCTCTCTTCGAGTATGTACCATGTAAGAAGATGGTGTGTTAAATCAGGTCTGTTTATACAGTCAAGAGCCTTAACTGCGGAAATCCTTATGTCTCTTTCTTCATTTTCAAGGTTTGCTCCTATAAGCACCAGGTCATTTTCTGTAAGAAGGTGTCCATTTTCCTTTATTCTTTCCAGAACTGCATACCTGATGGCTTGTTCAGGATTTCCAAGCAGGACCACCAAATCTGAAAATGAGCGATTGGTTCTTTTTCTAAGCTCGATTTCCCATAATGCATGGACTATCTCGTACATGACTTCTGCATCCCTGTCATCATAGAGCTGGTGTTCAAGTATATCATATATTGTTTGGTTGTCAGACATTGAAAGAACATGTACAGCCCCCATCCGCACATTTGCATCAGGTATTCTAAGGGAATCAGCAACTTTCAGGTAATCCTCTTGGTCAAGGTCTTCTTTTATCTCTTTTAACTGAAATATGACATCCATAATCGTTGTACCGTTGTAGGAAAGCGCCTTTATCAGAATTTCTTTTTTATCGGGACCTTTTATGCTTGCTAATGCCCTGACTGCATTAATGCGTGAAAGCTTGTCAGGATCCATAATCCATCTTTCACATTTTCTAAGAAGTTCTTTTTTGCTTTGCTTCGCTGGCGATGTGTTAGGCAGTATGCCTTCTGACCCTTTTCTCAAGTGTTTGGGTGCCATGAAACTACCCTTGCAGGAAAAATTTATAAATAGTGGTATCTTTTTCAGAGAGTATAAACCGGACTTTTCATTTGGCACCTAAAATTTGAATTTTTTCTTTAAGTCCTTGAGGCTCAGGGTGTTCAGAATATGTTTTTTCTCGCACCATCCCCTGCGTGCCTGTGCCAAGCCGAATTCCATATAGTCCATGTGCTTACTGTCATGAGAATCAGTGCCCAGCGTAAATTTTATTCTGTCCCTTGCATGGTATATATTGACATAGTTTAGGTCAAGCCTCTCAGGCTGGCAGTTTATCTCAAGAAAGGTTCCTGTCTTTTTGGCTGCATCGACCACTTCATCAAAATCAAAATCATATGGCTGTCTTGAACCTATAAGCCTGCCCGTAGGATGCGCTATTATGTCAATATGCTCATTCTCCATAGCAGTTATGATCCTTTTGGTCATTTCTTTTTTAGACATCCTGAATTTAGTATGTACTGCAGCAGTTGCTATATCAAGCGTCTTAAGTGTCTTGTCGCTTACGTCTATTGTGCCGTCCGGTTTTATATTGGTCTCGCTTCCTTTTAACAATCTTATTCCCTTGAGTTTCTTGTTCAATTCATCAATCTTTTTTCCCTGTTTCAGCATTTTCTTTTCAGACATGTTTTTTGCAACAGGCACAAGTACGCCTCCATGATCGGATATCAGAAGATACTCGTAACCTTTTGATTTTGCAATAGAAGCCATCTCCTCTATAGTATTGCGGCCTTCGCTCCACTTAGTATGCGAGTGCAAATCACCTTTGATATCTTTAAGTTCAACCAGCTTCGGTAGTTTTCCTTTCAATGCAGCTTCAACTTCACCCATATTCTCTCTAAGTTCGGGAGGGGCCCACTGCTTCATGCCCAATTTCTTATAAACTTCCCCCTCTGTTTTTCCTGCCACGCTTTCCTTTCCTTTAAACAATCCATATTCTGAAAGCTTCATCTTTTTTGAGATTGCCAGTTTTCGCAGTGCAACATTATGCTCTTTTGAACCGGTGAAATACATCATTGCTGAACCATATACTTCTTCGTCAAAAACACGTAAATCAACCTGCAGTCCGCTTCCGAGTTTTATTGATGATTTGGAAGGTCCCTTTGCAATAACTTTAATCCCCTTTTCTATTTTACTGAAGTAATCCATTACTTTCTTCGGTTCTTTTGATACAATTAGAATATCAAGGTCTCCTACTGTCTCCTTTCTTCTTCTGAAAGAACCGACTACCTCAAGTTTTTTAACCTCTTTAAGTGCACCCAATTTTTCTGCAAGTTCATTGGCTATTGGAGTTGCCTGTGAAAGAAGCATTCTTTTTCCGCTTTTTTTTGCACTTTTTATTCCGCTTTTTATCTTTTCTTCACTTTTTTCCCCAAACCCCGCGAGTCCCTTAACCTTTCCTTTTCCAACGGCCTTTTTCAGGTCATCTAGATTTTTTATTCCGAGTTCTTTGTAGAGCTTTATCGCCTTTTTTGGTCCTAGACCTTCGACTTTTCCAAGTTCCTCAAGGTCAATGGGAAATTCCTTTTTCAGCCTATCATAATATTTCAGTTTTCCTGTTTCAAGATATTCTGATATTTTTGCAGCTATATGTTTTCCTACTCCTGGAATGTCTTCAAGCTCCCCCCTCTTCCAGATCTTTGAAATATCTTCTGATAATTCTTCTATTGACCTTGCCGCCCTTCTGTAAGCACGCGGCTTGAATTCTACTTCCTGTGCTTCAAGGATATCTGCTATTTCGTACAGCATTTTTGCAATTTCCAGATTTTTCACGAATCCAATACGTAAGTTAGTTTTATAATCAATAAGGAAATCTATTATGCAGGTGTTTGAAAATGCCCTATAAAAACATAAGGGGTCTTCCCAAGCCCGTAAGGGATAATCTACCTAAAAAAGCACAGGAAATATACATGAAGGCGTTCAACAATGCGGATGAGAAATACAAGGATGAAGTAACAGCGCATAAAGTAGCATGGAGTGCTGTGAAAAAAGAATACAGGAAGAAAGAAGGAAAATGGGTTAAAAAATAAATTATACGTTCTGATTTAACCTAAAAAACCATTTGGAATAACTTTATAAAACATACCTGGCT
>Ga0180433_10004711_pt1 | contig 18937 bp, 32 predicted proteins | sample SS_ome_8_FD_132980 | JGI IMG/M metagenome (GOLD analysis project Ga0180433, IMG submission 132980) | Hypersaline lake sediment archaeal communities from the Salton Sea, California, USA - SS_1_D_1 metaG | ecosystem: Environmental > Aquatic > Non-marine Saline and Alkaline > Hypersaline >... | reverse complement strand
TTTTTATATCTGTGATTATTAAAATTATTTTTAGTATCTTCTAATTTTTTATCATAATGGGTTGCTCTTAAATTAGCACTTTCCATTAATATTTCATGTGTTGTTTTAATTTCCATAGCAATTACCTCTTATTTTACTTAATATCAGGATTTAACGAAGTGTCCGAAGGACATTTGGGATTTTGCTTGTCAAAATCCGTTAAATCCTTATTATGCGTGTCGTTAGACCAAAAGTCAGATAAATTATTTTGACTTAACCTTTTATTACAAATATCTATGTATTGTGGGCTTATTTCAAATCCAACATATTTTCTATTTAATTGCTTACAGGCGACTGCTGTTGTTCCAGACCCCATAAAGCAATCTAAAACAATGTCATTTTCATTTGAAAAGTTATTAACGAGTGTTCTGAAAAGTTTTAATGGTTTAGGACAAGGGTGGTTACCAATTTCTTTCTGCATACTTATATTTTGAGTAATCAAATCAATGTGGATTTTGTGTTTAATCTTTTCAGAACATAAATAATATAAAATAGGTTCCCATACATTTATACCCATAACTTTATTAAATGAATTAGCATTAGGTTTATTCCATATTATAATTGCTTTTGGGTTCTCTATATCTAACCAATGATGGAGATTATTATATCCTGGTGTAATAAGTATTACTCCTCTGCATACTCTTTTTAATTCTTTAAACCATTCAGAACACCATTTTTTATATTCTTCTTCATCATTGACATCTTTATATTCATCATAATTTAAATCTACATTATAAGGTGGGTCTGTAAGCACCAAATCTATTGAATTATCTTCTACTTCTTTTAAGCCCACAATACAATCTTTTTGATATATTTTGTTGAGTTCCATTTTTATCTGACTTTTGAGTTTTTGCGTAAGCAAAAATTACGCATAATACTACATATCAGCAAAAGACTCTTATCTAGGATGTTAAGTCTTAAGCTATTGTTATCTTTATGTTCGTAGTCTCTTTTTTTGTTGTCATTTGTTAGTATTAATTTCATTTCTCCTTGCTCCATCTTAGTAAGTATCCTGACTTCTTTCTAATCTTCTTGTCCTTGCCTCTCTTTCCAACATTCTTTGCTTTCTTCAACCCAAGTTTTGTTCTTTCAGATATTAACTCCCTTTCAAATTCAGCAACAGCCCCAAAGATATGGAACAATAGTTTCCCATTTGGAGTTGAAGTATCAATATCCTGTGTCTTACAGATTAAATCAATCTTCCATAGCTTAAACTTACTGACAATATCAATTAAATGCTGTAAACTTCTTCCCAACCTATCTAGCTTCCAAATGATTACTGCTTCAAACTCTCTCTTATACGCAGATTTCATCATTTCGTTTAAGGCAGGTCTACTATCCTTTGAACCAGAAATCGTGTCTGTATAGACCTTAAAAACACTATAACCCCTATTAGTACAGAACTCTCTAAGTTCATCCTCTTGTTTCTTAGGATCTTGCTCTTCTGTACTAACCCTGCAATAGATTGCAACTTTCATTCTCGTTTATCCTCCCTCTCACACAAAGGTAATAAAGACTCTCCACTTAATTCTTCAAATAAATACCTCTGTTTACTTTGGTGTTTACACTCTACAAAAGAGATACAATAAGGAGTACCATTAAAGTTAAATAATGAACCACACTCCCCGTTTTCTTCTATTGAGTCGTCTATTGTTTTTTGGAAATAATGTTTTACTCTCTTGTGTGTTGTTTCGTATGGTCTGTATTTATTCATTTTAATAACCCTCCGAAGAACCACCACATACTTATACCCACACATAAACATTCCCAAGCAAAAATTATTGTCCACTTGAGATATTTATTCTTTGTTTTATTGTATGCTATTTGTCCGATCATTTTTACTTTTTTTCTCCTAACACCTTATCTTTTCTTTTCTCTCTATATTGTTGTCTTATCTTATGACAATACTCACAAACAATTCCATCTTGATATTCATAATCGTTTCCTCCATGAAATGATTTTTCAATTATACCTGGTAATCTTATTCCACAGTCCACACAAAATTGTTTTGTCATTTTTGATTATGGGTGGGGAGGAAAAGAGGTGACATCAAAACCTCCCCTTCGTTTCTATTGAAGGAAACGATTATGATATTCCACTTATCCTCAATGATTCCTGTTCTTTTTTTGTTGTTGGATTAGTCACCATCACTTTTCTAAATTTAATCTTCTTTCCAACTAACTGTCCTGGTTCATCAACACCTGAATTATCTTGAAGATAATTTGTGTTTGTTTTGTTAAGATCAAACATATAATCTTTACTCGAAGATTTTAAGTGTAATCTTATCTTATTCCTATCTTCAAACTTTACGTTCTCTACTGCTTTTATCTCAAACTCTTGAAAATCTGATATAACATCATCAGCTTTCAAAAACAAATTGGAATTGTAATCATCCCAACTTCCTATATTTCCTTCTTGTTCCATTTCCTTTTCTCTCCGTCACTCTCCTTTTCTGGAGTTGTGAGTATGATTGGGGGCACTGAGATACCATAGGTCAGTTAGTAACTTTCCTCATATCAATCAAAACTGAATCCAAATGGTTTAAGGATGCTTCATTCCTGACCTGACCTGGTTCACCAAAAAGACCCACAATGTATCCATGAGTTCCGCTTTCACCAACATAATATTTTCTCGCCCCCAGTTTCTGACGGATAGGTGAGGAAAAGAGGTATTTTATCTTAACAGTGTAAGATAAAAACCCCACCTATCTTTCGCCAATATTACTTATTAACTTCCTCCTTGATTTTTTCTAACTCATCAATCTTTTCTATCTTAAAATCTTCTTTGAGTTTTTCTTTCTCTTTTGAAGTATCTCCAACCATATCTTTAATTTCTTTTTTCCATTTCTCGATTTCTTTATTGAATCCTTCAATCAATCCTTTTACCATATTTTTATCTTCTTCCATTTTACCTCCCTCTATTTATCCTTTGGTTTAATCTATAAAAAGAATAACCTGCAATTATAAATATGACTAATATTAAAAACCATATACCCAATCCTATTAATTTTCCTTTTAAGATCTCATCCATTTTTCATATTGATATAATTTTCTTGCTATTTCTTTTTTACTCATTTTCATTATTTCTGTCCACATTTTAAATCGTACCAAAAGGATAATATTCTATTAATCTTTTAAATGGTTCATCCATTTTTATAAAATGACTATCCCTTCCACCTTTCTTATAAACTCTGTACTTTCTCTTCATCTTCTTGTCGGATTACATTTATGAGATTCTTTATATAAAATCCTCTTTTTAGCACTCAATCCCTTTCATTTAACCAATCTATTAATAGTTTCTACCATTTTACACGTCTCCCCCCCAAAGTGTCACATCTCTAAACCCTTCCTTTATAAATAAATTGCCAATTTCAGGTATAGAGAGAGACACAGAATATATTAAAACTTCCATTTTGATTTTACCTCGCGCGTACTCTTATCATGCCCCCAAAGTGTCAACTAAACTGTATGTTAGTAGTAACACTTTTTTATTATTTTTATCTTTTCCTCCATTTTTTTATCATATTTCTAACAACTCTTTGAATAATTTCATTTAATAATTTATAATCTTCATCAATCACATCAAAATTTCCAACATTTCCACAAAGACACCTTATTTTTACTAATCCATCCAATAAAAGATAAAAATGGTGTCTATATCTTGCTGTATAGATTGCTTCAGCCCCCATATCCTCCTCTTTGTATAGATCAATTTGTAAATCTGATATATACAATTTAAAGAGGTTATCAATCTTCTTTTTATTAAAGGAGACCACAAAACTGTTTAAATAATCATATATTGCCAAGAAAACCTTATTATCCATTTTAAAGTTTATTTCTTCTATTTTCTCAGAATCTTCAACAGATTTAATATGTTCATCATCTTGATAATAGATTAATAATCTACTCAAAAATGAGTTATCAATCTTCTTTGCCAAAGAATGAATGTTACTACACCCAAATATCCCGTTAGAGACCGCTAACATCTTTGCAGTCATTTTACCATTCAATTTACCATTTCCTGAGCTAAATACTCTCTTTTTGTGCTCTAATAAAGGATTAAGCATTGCTAACTGAACTTCTCTTTCATCTGCTTCTATTCTAACCAATATTCTCAAAAATTCATCAATTATAGATAATCTATTAGATTGTATTAATGAACCCACTTGAGGGGTTGTACTTCTAAAACTTGGAACTAAAGATTTAATAGTTGAACCAGAACCCTCAACAATCTCTTGGTCTTCTTCAAATTTCCAATCAATAGCCTCTTCAAGAGTGCTCTTTCCACTTCCTTGTCTAGCAATCATAAAAAGATGTAATGGGTAATTATTTATCTTTCCTGAAAATAAAAAAGACCCAACTAATTTTTCAAAATATTCTGGGTGGCGATAAGAATTTCCATCAGGGTGAGAAAATAAATAATTAAAAAATCTATCTTGAGTAAGATTTAATCTTTTTGTAAAATTAAAAAATTCTTCATTATTATGAAATTTTATTTCTCTACTTTTTGCGGTATGAACAAAAATAATTGGAAGTTTTGTTTTAATTTTTAAAGTATTTCCTACATCTACATTGTCTGTTGGATTATATAATGTTCCATAAATATCAAATTCTCCAACATCTATTTTATCTTGAGAGAAAATAAAATATTCTCTACTTCCAGAATGAAATTGATAAATATAAAACTCTCCTGTTAAGTGGTCAACATGTTGCCACCCCTTTCCAGGACTGCCTTCAGAAAAGTAAGTTAATTCCCATTTTTTTTCATCATCCTCTTCTCTTATCCATATATTTAATAATACAACTTCTTTTTTAAACTCAAAGAATTGATTTGTTACCTTACCATGTTTATGAACATTCTTATTAATTATAAATCTTAACTCATGTTCTTTAAAAAATGAATTTTCCATCGCTTTCTTTAATACATTTATTCCACTTATCCCATCAGATTTAATAATTGAATGTGGAATCTCATTTTCATACACCTCTTGAGCTGCTTGTTCCATCAAATCATTTATGCCATGTTTATCGAACATTTGAATTGTCTCACCCCCTTTTTTATCCATTCTTCTAATCTCCGTTACTTAACCACTCTTTAACAGCCTTATTTGTCTTCAATCCATTTAAACAACGAATTAAGGTCATTATCCTAACTTTATTGTTTTCCAATATCTAACCCCTCCTTTTTAGATAAGTCCTCTGTATGGGCTTTATTTTGAGCCTCATGTACAAGTCCAAGTTTTACTTCAAACTCTTTACCAAATAAATCTAAGTTATCTACAAATTGTTTTGGGATGGTCATTATATAAGAACCACTTCCTCCGTCTCTTATCCTTGCTTTAAATTTTGGTATTTCCATTTTGATTATTTCTCCCCCCTTGCATATTAAATATGCCTCAACATAATCCACCGTAAGGTTTTAAACTAAGAATCATTATTCATTTATATAGTTTTCTATACTCCAAACTCTATAATTATCATTACTCTGAAGGGAGTAAAGGCTTTATTGGAACTTTAGTTCTAGTTATCCCAGTTTCAAAGTTTATATTATAAATTGAGTTGTCATTTCCATAACAGACACAAGAATTTATATCTAACTTTTCCATCCCATATTGGAAAGGGGTATTTTTAATCGCTTCAATATTATTATAAAAATAAACCATTCCAAAGCTACACATAATTATTAGAAAGATCCATAAAAAAATTAAAAAATAATTTCCATACTTTTTTAAAAATTCAGCTATAGTCATTTTTTCATAGCTTCTTCAATTCTTTGCAGTTGAATCAATAAAGCTCTTCTGAAAGTTCCATTGTTTTGTAAAGCTTGTTCTTCTTCTAACATCGCTTGAAGTTTTTCATTATCTAATTTAGGTTTTTGTTCAGGTTCACTAACCTTAACTTCCGTTGGTGGTGTTGGTGGTTCTGGTAAATTTTTTCCTTCGAGTTCTGCAAGTCTTTCTTTCAGTTTACTTAATTCATCTTCTTTATTTTTCTTTTTGAATACCATTTATTTTTTCCTCCTCAATCTTTTTAATTTTGTCTCGTAATTTTTTCATCTCTTTAAGTTTTTTCTGTTCATTACTTTTTTTAATCATTTCTGTAAACCATTTCATAGTTCCTGTTCCAATTATAAATCTTATGAGTTTAATAAAACCAAAAATAAATAATCCTAAAAATACAAAGAAGAAAGTCATATTTACAAATGGAAGTATTTGATCAGTTAAGCTCATATTGGTGGCGGGGTATTAGGTACTGGTACTGCAGAACCCCCTCCTCCACAAGATGTAGCATAAGCTTTGCTCATCATTATATCTGCTTTATCAATTACACTTGAAGCACTATCAATAACTCCAGGTAAAACCTTTCCAAGTTGATAGAACAATACAACTAATCCAATAATGACTATCAACATAAAACCAGCGTTGATAATCATACCACCATACTTATCCCAGAAATTTTGTTTTTGATGTCTAAATTTTAGATTTCTATCGATAGCCAATCTAAACATTCTCATATCATGGTCGATAAATTTACATTTAATTATTCCTTGTTTAATACCATCTTTAATCCTGATGTTTAAATCTTCCATTCCAATATTGATTAATTCACCATCTTCTCTTTCAAAATACCAAACTTCAAAAGCTCCCATCTCTATCGTCGGTACAGGAAGATTTCTTTTTGTTCTTAATAAGTTTAAAACTTCATCACCAGCTGTACTCATCCTTTGTTTCCAGCCTTTATCTTTCCATCTTAATTTTATATCTCCACCAACATTACCATAAACTTTTATAGTATATTTGTATCTGAACTTAACCATCAAAAGAAAATAAATTCCATATAAAATAAGTCCAGCAACTACAACAGAAAAGATTACCCAAACTATAACCATAGCGGGACTCATTCCGCCAGTATTAAAATTAAAATTTCCTGCAAAATTAGTAACTATATCTTGTCCATTTAGTTCAGGCATTTATCTTTTCCCTCCATCCGCAACGTCGACAAACTACCTCATCTTTATTCACATAAACATTTCCACTACCACACTCTTTACAAGTAGGTCTATTTTTTTCTTTTTTTACTTCCGTCATCATCTTCTTTTTCTTTAGCTTTAACTTTATTATATTCAACAATAGTTTGTGCAATTATCTTTGGAGCAATCGCAGCAATAATTTTTGCAATCTTTCCTAAGTTAATTGAACTAGTGACTTCAACTTCTTTAGATTTCTTGACGGTTTTTTTCTTTACAGCTTTTTTCTTAGCCATTTTATTTGTGTGTGCGATTACTAATATTTAAATCTATCCAATTAAATGAGAAAATAACATAACTAGATAAGTTACCAAAAAAACTGGAATAAACGCACATTCATCCTCCTTTGGTTTTATAATTTTCTTGTAGATTATTTTATAGACAATTCCTAAACCAACCACAAGAATTAAGTATGAAAATATCTGGCTACCGACCACAACGCCAAGCCCTGAGAATAATTTGAGGTCGGCTTCACCAGACATAAATCCTAAATCTATGATTAACAAACCCATAACAAAAGCAATGATACCAACATAAAGATTTGCTTCACCAAACAGAATCAAGGTCGTAAGTAAAAATGTTGTCGACATAAACGCAGGAATTTTTTTGTATCTTAAATCAATCACCGACAACATCCCTAACCATACGATTATGAAAATATTAATCCATATATTCATTTTTTAAGTTTCAACTCCCCTATTTTTTCACCCAACTTTTTATGTAACTTCAAAAGTTCTGGTGTGATAGTTACCCCTATAGAAAAGCCAATAAAAAAAACTAAAACATTATTCATTTTAAAATTTCTCTTTTCAATATCAGTATGTTTTCTTTGTTTTCATAAGTCTTACTAACAACAAAAATTAAAAGACCAACCAAAACATTTATTCCACCGATAAGAAAATCTTGATGATATATTAACAAGAATCCATAAACAAAAACACACATCGCTAAAATTATTGCTATTCCTTGAATATTTCTCATTATTTTTATAGAATTGTTAATCTTATCAAGCTCCTCCTGTGTCATTATGTCGCCTCCACAAATTATATATTACCACAGCCATTCCGAGAATACACCCCCCAGCACAAAATGGTACGATTAAATCGCTCCAAAACATTATTGTGTGTGTGTGTGAATAAGTATATAAAGGTTTCCTTTTCTTAGGCTTTGTGTATAAAGTCTAACTTTTTTCCATAATTCTGGATCAATTTTTAGACTTGTTGTTTTTCGTACACACGTATTCTAGTTAGAGTTTCCTCATCCTTAGCGTGACGAAATTGCGATGAAGGGTTTAATAATGTTTCCTTCTTTTGTTTTTTAATCCAAGAAAGCTTAGCAACTTTCATCCCCTCTTTTCTCGTCGAAGGAATCCTTTGATTTGGTTTAGTATAATCCGCAACACCTTCATTAGTTATATTATTTCTTACTTTAAATGTTCCAGGGTGTTGAGCAGGTTCTACTCTAAAATAATCTCCCCCAAATCTTTTATCTAATCTTCTTTCAACTTGATGTGCGTGACGTCGAGGAGTTGATGAAAAGAAATCCCAATCGTCAGTATGTTTATCTAAATATCGGGGGAGATGTGAATTTATCGCACGATTACCATAAACAGTTACATTATGAGTTTTAGCATGTTGCCTAATAACCTTATTAACATTGCGTTTATTTTTATAATATCTTTCAGCTTTTTTTGTAGAAACAGGTTGTTTTGGAGAAAGAGTTTTAATAAAATTTGGTATCTCTGGAATAGCCTTGTAAGTAAATGGATTAAGAGTTTTCAGATCCTTACGTAAAGCTTTCATTACAGAGGGCATTATTCCCTCACTTACTCATGTGTGCCTTAACTCTTACTTTAGCCTTTCTTCCTTTAACTTTTCTAAGATATCCCTTAACTCTGTGTTTTTTCATTTTAAAGATTACCTCTCTTCGCAGATTTTGTTGCGGATTTAATAGTCCTTCTATTTTTTTTAAATGTTTTCTTAATTAAATCCTTTCCTTCTTTTTTCCAGTTACATTGCATTATAACTCCTCCTTAAATTCAAAAATACTTAACTCGTCTACATTCATCTCCTCTAGTTTTCGAGCTATTAAATTGTGTCTTTGTTCTTCTGTAAGCATTTTTTATTGTTATTCTAATTTTATCCTCTGTAAAATTAAAAAAAAATAAAAAAATTTAAGCTCCCATCATACCAGAACCTCTAATTGCACTTATGATGATTACTGTAAGTAAAATCAACACTACCATAGCTCCTATGACTATGATGATATCGAACCAATCAGTAACACCACTTAAAGCAGTATAGGTCTTGTTGATAGTTCCTGAAGCTGTACTATCTGTATCTGCGGTTGAAGTGTATGAAACATTCCAAGCAGTGTTGTTGTATCCAGCATCAACATTTGCACTGACAGATATAAGACAATTACTTGTCGTATAATTGCCACTTGCAATAGTTTCTCCGCCCGTTGCGTTAGTAACCAATCCAATAACACATTGAGCATCTCTCAACGCATTATTAGTTAAAGCATACCAACCACTTGAACCAACACTCTCATTCATAACTCCTGTTGTTTCGTTTGCAACAGCTGTTTGAGCGACGTCTTGATTATATGTTGTTGCTTCCATCTCTCCTCCCATAAGAGAGAAGATCATTACTAAAAATCCGCAGATGAAAAGCATCACTATAACTCCAAGTAACAGATTTAGTCCAGCGACTTGTCCTTTCTTTTCTTTTGGCATCATTTTACCTTTTTCTATAAAAAATAGAAAAAAAGAAAAGAAGTTTACGCTCCACCAACTAAGCCAGAACCTCTAATCGCAGTTATAATGACAACTGTCAATAAGATAAGCACAACCATTGCTGTGATAACTATAATGATATCAAACCAATCGGTAACATTCGCTAATGATGTGTAGGTATCATTGATTACTTCAACAGCAGTAGCGTTATTTGTTACAGAATTATCTGCAGCATCTTGAACTTCTGCTCCCATCAATGAGAAAATCATCACTAAGAATCCGATTATGAATAACATCACAACCACAGAAAGAAGCACTTGCAATCCAGCAACACCTTTTTCTTTTTTCATAGTGTATAAACCTCCATTAAGATTATTAGAGGTTTAAAGTAAAATATAATTTATAAATAGTCGTCTACAAAGTTTACGTTGTAAACACCGTTTACAACTTAAAAATCTTGTTCTCTCTTAGCAAAGAACACTGCAAGTATTCCAATGATCATTACTCCAATTACTATTAAATAAGTTGGTGTTGAGATAAATGCAAGAACTCTCATAATTGTACCAATAATAAAAGTTACATAACCTGCAATAGCAATAGCTGCTGGAAAATCTTTATTAGTTTGATAAATCCCAAATGTTACAATTACCCAGAAGGCAATTAAAATCATATTTGCAAACCAGCCTCCACTAACTGCATTGGTATAGTCCATTAAGACTCCCATTCCTTGACTCATATTCAAATCTGTGGGTAATGCGTGTGCCATTTTATCCTCTCTTAAGTGTCCTCCACACTGCAAATACTAATGCTATTAGTAGTCCAGCCCCAATAACCCCCAACACTATTGTTGGAATTAATCCTAGATTTAATAGGAATCCAAATATTATTTCGAAGAAGATTATTATTGCTCCAAATAATGATGTTAAAATAAACCACAATGGTTTCAATACAATTCCAATCGCAGCTGTTAAAACTTCAAACGGATTGTCAGCTCCAGTAAATTCCTCTTTCCAACTTGTAGCATTCTCTTGTAAATCTCCAAGAGTGTTATTTAATCTTGATGTACTAATTCTGTCGTTGGTCATTTGTGATTGTGTAAGACCATAATTATCTCCCAAATCAAATGCGAAGTTTAACACCAAAATTACAAATAATGCGACGAGCATAAAATTAATTAAATATGAAGATGTTTCTTTAGTCATTTTTCACCCCTTGTAATCTTCCAAACTATTATTGCTCCTGCCGAAAGGATATAAACCAATAATTGTACCCCTGCACTAGAGAGGTCTAATAACATTAATACACTAGCTATTAATAATCCCACTCCCGCAAAGATTATTACCCCCACACCTGTTGATAAACTCATTAATACTAGTGCCATCACAATTAATATCGTTCCCCATAAAGCGACATCAGGGTCGAAGATGTCTGAAGGGTGTTGTCTTAAATCAACCCAAATACTTTTAATAAAGTTTCCATCTTGTAAAAGAACTGCAAAGTAAGTTTTATTTTCTCCACTCTTAGGAATTACAACATTTATTGTTCCACCCAATCCTGATTCTTGAGCAGATACAACACCTAAAGTTCCATTATTAACATATTCATAAACTGTTAAGTTTACCGTCGAAGTACCTCTTGCCATTGTGTAAGCAACACTCACAGTTCTAGTATCATTATTAACAGATAAAACATACCCCCCATTTTCCCATTCATCTAAATCATCAATATTTGTAACTTCACTTTCTTCTAATAAAGTTAATTCACAAGGGGTGGTTTGACAAGTGATAACATAAACAGGAGTTGAGAATAATGTTGTTCCTCCTTTCTTAATTTTGAAAGTATATTCCGCGTCTTCTTCTTCAAAGTGAGCTACAGTCTCCCCATTAATATCTGTTAGAGGACGTTCAACAATTCTCCATTGTCCATCATCATTATATTTTCTCCAAACTTCTACTACTGCTCCATTAACAGCACTGAATCCTTTATCTCTTACTTCAACTAAGAAACTTGTACTATCTGAAGAAGCAAGTCCGTAAAGATTTATGTATTCAGGGATTGTATCATTGTCTAGTGTTTCATTTTGGAAATGCCATAATTCTGTAATATATTTTGGAGCGTTAAACTTGATTGTGTATTCCCAACCATAATCAGATTCATTTAATATACCATCGGCAATACACACAGAATAATTTGTAGTTTCATTATCAGAACCACTATAAGTCCAATTAGAATTATAATTAGATAATGAATAAACATAAACATCTACTTCAATACTTCCATTTAATAATTCCCTATGTTTTTCTTTAAAGGCAGTTATATTTAATATTTTTGTTGGATTAGAAGAACAATCATCCATTCCAAAATTTAAAATAGTTTGATTATACCAAGAGGTGTTTAAATCAAAACCATCAAATACATAGTTAAATCTAAATGTTACATTATCTTTTCCACCAACTTGTGGAGCAATAACTGTCCTATTTAATCGAGCATAAGTTCCATTATTTACAACATCAATAGTGTAATTTGTTCCATTATAAGTTATGTTCGCATTTAAAGTTGAGATTGAAGAGAAGTTTAATTCTAATGATATACTTACGTTTTCTCCTTCGAGAACAGGAGTATCATAACTTACTGTTGTAGTTAGAGGAAATACAGTTAATGTTGTTAAACTTTGATTTTCATTACCAAGAGTATCATTAGCATAAACATAAATTGTATGAGTTCCAGCAGTATAATTATTTGTAACATTTTGTCCACAAGTATATGTTACATTTGCTGTTCCGTTATAGTACCAACAAGTATCCAATCCAACAATAGAATCGTTTGAAGTAAAATTGATCGTAACATTAACTAAACTCTCGTCGATAATTAAATATTTATATTGAGAAAGGGTTACATTTACATCTGGAGGAGTTACATCTCTTAAGAAAGTCCAGTTATTTGAAGTCCAATCTATGTAATCTCCATTATCACCACTACTTCTACAATTCCAGTTATATGTTCCTTCTTCTGTTAAGCTTACAGTAAATGTTGGTTGCTCTGAAGTTCCTCCTGCTAGACTTGTGTTATGTTGAACATCATACTCTGTTCCATACCTCCAAACATACAAACTTATATTGTCTAAAGTTACTCCTCCACTTGTTGTTGCATTACAAGTTAAATCAATACTTGAAGAGGAAGAGTTAGTATTATTTATGGGAGTGATTAAAGTTGCAGTTGTTATTTTTGTTTCTTCTTCAGCATCCATTGTTAAGGTTGGTTCAGGATACATGTATTGTCTAACTTTAATTTCATCAACTGAACCATAGAAACTTGAATCAGATTCATCACCCATTATCTTTAATTTAAATGGGCTCATTCCATCTACTTTCGAGTTTCCTTCTTTATGTATATCCCAAGAGTTTCTTGCAGACCAATTATTTCCCCATTGAACCATACTCCAATTATCATTTAATCCATAGTTTGCTTTTACTGTATCATTAAGTACAGTTCCTGTTACTCTTTGAATAATATGCCCTGAATCTCCACCTGCATAAGCGAATCTTTCAGGAGGTTCTAATGTTCCATCTCCACAAGAAGCATCATTGTCGAATCCCATATATATTTGAGCAGCAGTTATTGTTTGATTAACATTCACAAACTCTATATGATGGCTATAAAATTCCTGATTGGACATTACTAATGAATAATCATCTCCACCATTAGATTCAACATAAACATTTAATTTTCCATTTATAATCTGTGGAGGAGTTGTCTGTAAACTACAGTTATCCCAAAGATCTTGGTTTATTACTCCATCTTCAAAGTCATCCCATAAGTTATAGACTAAACTGTAATTTTGTAATCCTGCTGTAGCATCTGAATTTCCATAGTAAATCTTAAAACTGGTGTTAGTTCCTCCTGCTGCTAATGATGAGTTCATATTCCATCTTACTCTTGTATTTGCAGTATTACAATACAAAACCTCACTGTCTATTTCTTGTATGTCTGCTAGGACTATTCTTATATCGTCACAATCATCTTGAAACTTAACTCCTGTTGTGTCTATTGTTAAGTTTACGGTATATGTTTCATTGACCGCATTACTTCCATCATTGTTAGTGATAGTAATATTTCTTTTGTATTGCCAGTCTCCATCCCACCAAGCCCATTCACTCAACCTTTTACCTTGAGCAGTTCCGATCCAATCAATCTTATCACTGGGGTTCTTTTTTCCCTCTATTCTCCATTGATACACACCAGTGTTCAGTACCTCTCCTTCATAAGGTTTCCAATAAGAATTATATCTAGTTTCTTTATGACTTCCAACAAATATATGTTCACATTCATTTATTGTATTATTTTTATCTATTATAGTTTCACATACTTCTTTATTCTCTATTACCTCTACTTCGTAACTATCTGTATGATTTATGAATAATCTGTAATTTAAGTTATTTATCTCGCCATTGGATTTCTCAAACTCCATTTTGGAAAACAATTTATCTTCATTAAATATCTCAACAATCCCCTCAGCAGAACAGTCAATTAAACAATGGTCAGTGTTTTTTGTTAAAGTGTATTTAGCCAAGTCATTTCCAATCAAAGGAAGACCAAATGCATTTTTTATAGTTATGGAGTTTGTATCTTCATCATAATTTTTGATATTATCCCATTCCATAGCAAAAGCTGGTGTTAGAACTAATAAAAATACAAACATCCACATAAATATTTTTTTGTTTATATATATCCACCCCTTTGTGCTTTTAACATCTGAGTAAACATTATTATTCCACCAGTAAATCCGACGATGGTTGTGACCATCGGGAGATTATCCATAAACCAATTTGCACCAACAAATCTCGAAGCTGTAACATTTAATTGAGTAGCAGTCATCTGTTCATAACCATTACTCAATCCAACAGAGATTATTATCGCAACAATCATCAGGATCATAAAAGGCACGAAGAATACTGGTCGAGTATTCACTAAATAACTTCCTATAAACATTGCAATAATCATCCCTATTATCAATAGTTCTGAAATCCATACAAAAGAATTAAATGATTGGTCTACTGCACCTATATGAGTATCAACTAATTGAGTTATATTAGATTGGTAATCCCTTTCTGAATCCATTTCGATAGCAGTTTCTGTAAGTTTTTCCCTAACTGTTGAACTCATATACTTAAATGAAACTAAGATGGTTACAATAACAAAAGTTGCAACTATGAATAATGTAATATCCACGAATCCTTTTCTATTTTTTATTGCCATAATCTCTTATCTAATTTTAAGCTTGTTTTTTCTCTTTTATTTAATCCTAATATTTCTCTTTCAACCTGTTCAAAAGACGGTGCTTCCAACATTTTTTTAGTTATCTCACCAAGATTATTAAACCTGCAACTTCCCTCCAGTTCTGATTTAGCCCTTATCATCTCCAATCTTTTCTTAAATAATTTATCAACCCATACATACTTCTGCCTTTGTTCTCTCGAAGTCATAGATATTTCCTCCTTGTTCCTTTAACCAATCTTTCATAAGCTTGGTCTTCAGGAACACCACTTTTAATCATTTGTTGAATTTGTTTTAATTTGTATAGTTGGTAGAAATACCAAACGATGATACAGAAAAATGCTGGGAACATTGAATAAGTAAAGAACAGATAAAGTATCCAAAAGAATCCTATAATAAATGTATCAATAAGGAAATCACTCGCAGTCATATACATTATAAAAGTTAAAGACCAAAAGAATAAATAAGCAAAACCTCCCCACAATAATCTAAGATGAGGAGCTTCTTTATTTACTTGTGAGAACATATATATACACATCACTAAAAGTGTAACAATCACTAATATTAATCCGATATACAACACAGCAGTACCGACATTAGGTTCTTTCCCTGAAGGGGTAACTTTGTAAGTAAATGAAGTAAATCCTGTGTCATCCCCTATACAATTAACCCAAACATTATAGTCACCAGGTTTAGAAGTTTCATTTGTGTGAAGAGAATAATTATAAACAGAATTTGTAGAAGTCATAAGATTATTACTGACAACAAAATGTCCTTCTGGATCTTGAATAGTTATATTACATTTAGTTCCACCATCACATGGACTTCCAGTTTGATTGTAACATGGAACTTTAATATCTACTGGTTCATTTGCTTTATAGATTAAATCTTCATCAACAGCTAAAACTGACGGCAAAAGTAGTAAAACGAGTACCACATTTAGCATAAATAAGCCGCCTTTTTTTGTTAAATGTATCATTCAATGTCCTTCCCTATATTCTTGTAAAATAGGACTCCATTTTTGTCTTGGATTTTCATCTGTTAGTCTTATCGTTGTTACGCTTTCACTATACCATAAATATTCTTCAGCTAAAGTCATACCATCTGCATAAGCCCTTATCTGTAAATCTTCATCTCTTGGTAATGCTAACCAGTAACCAGATGGGTCTGAAGTAGTTCCATATTGAGGATATTCTATACTTTCAACAAGTGCTCCACCTAATGGTGAAGGTGAAGGGTTTCCTTCTACATATACAGTCCCTCTTAAACTACCCATACCTTGTATTACATCTCTCCAATTACATAATGGAGCTAAATTAATTAATCCTGCTAAGCCTAATGCTAATATCTTTTTCTTCATTTCACTCCCTCCAATTTCTTTATTCTTGTTTCTAATTCATTAATTTTATCTTGTTGTTCTTGGATTGTTGCAACAGCAACAGCTAAAATACTATCAATATTTAATCCTGCAACATGCTCTTCTATCTGTCCTGTTAGATTAACAGGTACTTCTTGTTCAAAAGAATAAGCCAATCTTTCATCTAAAAGATTCAAATCTTCTGCTATAAACCCATATGCTAATTTACCACTTTTATCTTCTATCCATTTATAACTAACAGGTTGCATTTGCATTAATAGATTGGTTGCACTTTCTACTGGAACTATATCCTCTTTCCATTCTTGAGAAGAACCACAGTAACCAATGAAAGCTCCTCCAGATGTATCGCTTCTACATAAATAATTATTAGGGTATGAAGAGAAAGATGTCATATAAATACCACTTGAACCGATTGAAACTTTTTCATTAGCACCATTAAAGAAGTGTATTGATGCATCTGTACTAGCAACACTTAATTCAATATCTCCATCATATCTATTAAATAGATTAGCAATTAATAATGAGTTGTCTTGGATATGGTCATAAGAATCATGAAAACCTGTTAAACCTGTTACTGATGCTCCATCTTGGCTGTAAAATACAAAAGCATTATCATTTTCACCCAAATTAGGTACATCAGCTTCTAAGTATAAGACTGCATCATCATCACTTTGTATTAATAATTTTAAATCTCCTGATTGCCAATCATTTTGAATAACTACTTCATCCCCTCCATCAGTAAGATAAAATGTTGGTTCACTCTGTCCTCCATCTGAAAAATATAAATCTCCGTTTGGAGATTCACCTATTGTATGATATTCTGTTCCACTTGGTTCTTCAATATGAATGGCATCTATTGTTCCTGTTTTTGTTTTTATTCCAAGTGTTCCATCTAATGTTCCTTGTAATGTTCCTATTTCAACAACTCCCTTGACATTTAAATTACTAAAAGTTTCATTAGTTATTAATCTATAAGACTCATTATAAGTAGATTCATAAGAAATATTATATTTATTAAGAGCTTCAGTCCATAAAGAAGAATTATGAACAACTAAAGAATTATAAGTGGCATTGTATGTAGATTCTCCAGTCGCTATGTCACTGATTGTTGCATTAAGTAATGTTTCATCAAACGATAATGTTCTTCCATCAATATCCAAATATAAAGAGTTTTCATTGTTGATACTTTGTAATCTTCCTAATATAACTTCATTATTTATATTATCTATAGGGACTCCCATCTGTACGGATACAGCTAATGAAACTTTCATAGTTATAATCAACATTATTACACCTATTATAATCTTACCTTTTATACTGACCATCTAAGTACCTCATCGGATTAAATACACTTCTCTCTTGGAGAGGCTGTCCAGTCATTGGGGAGACTGGAACAGAGTGGATAGGTTCTGTTTGAGTAACCTGTCTTGCCTCTCTCAATGAATCTCTTTCTCTTCCAAACATAGCTCTTTTGTAAGAAGCATAAACTAACATAGTTAATTGCATAACTATCATAGGATATCTTTTTCTTTTCTCTGGAGTATCCATTCCAAACTGTTCATATTTCATATAGATAAAATCTGATAGTTCAGTTCCAACATCATAGATAATATCTTCAATCTCATCAGGAGTATAATCACCTAACATAATAACCCTATTCACAAAAGTAGAAAGCACAGACATAATCTCACTAACTCCATATTCATTAAATGGTCTTTCATCAGGGTTAGGATTTTCAACCCATATCATATTCCCTCTCTCAAACTTAATCCTGTCTCCTCTAAGAATATGTTCTGCTCTCTCTAAAACATCATCAACTCTTAACTGCCACTTAATTAGATTATCTGCTGGTGGAGCAGAGAATAAAGTATTTGAAGCCATAGCACGAGCATCTTCTTCATCATACCCCCCATCATATCTTTTACTCATCTCCTCTTCAATAACCTGTCTAATCTGGTCGTCAGTATACCCTTCTTGTCTTAATTTAACGATCTGTTCTTCATTAATCATATTATATCAACTTCCTTAAACCTTCTTGTTCATTCATTTCTTCTTTTTCCTTCCTTTTTTCTTTTTCCTTCCTTTTTTCTTTTTCTTTAATGTTTTTGCTTTTATAATTTCTATTTCTGGTCTAACTTCAAATCCTGTTAGAGAAGTTTTTAATATTTTCTTTGCTTGTGTTCTTGTAATCTTTGTAGCCTCTTTTGGTGATTTGAATAATCTTAATATTAATGTTGGGGCATAACCTAATCGAGGATAAATATTATGCTGCCTTCCTTGTGGTTTAAATACGAACGGTTTTAACTTGGGGGGGAATAACAGAATTGTAGGAGGAGGAATACTTGGAGGAGGATAAGATGGTGGTTCATAACTGGTAGGTGGACTATAAGACCCTCTACTTGAAGAAGGTGGACTATAAGACCCTCTACTTGAAGAAGGTGGACTATAAGACCCTCTACTTGAAGAAGGTGGACTATAAGACC
>Ga0180433_10004709_pt1 | contig 18940 bp, 14 predicted proteins | sample SS_ome_8_FD_132980 | JGI IMG/M metagenome (GOLD analysis project Ga0180433, IMG submission 132980) | Hypersaline lake sediment archaeal communities from the Salton Sea, California, USA - SS_1_D_1 metaG | ecosystem: Environmental > Aquatic > Non-marine Saline and Alkaline > Hypersaline >... | reverse complement strand
CGAATACCGGAATTCGCGCAGAGGATTTGATTTTTATTTCCTCAATCTCAGAATATCGAAGTTCATAAACATCGGTAACGTTAGACTTCAGCTCTTGGCCGAAGGATACAACATCACAAATCGAGTGAATTTCAGCAGCATCTACAACAGGTACGGGAGTTCGAGATTCGGGTTGCCCACACGCGCCGGTGATCCGAGACAGCTTCAACTCGGCATACGATTGGATTTTTAAGCTTCTCTTTACACGGCCGAAAATTGAGTTGGAATGGAGGCTGCTTCAAAAAGGCAGCCTCCTTAAGATTGAAATGTGAGGTAGATATCTCACTCAGGCGGCTGCAGTTTTGAGAGCCGCCGGTATGCTCGTTCAGTGATTTAGTTTGGGGGATGCACTATACCTTGCGAAGACTGATGATCTTCGCTATGTAAGGATCAGGAACTCTTGAACAAAGATCCTTCTTGGTATAGAATTTTTTTCTCATGATGATACTTCACAAAAGAACGATAATTTTGATATTCACTGTTTTTCTTTTTTTGATGCCCGCCGCTGCATCGAGAGCTGTCAACGATGCCGACCATTCCCAAAAAAGGCAGGAGAAGAAGACCCCTCAGGAAGCCTATGATGTTGAATTGACCATCACTAATGTGGATGTCATCGTCACGGACGGAGAGGGAAACAGAGTAACCGGACTCAAGCCTGATAATTTTGAGCTCTATGAGGATGGAATTCTCCAGAAATTGACAAATTTCTATGAGGTTAAAAGTGCCCGGGTTTTCGGGTTGGCCTCTGATGGTGAAAGTCCAAAGGATGAAGTTGAATCGCGAATCCAGGAAATAAATACGACCAAAATGGAGAACAGAATAATATTCTTCTTCGACAACTGGCATCTCCACCCTATGAACAGAAACTGGGTTGCTGGAAAGATTGAGGATTTTATCCGCCAAAATTTTGGAGAGGGCAAAGGAAATCAGGGTATGGTCGTTTTTTTGGATCACAGGCCGGAGATTCTTTTGGATTTCACTCCTAGCCCTGATGCTCTTATTCGTGCCCTTGATAAAGTTAAAAGCAGAGCCGGAGCAATTCTTTCCAGGATGAGGACCATTGAAGACCTGAATCGGGAGCTGAACCGGATCGCTACAGAATCCGGTTCGACGGATGATTTTGAGAAGTATCAGCATTCGATGTCTTTTGCCCGAAATTTTGTCGAAGAGAAAATGCACACCCTGAACTTCGCACTCAAATCTCTTGATGCTTTTATGAGCTATCTCAGTGGCATAAAGGGACGGAAAGTTTTGCTTTACATTTGTGATGGCTTGACGATAAATCCGGGGGAGGAAATTTTCGCTTTCATTGAACAGGCCTATCCTTTTGGAGACGCCCGTGCTGAGGCTATGAATTATGATGCGACTCAAACCTTCAAGGAATTGACCGCCCGAAGCAATGCCCATGAAATCTCGTTATATCCCCTGAATGCTGAAGTGTTCGAATCTGGAATCGACTCTGCAGACAGGGACAAGAGTTGGGTTAATCGCTCTGCTAGTGCCAGTCTGTATAGAACGAATCCAGCATATAAAAATCAAGCACTCAACATGATGGCCGAACAGACGGGAGGGAGTGCGGTCTTATCCAGCGGAAATATTGAATCGGGGCTAAAAACAGTTGCAAAGGATCTCAACTATTACTATTCCCTCGGATACAGGTCTCATTACAGACCCGACGGCCGGTATCATTCAATCTCTGTCAGGTTGGCCGGTGTTGATGCGAAATACACCCTGCGGATTCGTAAAGGGTATGTGAAATCATCTCCCGAGGAAAGGATTGCTGATAATGTTTTAGCCAGGCTCTTCGTTCCGCATGGGGAGAATCCTTTAGGGGCCCAAATTCTTGATCATCATGACGAGAAGCTTCCTAACGGTAAAATTAAGCTCGAGCTCAAACTTCTCATCCCGCTAAAAAATATTTCTCTGCTTCCCAAACAAAGAGACTATGTCGGAAATATCAAGATCCATGTTGCTTTTCTAGACTCAAAGAATTTCTGGTCTGATCCCTATGAGCTGAATCAGGAGATCCGAATATCCGAAGAGGACTATGCAAAGGCACGGACACGCAATTATCCCTACATTGCGGAACTGCATCTTGAACCGGATAACTATGTGATTTCCATTGCCATCAGCGATACTGCGGCAAAAGTGACCACATATCTGCAGGTTTATAGAGACCTCAGAAGTTAAGAGGCCTGTTTTTTAGAGCCACAGCGCATCGCCATCATCGGCCACATAATACCCTTTGGCTTCAATAGCCTTCCTGATGGATATATCCCCGCTCAACAGTTTAGAACTGTGGTTGAAATGGATAAAGATACTCTCTGTTTTTTTTGTCTTGACGATGTCTTTAAAAAAGGACATGCTCTCTGTGATGAGCGGATGTATTTTGGATCCTCTCCTTTCCGAATAAAAGGTTCCATCCAAAACGGCATAATCAACAGACGCGACAATATCGAGAAAACGCTCCTCCCATTGATCGATGTCCGGAATAAAGAGCAGAGATTTATTCGGGCCCTGGATTACAAATCCAGCCATGTCGGAGTGCTTGTCATGAGGCACCTTGACGGCTTGGAATGAGATCCCCTCGTCGAGCTGAACGGATGTCTTGAATTCAAATGGCATCAGCGTGATGATATTGCGTTGAACCATAAACCGCCAAGGTTCGTTTTCACGAAGGAATTTGGCCATGATTTGTGTGCAGTAAACAGGGAGATTGCGGATGCTCGTTACTTCGGGACGGAATTGGAACAGGCCCACATAGTGACCGATATCGGCATGGGTGAGCAGTATTCCGTCTATCGGATTGCCCTCTGTTCTCCGGAATTTCGGGGCAACTCCCTGGATCATCTCGACCTGGCGCGCTGCATCGGGTGTCGCTTCGAACATGAATGATTTGCCGGTGTTGTGATTCAGCACTCCCAGAGAGACGACTTTCCGCGATAGCTCCGGATTTTTCCGGGCGGAACAGCAGTTGTCACAATAACAGGCCATTTGCGGAAAGCCGCCGTCCTGAGCTGTTCCAAGCACTTTAACCATGACAGAGCTTTTCTTCTGCTGCTGCATTTTTTCCATTCCTGCCGGCAAAGATGGTGGGAGTGACTTATGAAAGAGAAACATACCGGCACCTGCAAACAATGATTGATGAATAAACATTCTGCGATCCCATTTTTTTTTATATAGGGATTTAAATTGAGTCTTTGGGCTTTTCATTTTGCCTCCTGGCCTTAATTATATCGACTGCTTTTTCAGATCTTTCGAAGATGCAATCACATCTTCTCCCAGAGTTTTGGCAGAAAATTAGCCTGACTTATTCATAAAAAATGCCGATGTCTTACTTACTACAAAGATATCAGGAAGTTAGCTTCGAAGTAATGAAAAACTATTTTCTTTATACATCGGCTTTTTTGCCCTAAAGGCGAACCGATCTGCTTTGTTGCGACGGGTTCGCGGTAGATTTCTACAGCTTCACCCGCCGCGCCTTGCATATCGGTCCGTGAATAATCCAGGTTAGATGTCTATCTTGAATTTTTCCAGCTTCTTTTCATCCAGGTCCACACCCAAGCCGGGAGTTTGTGGCACCTGGAGCATTCCCTTGACCGGTTCAAGCCTGTTTTCTATGATGGTATCGACGAGCTCTTCCGGCCTGTTGTATCCCGGATCCTCGGGAAAGACAATATTCGGTGTGGAGGCAACCAGATGGACTTCAGCCGCATCGCAGATACCGAGCGAGGCCATGGCTCCTCGATAACACGGGATTCCTGCGGCCTGACAGACTGTGGCAATACGCCGGCATTCCGAAAGCCCGTGCATAACGGATTTAATATTGATGATATCTGCTGCTTTGAACCTGATCAGGTTAAAGACATCACGGACATTTCCGACGGCTTCGTCGGCCACGATAGGTGTATCTATCGCCTGGCAGATCTCGGCCATACCGTCTATGTCATGCTTGGATATCGGCTGTTCGATACGCAAAAGATTAAACTCCTCGAGCTGCCGCAGAGCTTTCACAGCAACAGTTTTGGAATAACCCTGATTGGCGTCGACATAAAGGCCGATATCTTGACCAATGGCTTCCCTGACAGCCCGGACGTTTTGGAGATCCTGATGTGGATCCAGGCCAATCTTCATCTTTATCAACTTCATTCCTGCCTCGACGTTAGCTGTTGCCTGTTTTACGATGTCCTCTGTACTCCCGATTCCTATAGAGTGAATGGGAAGCGGAACTTCCTCCCTGAAGAGTCCGCCCAAAAGTTTATAGACGGGAAGGTCCAATGCCTTGCCCATGATATCCCAGAGGGCATACTCCAGGCCGGCTTTGGCGACCGGATTCCCTTTTATCACCCGGTCGAACCGTTCCAGAATCCGCTCGATATCGGACACATCCATACCGATGACTGCCGGTCCGAGATAGCGGTCGATGGCAAACTTGACGCTTTCGACACTTTCTTCAGAGTAAATCGGCAGGGGAGCAGCCTCGCCTATCCCAATGATATCCTCTTCTGTGTATATTTGGAGGACGACATAACTGCGTTTATCGACAACACCGAAGGATAGTACCACCGGGATATGAAAAGGAATGGTTATCGGGGTTGCTTTGACCTTTGTGATTTTGATTTGCTTCATCTTATTTCCTTTACTGGAATGATTTTTAATTCTAGTAAGCGACGAGACCATGTTTTTCAAGATCCTTAATGAATTTCAGATAGGCAGACGGCTTGCTTCTTCCGTATTCGGCGCTGACCGCGTAATAGATATCAAGAAGGGTTCGTTGTCCGTCCATGAAATTCACGATCTCTGTTCTTCTGTTGGACCAATTCCTGTCGCTTCGCCCGTAGTTCTGATACCATTCGATTCCTTCACCCATGAGATCCTCGAAGTAAAACTGGGAAATGGGACCGCGAAAAAGTCGCTTGGGAATGATGCGGCTCATAGTTTTTTCCTCTTTGGAAAGTGTGAAGGGTTGGGGTTCGATGCCGTGTGCTCTGCAGAGGTCGCTATAAAAATAGTCAACCTTTTTTTTCTCGGCTGCGGAGAATGAAAGCAGCTCATTTCTCAGAAAATGCGTCAGTTCCCTTACCCGTGAGCTCATCACAAGCCTTTCTACGCTCCGAACGGCATCGATTTCTGCGCGGGCTTGGATGTCTGTAAAGATCTTGGTTTCTTCAAAGACTCTGGCTATTTGGGTTGGATGGGCAGGATCTTCGAGGGCAGCGTATAGAGATTGGAGATTCTTTTGGGTTTGGCCGGCTATTCTCTTCAGACTCTGAGCCGCAACTTCCGTGGCCAGCCTTACGGTGCTTTCCTCGCCCGCATCGCCCAGGTGCAGGGCTGCTGCTGTGGTCATGATGCCGATCCTCTTCAGCTCTGTGATATCGATCTTATCGAGATCATCCATGTGAGTATGGTGGAAGATATCATGGTCGTGACCGATGTTCACAGTGGGAACGCCGATAGTCGGATCGCTCAACATGAAATGATCACTGCCTCCCTTAAAATTCAACACTCTGTAGTTCAGTTGCTGTCCCGATCCTGATGATGAGGACAGCCGCAGATCGTCGACCTGATCGATGAGAGATTCTATCAGATCACCAATGAAGCTGGGATTAGAAAATGGGGTGCGGACAAGGGATAGAACGGAGCGGGTTTTGTAGACATCTTCACCGACCATATCCAGGTTCATTCCGGCAATTCCCCGTTTTCCAATCGCTTCATCTTTAGCCAAGTATCCGGCAAAACCGTGCATCTCTCCTACCCAGAGAAACCGGACCGATCGTTTGGGCCTGGATACGACGCCCTGTTCGATCAGAGCCTTTACCGTGCGGGCTATCTCCAAGAGAGAAGCGGAGCCGCTGTTGTTATCGTTAGCTCCCGGGCTGTAGTGATCCAGGTGGGCGGAGAAAATGATTTCTCTCTCCGGCATTTGAGTCCCTTTGAGAACTGCCGTCACAGTCTGCATCTCTGCATCGAACTGTTTGGCATCAACCCTGGCGCGGAGCTTGAGTGTTTCACCGCGTTCCAAAAACCGGAGGAGCTTCTGAAACTGGATCCTGGAAAGCGAAAATCCGAATGTTGTTTTTTCTCTCAGGCTTTTATTGCTTCTGAGCCTGTGAAGAGGAATGAGGTTGGGATAGGGCAGCCAGTCTGAGTTGTGGGGCGGAGGTCCTACGACAACTCCCAGAGCTCCCCTTTTCAGCACAGCTTCCCGGTGAACAGCGTTCCCTTCTCCTGTGGCCATGACAATTTTTCCTGCCACATTGAATCGTTCATAATCCTCATCAGAGATACCTTCACCGACGAAAACGGCTTCCCCTGAAACATCGGCGGCATTGCTGTAAACGAAGACACTGACCGGAACATCGGAAAACCGAGTGATTCGCTCCCCTGTATTTTCCAGCCAGAGCTCGGCTTCCTTTATTTCCCAGCCCGGCATGCTTCGCCACTGCAGGTAGGTTTTCTCTCCATCGGCCGCATGTTTTTCAACATTGACTTCGTAGATTCCCAGAGATTTCATATAATCTGTCACATACTCGGCGGCAGCTATGTATCCGGGACTTCCTCCTGAGATGCGGTGGAACTTTGAGAGCTCTCGGATATGCCCTGCTGTTTTTTCACCCGAATATTCGTTGATCACCGCTTTCCATAGACTCTGTTCGATTAAGGAATCCGGTGATGACGCACCGTCCATGCTCCTGCCGTACACGACCGCTATGCCGGCCACACCAGCAGCAATAATGAACGACCTTCGGAGCGTTGTCCAAATAGACATCGTTTCTTGCCTCCTGTTTTTTCCCTGTACTGTCAGTCAGTGCAAAAAGGATCGAGCCGACATTTATCGCAATCCCGGTCCCCGCTCACGGAAAGGTTCATCAGGGCTCTGTAATTTTCAATATCCATATCATCCTTATTGTCTTTGCCCACACCTGCGAAATAGAGCACTTTGGGCGGCGGTGGAGTGGCCTCTCTCTGGAAGCTGGGAACCCTAATCGTTTTGAACGGCAGTGTATCAGGAGAAATTGCTTCCCCGTTGATGGTAAAAAATATCTCGTATTTGAGATTGTCGTCTGTGGCATAGGGCTCGAAGTAGGTGCAATTGACAAGAGCCCATTTCCCTTCGATCTTGGCCAGTGCAAAAAAGTGACCGTTTATGGTCACTCCCTCCTTGCGGGATTCGCCAACCGTAGGGCATGCCGTGTTGTAATCTTCGGTGTTACACGAGCATACGAACCTGAGTTCTTTCAATCCGGATGCCTTGGCCAGAACGATAAATGTCTTTGTGGCGGTGGTGCAGCCGTCTGTGATTCCGTACTCCACGGCCTCGGCGCCGCTGACGACAAAAGGCAGGTCTTCAGGGTGGATATCCTTTTTCGCGATCACATTTTTGTAGATGTTGAGGTTGTGTTCGGCATAAAAGATCGATCTCAGAAGCTCTTTATGTCTATTGTATTCGTCGTCCGAAAGAAGCTCTTTGTTCCTCTTTTGAGTGAGCTGAGCGAGTTCGGCCTTCAATTCGGAGAGATGAGACCGGAATTCTTCGATGGAATCCGGACTTTCCACCCATTTCTGAATTTTTCTCCTGTCAACCCGGACAAAAAGAAATTTGTCGTGCATAATTTCAACAATCCTGTGGATCTTATCGAGATCGGAACCGGAGATACCATGCAACTTGACGAATTCACGGACATTCTCTGTAACCTCCAATCCATTATGTTGATATCCTTTTTCCTTATTTGAGGAACAGGAAAGAAGCATGAGGAAAATCAGAAAAAGGGGAAGTGAGTTTTTTAAATCAAGAATCTTCATGCGGCACCTCTTTTAAATCTGAAATGTATAGAGTGAACATTTTTCGCATCATTTTTTCCAAAGCAGTGATCGCCATATATTCCGCTGCAATGGAGTCGCACTTTCCATTTCTTTTATCTCGAAGTGGGGATCTCGCTTCTCTCCAAGCGCGACAGTCTTTTCCAAAAGCCTGTCCCGGTGAAAAAGCGTGATCCGGATCTTTTCTCCTGGTTTGTATTGCCCGAGAAGGTCGCTCCAATTGTCGAATGAAATGCGTCTTGTGTTCAAGGCGAGCAGAATATCTTCGACATCAATGCCGGAATCATAGGCCGGCGAACCCGGCCGGACGTAGGATACTCGTAGACTGTTATCAGCGGTCCTTTCAGGCTCGATTCCCAAATAGGGCATGGATTTCCCTTCTTCAATATGCACTTTTAGTCCGAGTGTTTGGAAGAATTCTTGGTAGGGGATATCCGAATTCCCGGCGATATAAGCGGCATAAAAGTCTGAAAAATCGGAACCTGAGACCGTGTTGATAATTTGGAGAAGCTCTGAATTTTTGTAGGTTCTATTCTTTTCAGCATAGTTGTCGAAAAGAAAGCGAAGGACATCATCGAGGCTTTTTTGGTTGTTCGTTTTTTTTCTGATCTCACAGTCAAGCATGAACGCGACCAGTGCCCCTTTGACATAATAGGAAATCGTTGTATCCCGGCGGTTATCGGCTCTGAGCACAACATCCCAACTTGCCTCTTCCAAGCTCATTTTCTTTTTTCCTGGTTTATCCTCGAATTCTTGAATTTTTGCCGCCATATCCTTCAAGAACATTTTTTCGTCCCATACTCCCGACCTGGCGAGAATAAGACTTGTGTAGTAGGACGTAATGCCTTCAGTGAACCAGTGACTCCTGGTTTGGGGGACGTTGCTGTAGTCGAAGGGGCCCCAGCCTTCGGGTTTGATGCGCTTGATGTTCCATAGGTGAAAAAATTCGTGCGCTGAGACCGAGATGAATTCGTCATATTTTCTGCGTGCGTGGAAATCCTGTTTGTTGAAGATGATAGCCGTCTAATTACCGTGCTCCACACCGCTGCGCCTTTCTCTCGATGTCAAGTGGAAAATAAATGTATAGTGGTTATAGGGAAGACCTCTGAATAATTGTTCGCATGTACGGACAATGCTTTTGAAATCTCCTATCATAAAGCTCGCGTCGAAGTTCTCCAGCCCGTAGAAGACGAGGTGGTGGTCTTTGTCCCCGACGATGAAATCATATTGGGTGAAATTACCTATCTCTGTCGGACAGTCGATCAAATGATCATAGCTTTCCGCTTTGAAAGTATAATCTCGGGAAGTTTGTTCTAAACCTGTCGCGATCTTCCATGCCTCGGGCTTTTCAATTTTTAGAGTAACCTTTTCATTTTCAGCACCGATGACGTACATGAACACGGCTGCTCCGTTAAAAAAGGCATGTGTTTCGTCGATATGGCTGGCAATGTTGATATCGTGAAGACTATTAGCGAAAACCCTGTATGTCAGCTTTATGGTGGAATCTTGTCCTGTCATCACCCGCCACGTCTGATAATCGCGTTTCTCCATCTCAAGTTTATGCCCTTGGCCGTCTGTCGCTTCAACATCCTGAACATTTCGGGCAAAATCGCGGGTTCTGTTATAGCCCGGTATCCAGGCCGGCATGGCAAATTCGATGTAAGGGGTCTTTACTTTTTGAACGGTTAAACAGATCTGAAAGAGATGAGTATGAGGCTGCCTGGCATCGAGAACATAGCTAATCTTAGGTCCAGATTCAGCTCTAGTCAGGAGTGGACTTAGAGTTAAAAGAAGAAGTGCAATAATAAAGGTTTTTGACACAGGGTCTTGTTTTCTGAAAAATTCAGTTGCTTTTCTTCGCATTATGACGTCCTCTCTGTATATTGTAACATCCTTCCGTCGGATCCTCGTATAAATGAGTATCTCCATAAATAAGCGGCCACAAGACAAAAAAACCTTTCCAATTCATCTGCGTTCTTTGTATCATGCGTTCACTCGTATGAGGGGCCGTGTCAGTCTCATGAATCGCTGGCCGAAATCTTCCATTTGCAGACCCGGCAGTCAGGGGAACCACTCACAGACAGATTCATGAGAGCCTCGTGGTTTTCGACATCCAAATCGTCATCTTTGTCTTTTCCAACACCGGCGATGAGCAACCGGCTTGGCGGGAAATTCTCTCTTTGATAGCTAGGCATGCGGATCACTCTTCCCAGGAGCATTTCCGGAGATACGCTCTGGTTGTCCAGTTCATAAAGAATCTCATAACGGTATTCGGGATCTGTGGCAAAGGGATTGAAATAGGTGCAATTCACCAGGGCCCAGCGACCGTCAATCTTCACCAGAGCCATCATATGTCCGTCGATTTCAACATTTTCAAAACGGGGCTGTCCCATGTGCGGACAGGCTTTCTTGAATTCAGAGACATTTGCGCCGACTATAAAACGAATTTCGGAAATTCCGGCCGCCTTGGCCAAACAAATGAAAAGATGAGCCATGGTGGTGCATCCATCCCTTATGCGATGCTCGATGGCTTCACTTCCGCTGACCACGAAAGCCATATCCTGAGCCACCATATTTTTGTTTTGTATGAGATTTTCATGAACGCGCACATTGTGAATGCCATAATAGATCTGGCGGAGAAGATCCTTTCTCTCCTTATGTTCCTCCTCGGTGAGGACTCGCTCCAGACGCAGGTTGTTAAGTTTGTTCAGGCGTGCTTTTTTCTTTTCGAGTTCGCTTTTGAACCCTTGAACAGAGGCAGAATCCTTAACCCACTTTTTTTGTAGCGCCCTGTCGGTTTTGATGAACAGAAAAGCATCGTGGGTGACTTCGATAATCTTTTGGACGATTTCTATGTCGGAGCCGGATATCTTGTAATTGACGACGAATTGCCGCACTGTATCCGTCACTTCGAGCGAATCGGCTCTGTATCCTTGACTGGAAAGAGTCAGGGGAAAAAGTAAGATCCAGATGAAAGTTCCTCTCATGATGACCTCCTTTCCATTCCAATTTTAGAATTTTTTCGAAACAAAAGTACACGTAAAGGCGCATAGACAGCAAACGTGTCTCGGTGTATCATAGCTTCCCTGATATAGTTCACGCCGCCGGTCTGCACATACATGTATATTGTATTTAATATACATTTAACGGCGCGATGTCAAGGACGTTATATTGTTTTTACTTGACAACATCCTGTGTGATTGTATAAAAAATACAGTATACACACTATGACGGCCGTTGCCGAGCCGCAATGATTTCGATTTGAAATGATTAAAAATTTATACGAAATTATCGAACAGATCAATTCTGTGGTCTGGGATTTTCCCGTGATTATCCTTCTGGTAGGAACAGGGATTTTCCTGACCTTGAGGTTGAAGGGCCTGCAGATAAGAAAATTCGGGCTGGCTACGAGGTATGTTTTTCAGGGAGCGCGGAGAAAGGATAAATCGGAAAAACATTCCGGAGACATCTCTCCTTTTCAAGCTTTGACCACCGAGATGGGAAGCATCATCGGAAATGGAAATATTGCCGGAGTGGCAACGGCCATTGCCATAGGGGGCCCGGGTTCGCTCTTCTGGATGTGGCTTTCCGCTTTTTTTGGGATGGCCACCAAGTATGCCGAAGTCGTTCTTGGCGTGAAATTCAGAGTGAAAGCCGAGGATGGGACTATGGCAGCCGGGCCGATGTATTATCTCAAGAACGGGCTTCGTATTCCCTTTTTGGGTGGGTTGTTCGCCCTCATGCTTCTCGTTGGCAACTTTTTTACCAGTCCGCTTCAACAGACAAATTCCATCGCACTTGTCTTCCAATCAAAGCTTGGCATTCCCCGTTACGCTTCAGCTATCGCTGTTGCCTTCATTGCCTGGGTCGTTATCATTGGCGGCATTAAATCCATCGGCAGGTTCGCGGAGAAGATGGTTCCCTTCATGGTGATTGTCTATGTGCTGGGATGCCTGGGAGTTATTCTTTCTCATATTCCAATGCTTCCGCATGCTTTGAAGCTCATTTTTGTGGGAGCCTTTAGTCCGACAGCAGCAGCAGGAGGATTTCTTGGTTCAGCAGTTCGGCAGACAATGAGGTATGGCATTGCCAGAGGTGTCATGTCCAATGAGGCCGGCGTGGGTACGGCCGGTGTCATCCATGGAGCAGCTCGTGCGGAAGAACCGACACGGCAGGGTTTGGTGGCACTATGGGGAGTGTTTGTCGATACGATAATCATCTGTTCGTTGACGGGAATTTCCATTGTCATCACCGGTCAGTGGTCCAACGGTCTCACCAGTACGGCTTTGACTGCATCGGCCTTTGATGCGGCCCTGCCTGAATTCGGCGGTTTCATCGTTCTTCTCAGCTCGGTGTTGTTTGGGTTTACGTCTCTGATCAGCGGGGCCTATACAGGCGGGCAGAGTTGTGAGTTTTTCCTCGGCTCAAAGACAAAAAAAATCTATTATTGGCTTCTCTGCGTCATGATGTTTTTCGGAGGAATCATGAAAGTGGAAGCCGTTTGGTCCATGGGAGATATCGTCAACGGATTGAAGATCGTTGCCAATGTCATCGGTCTTATCGGGCTGAGTGGAATCATTTATAAGGTTACCAAGGTGTTTTTCGATAAATTATCCGAAGACAACAGGACTTAGAGGTTAGGCCCGAAAGGAGAAATACATATGGAAGACAAATACACAGTCGTCTTTTGTTTCAATCCCGCCTATGTGCCGGCGGATGTTATTGATATCGCCAGAAAAAGCCTGCCCGACGGATTTGAATTGATTGCCATTGAAAAGGATTATCCTCAAGAGGAAAAGCTCAAAATTTACGAGCGTGCGGATTTTTTAATGGAGTTCTCCGCCGATCCTACGCCTGAAGAGTTTGGAGCCTTGAAAAAAGTCAAATTCATCCAGCTGTTGAGTGCCGGCTACAACAATTTCAATATGTCGATGGCCAACCAAAAAAGAATTCCTGTGGCCAACAATCATGGAAACAGTATTGCCGTCGCGGAATTCACCGTGCTTTTGGTATTGGCCCTTTTAAGGAAGTTGCCGGTTCATCACAACACGACAAAGGGCGGTCGTTGGCTCGAACACAACTTGATGGTGGAAATGGGAGAGCTGGCGGGCAGAACTGTCGGCATAGTTGGCATGGGCTTTGTCGGCAGGGCGGTCGCCCAGCGGATAAAGGGATTCGAAGCCAATCTTGTTTACACGGACATAAGACAGTTGAGTTCCGATCAAGAAGAGGCGTTGGGATTGACATTCGTCTCATTGGAAGAACTGTTGAAACAGGCTGATATTATCACCTTGAATCTCTCACTGACGTCAGAGTCGAAAAACCTCATCGGCCCTAAAGAGTTTGAAATGATGAAAAAGACTGCCTTCCTGATCAATACGGCCAGGGCGGGGATCGTGGATCAGGACGCCCTCTATAGAGCTCTTTATAGCCGTGAGATAGCAGGAGCGGCCATCGATGTTTATCCTCAGGAACCGCCCGATCCGAACAATCCGATGTTTCTCTTGGACAATGTGATTTTTACTCCTCATATGGCCGGCGCGTCTTTGGATACTTGGGGCCGGAGGATCAGGATAGGTTATGATAATTTCCGGAAGATCGTTGCCGGTAAACCGGCCGATTTTGTCGTGAACCCGGATTTCAAGTAAAATCCGGCGGATTTGAATTTTTGAGGCTCAGTCCGGATCAACGATCTCCGTTTGTATCTTCCGATAATCTCGACTTAAAGGAGTGAGAAGGTGATGGGTGTTTTGAAAAAGAAAGCATTCCGGTGTGTGTCCTTGGTCTGGTTTTTGATTCCACTCGGCCTCGCTTTTTTCCCATCGTCAACGGATGCCGGGCATCCTTTTCAGGTGGCGTTTTCCTCCAAGCCAAAGCATGCCGTACTCTATATCATTGACGGTCTTTCTTATAAGACATGGGCGCATGTTAGACTTCCCGTCCTTGAGACACTCATTTCTCAAGGTGTATTTGTCGAAAAAAACTATCTTCCGACTTCTGCCCATCCGACAGAGGGTGCGTATGCCAGACTCCACACATGTTCGATCCCGAATCCCATCCTGATGGCCGGAACAGTCTTCATCACCGAAGAAACAGAATATCTCCCACAAGTTTTCTTCCCCGAAGAAACGACGGCTTTCGTGGCCAATACAGAAATATACAGCAGTCTGAATCGATTCTATCATTATTCCTATCAGAAGTTTGGACCCGACACTGACGGCGTCGCCAAGGCATCGGAATTCATGAGGCTGGCACGGCCGTCATTCATGCGTGTGCATCTTCAGGAAGTGGGAGAGGAAAGTTTTCAGATCATGTCCCTTACCGAAAATGTGCCCTGGCGGAGAAATATCTGGGCTGAAGGCTCACCGTATATCGAAAAACTGAGAGATGCAGATAAGCTTCTCGAGTCATTTCTGCAAAATTTGGAAGATATCGGAATTCTCGAAGACACGGTCATCCTGATCACGAGCGACCATGGAGAGGCAGATTCAGGATATCATCCTCCGCAGATTACCGATGCCTCAATCACATCCATGATACTGTGGGGTGCTGGTGTCAAGAAAAACGTCAGGATTCCATATGCCGAACATATAGATGTCGTTCCGACCATATGTGCATTGATGGGAAAGTCACCGCCGAAGACCTGTCAGGGAAGGATCATCGTCGAAGCTTTGGAAAACTATGAGGGAATTCTCCCGCCCCGGAAGATGTTGATCAAGGACATGCTGGAGCAGTTCAAGAAATACAGGCAAATGGCCGCTGAAGCCAATCACATCCTGGAAAATCTCGCCGTTTCGCCAGCCAGCCTTTTTTTCAGGAACCTGAACAATATTCAACAGGAATTTTATGACATCCACAAGTTTGCCAGGTGGTCTGCATTCGATTCTCTGGAAGATCTCCTCGCCCATAACGAAAAAATTTTGAAGCGGATGAACCATCTACTATCAGATATCCGATCTCTCAAATAATCTGGATTATTCATAAAAACTGCCGACACCTCAAACAAAAGAATAAATATTTTTATTGTCGGCATTTTTTACCCTTCGGGCGAACCGATCTCCCTACAAAGCCTTCGTTGCGGCCTTCTCGCAGTAGTTCACTACAGCTTCGAAGGCCACTGCCTTGCCTTTGCAGCGATATCGGCCCGTGAATAATCCATTTTGCTGGCTTATTCATAAAAACTGCCGACATTCCATATTCTGAAGAGTTTTCCTCTAAAGAATTGGCATTGAACTGATTCATCCCCATAAATCCATTCGGATAAACTCCATCAAATAGCTATCAGGAAGATGTGACTTCATGTTTTTTGGTCATCGTGATTCCCGTATAGCCGTAAAGAACAGTAATGCCTGGATTGATCAGGTTGAGAAAGGCATATGGGAGATAAACCAGAGGGCTGACCCCGAGTGTCGCATGCATGAAGGCACCGCAGACGCTCCAGGGAACGAGAGGGGAGGTGAGGGTTCCGGCATCCTCCAAGCAGCGAGAGAGATTTTTTGGATGGAGGCCCTGTTTGTCGAAGGCGTTCTTGAACATCCGCCCTGTGACCACGATGGCCGTATATTGCTCCGCTGCGATAGCGTTCATGCCTATGCAGCTGGCCACAGTTGTGGCAATCAGTGACCCCGTTTTTTTGATCTTCTTCAGCAGGGATTTGACGAGAACGGTGAGCATTCCGGTTTTTTCCATGATGCCGCCGAAGGAGAGGGCGCAGATAATCAGGGCGACAGTCCGGAGCATGCTTTCGAGACCGCCTCTTGTCAGCAAATCGTCGATGAATGGCACTCCTGTTTGACTGACATATCCTGATTGTGCGGCTTGAAAGACCTCACTCATCGATTTTGACTGGACAATAATGGCCAGAATCCCTCCAAGGATAGTCTGGCTGAATAGTGCCGGGAGAGGCGGGATTTTCAGAACGACCATCACAATGACGAACAGCGGCGGCAGAAGGAGAAGCGGATGGACGGTGAAGTGAGTCCTTATGGTTGAAATCATCAATTCGATTTTCTCTGTATCAAGAACTCCTCCCGATGCCCGCGTTCCCAACAGGATATAAAGCAGGACAGAGAGCGCATAGGCGGGAGCCGTTGTGTAGACCATGTGTCTGACATGAGAAAATACGTCTGTCCCGCTCACCGCAGGAGCGAGATTCGTCGTGTCGGAGATCGGAGACATTTTATCCCCGAAATAAACACCTGAAATGATGGCTCCGGCGACCATGGACGAAGGAATTCCCAATCCCTTGCCAATGCCGATGAGAGCGACTCCGGCCGTGGCTGCCGTCGACCATGATGATCCAGTCCCCAAAGAAATTATGGAGCAGATAAGGAGTGTTGACACCAGAAATATTTTTGGAGAGAGGATTTTCAGTCCGAAGAAGATCATCGAGGGAACGACCCCGCTGATAATCCAGGTACCGATCATGGTTCCTATCACCAAAAGAATGAGTACGGCGGCCAGGGCGATGGCTATCCCTTTAGTGATTCCTTCTTGGATCTCATTCCAGGGATAGTGCATGGCTGCTGCGATTATGGCTGCTACGGCTGTGGCTAAAATGAGAGGTATGTGCGGCGGCTGCTTGAAGAGGGTGATGGTGAGGGTTAGGAAGATGATCAGCGAGATGATCGGTATTAAGGCCAGCCCCAAAGATATCTGTTTTGGTTTTTTTGTATCAGTTTTTTGAAGTGAGTTTGGCAATAGGTTTTTCCTTAATGATTATCTTTTCCAGAGGAAACTCGAGAGCGAACTTCCGCATGATTTCTTCGTTGTCTTCAATGCTGTGCACTCCCATGCTCCAGTGATCCAATCCTTTCTGGTAAACGAAGTATCCTTTCTCTCCAGGCCGCTTTTTAGGGATGGGAATAACCGGGTCATTGATATCATAGTCCTCAATATATTCCCCGGTGACGGAATCCACCACGATCCACTTCCCCTCGATATAGATCTCAAGGAAAGTGTGCCCCATGAATTCGATTGTTGTGTCGTTTCTGTATCGTTTCGCCCATTCTATGCCGGCAGCATTCATGAAGACTACCGGGTAACCGAGATTTCTTAACAGTGATGTGAGAAGGAGACCCCAGTCGTTACAGCCGGAAAGCTTCCGGTTGGTGAAGATTTCTTGGGCGTTCTGCTTGGCTGCCATTTCTCCTCTTCCCCTGTACCTGCTGAAATTTTTCCTGACCCAGTTCAGTATCTTTCCAACCTTTACAAGCGTGTTCTTTCCTGGAAATTGTCTGGATATCATTTCAATGTCTTTTGTTGAGAGTTGTGTTTGGAGAGTGGGCACGGAAAATTTTTCTGGATCAGAGTGATCGACATTTTTTACGGGAAACTCCGATGCGCAGACAAAACCTATCATGAATGGAATAAGAACCAAGGTCGTTGAGCAGTAAAAAAACAATCTGTTGTGTTTCATGCGGAACCTCCTTCACCTCTCTAAAGACAATGACACTGCTCTCTTGTTAGGTGTGCTGAGTGTCAGTATTCCTCTTTTTTTTATCTTATTGTCATGATGCTTTGATTGTGCGCAGCATCCTGACATCCAGAACCAGAAGACCATCAGGATAAAGCCGGATCGGATTGAGATCAAGTTGTCTTATTTCCGGGTGTTCTGTGATCAGTCTGGAGACGTTCATGATGAGTTCCACGAGTTTATGCATATCGATGGCACTGCAGCCTCTGATTCCGGTCAAAAGAGGGTAACCCTTTGTTTCTCGGACCATCTCTTCGGCATCCCGTTTATCCAAGGGTGCTATCCTGAAGGAGACATCATCCATGGCCTCAGCGTAAATTCCCCCCATGCCGAACATTATGGTCGGGCCGAACGTTGCATCTTCCACAGCGCCGATGATGACTTCCACGCCCGTTTGTGCTTCCCGGCAAACCAGAATACCTTCGATAGAGATTTTGGAATTCTCCTTCAGGACCCGATGCAGAATTTTGGAAAAGTTCCTATAAACATCATGGTCGCAGTTATTGCCGAGCGCCACGCCACCCACATCGCTTTTATGGATAATATCCGGGGAAGCAATCTTGAGAACGACAGGATAACCGATCTCTTGGGCAATACGCACAGCCTCCTCAGGATTGTGAGCCAAGCCGTGGCGGGGATACGGAATATTGTAATCATTCAGGATGCGCACGGCATCGGCTTCAAGAAGAAAGGCGAGCTTTTTTGTGCTTTCAGCCTGTTTAGACGTTTTGATGTTTTTATCGATAGATAAATTTTTCATATTTCAACTCATTCTATTCAAGGACATCGATGCTCGCGTCAAGTTCTCGACTGCCTTGGCCGCTCTATCCGGAGTATCAAAGGTCGGGATGTTCGCCTGCTCCAATTGGCATCTGGCTGCTTTCATAGCTTCGCCGTTCATCAAACAGACAGCGACAGGTTTGTCATATTCCCGCACGACATCCGCAACAGCGGAAGCCACGCTTTCAGCAGGCAAATAGGTGGGGGGGACACTGATGAGAATACTCGAATCCACCCCGTCGTCTTCCAGGACGCATCTCAGGACTTCGGCATGCTCGTGTTCCATGGCGGCAGCTGTCATGTCGATATACCCCTCGGGTCTGCATATGACTGCCATGGATGGAAGCAGCTCTTTGATTCTTTTTTTTGTTGACTCCTGTAGGGAGGCGAGGTGCATGATATTTTTCTTGCCCAGTTCATCCAGGGCGATAATCCCAGGCCCGCCCGCTTCTGTGATGACACACAGGCGGTTGCCTCGGGGTCTAGGCATTTTGGATGAGGCTTTCGCGGCGTCGAGAAGCTCCTCTATGCTTTCCGCTCTGACGATTCCCCCCTGTTTGAAGGCGGCATCATAAATACGGTCCGAACCTGCCAGCGTTGCAGTATGCGATAGTGCAGCTCGGGAACCCCTTTCGGTCTTTCCTACTTTGAGAGAGAATACATGTTTTTTCGAGGTAATCTGTTTTGCCTTGTCAAGGAGGTCTCTGCCGTTTATGACTCCCTCCAAATACATGGCGATAGTTGTTGTTTGTTCGTCTTGGCCGTAGTAATCGAGTATATCGACCATGGAGACGTCCGATGCATTGCCCACATGAGCGAATT
>Ga0180433_10004707_pt1 | contig 18950 bp, 12 predicted proteins | sample SS_ome_8_FD_132980 | JGI IMG/M metagenome (GOLD analysis project Ga0180433, IMG submission 132980) | Hypersaline lake sediment archaeal communities from the Salton Sea, California, USA - SS_1_D_1 metaG | ecosystem: Environmental > Aquatic > Non-marine Saline and Alkaline > Hypersaline >... | reverse complement strand
TGCACGTATCGCGGGTCCAGGTGTGGGCGGCAGCCATCGAGGACCGCCCCGGCGGCACGGCGGAGAAACTGGGGGCCCTGGCCCAGGCGGGCGCGAACCTGGAGTTCGCCATCGCCCGCCGAACCCCCGAGAAGGGCGGCGGCGTGCTCTTCGTCGCGCCCCTCGCCGGCGAACCGGCCGTCCAGGCCGCCCAGGCCGCCGGCTTCTCGGTCGCCGAGGGGCTCCACAGCCTCCGCGTCGAGGGACCCGACGCGCCCGGCCTGGGGGCACGCCTGACCGGCGCCCTGGCCGAGGCCGGCATCAACCTGCGGGGCGTCTCGGCGGCGGCCATCGACGACAAGATGGTCTGCTACCTGGCCTTCGACGCCGACGCCGACGCCGCCGAGGCCCAGGACGTCCTGGCGGGCCTGGCGTAGGCCGGCCGGTCGGCTGGGCGCGTGGCGAAGGCCGGCGACGCGCCGTCGCCGGCTCAACGTGCGCGTTCGGTGCGGCGTCGCAGGAACGACTCATGCCGATGGCTAACCGTCTGCTTCGCCTGGTGCTTCGCGTGACGGGCTCGGCCCTGCTGCTGGCCCTGCCGTTTGCCCTCGTGCCGCGCACGTGGCACGAGGCGATTCACGAGTGGATCGGTTTGGGCCCCTATCCCGAAGGGCCGGTCGTCGATTATCTCGTGCGGTCGGTCTCCGGCATGTACGTGTTGAGCGGCGCGTTCTGCTGGCTGGTCGCGACCGACGTGCGCCGCTACGGGCCGATGGTCCGGTTCCTGGGATGGACGAGCATCGCGTTCGGCGTCCTGATGACGGTGGTGGATGTGATGCTGGGCCTGCCGTGGTGGTGGATCGCGGGCGAAGGGCCGGAGGCGATCGTCCTGGGGGCGATCCTCATCGTCCTGGAGCGTGCGGCCAGTGCGCCGGGCGAGGAGGATGGGGCGTGAGCAACAGGCACTTGGCGGGCGCCCGTTGGTGCTGGAACCCTGGCGCTACGTATCGCGTGAGGCGGCCACGAAGCGCCGAAGAGGCTCCAAATCCTGAGCCCAAGCAATGTATACGCCAGAGGCCTGAGCATCAACTAAACTTGAAACCTTGAAGACTCCGGATAGCACGGCCACCGTCACGACCTGTTGGCCGTACGTCGTGCGCCGGTGCTCGGCCTTACCAGACGTCTCGCGATTCAGCCGCTTGACACTGTTCACGGCACTGTTCGACACCTTACACTCGATAGCCAGAAGACGCCCTTGATTAAGGCGAACGGCAAGGTCCGCTTTGGCTTGCGCCAAAAGGACTTCGCGAGTGAAGGGGCCCCCGTGGCAACTCATCCAAGGCACGGATTTTGCGGATGCCCTCTTGATGCTTCAAGCCACACGACTTGAGGAGGCGGTGGACGGCTTCCTCCTGCTCCGTGCTGGCCTCGCCACGCCTTGTAGTGCGGCACATTTCAATAGCCCAGAGCGAAGCGGTCCAGTCGATCGCCGCCCGCCGCACGACGCGCGTGGGGCGGGATCCAGAATCGACCCAAGGGCACCGGAAGGGATCGAGGAAAGCCTTAATGGCCGTCACCGCTCTTGCCGCAACATCATCCGGGATGCTTTTCCGTCCCACAACATTTCCGCCAGCCAGCGTGTTGAGATCATCCTGGCTCAAAGGCGGGGCCCCGAGATAGCGGGCGGCCTCCACCAATTCCGGACTGTCTTGAAGCACATGGGGGTCGAGACGGCACACATCGTCCGTAGCCTTAAAGAGCGCTTCGAGTTGGTGGCGCGCCTTGGGAAAACCTCCCTGTACGGAGCCGAGCCTTGCTGGAGCCGCTCCTCGACGAACATCGACAAGGACTTGCGAGCAGCCTCCTCCAATTCCTGCGGAGTCCAGGTCGTGGGGAAGTCCATGGAGATTCCTTCAGATATTCCAGTCGGCCGGCGGAGGAATCAGCAAGTCTTCCATCTCACGCGGCTCGAACTTCTCGAGTCCGCCCTGATAAAGGCGACCGTTTCCAACGAATGTGTGTGCCGCCTTGTTTAACGCACGGGCCAACGCCCGCACCTCGGCCGCAGACATCCGCTTGCTCGGGTACACGCCATGCGCTATGTTCAAAATCCGTACACCATCCGGGTTGCACGCAAAAGCCGGAGCACATCGAGCCATGTAGGACGCGATAATCGGAGGGGGCGTGGCTTCGCCCAGCCACCACCAGGGGCGCCTGTGTCGGCAGAGGTATCGTTCGTGAATACCTCGCTCCTCGCCCTCGGCGAGATACCGTAGGGCCGCTTCTCGTGCGGGATCCGGCAAAAGCGACAAGTCGCGGGGAAGGGTAAGAAGCACCCGACACGCAGAGCCGTCGAGGCATCCCCCCGCAGAGAGAATCTGCTTGGCGGATGTCACGACAGGTTTCGTACAGGCAGCCAACCCGAGCCGTTCGGCCCGCGCCGCGTCCATCACGAAAAAGTCGTTTGCCCCCGTGGCAACCCCGCGATGAACTGACGCCACATCCCCCAGGCGTACCCACCCCTGGCGCGTAGCGTCCTCCGGGCGCTGCCCGTTCCGAAGCAGATGACCCCAGCGACCCCCAAGCCGACTGCGTGGCACAGCCCGCGCCTTGTCCGCCCCATCGGCCGCCGTGAATTCCGAAACGCGAGAGAGAAGGACGTGAAGATCGTTTGATCCCACCCTGAAACAGGTCACGGCAGCGGTCGTCATCGCGTCATCGAACACATCTGAAGACTCGTGGAGCAAGGAGATAGACACTAATCCGAGCCGATCTCGCAGCAACTTGCGCAAAGCCCTTCCGTAGCCTACGTCGAGCCATTCGGCGCTGGTGATGAAACACCCTAGGTCACCCGGCTTGGCCCTTAATGCCGTCGCAAGAAAAAAGTACACGTGCAAGCCGGCCAGTTTTGAGAAAGGAAGGTTCAGACGCTTGGCCACCCCTGCACCCCAGGCCTTGACGTGGGATGGCAGCCTGTGATGACGCACGTAGGGGGGGTTACCAATAAACGCGGTAGTGCCTTCGTCGAGTTGCAGTGACCCACTCAGATAGTCCATACAACGCACTTCGACATTGTCCAAGCCAAAACGCTTCGCATTGGCCCTCGCGATGAGGGTGGCGACAGGGTCTGAACCTCTCCCCCCTGTGGTTGCCGGCAAAGGATTCCCACACGAACACCCCGCTTCCCAATGGGCAGACGACCACGACGTTTCCTTTGACACCGCCGCGCGGTGGCCGGTAGAATCGCCTCCGGCGCCGAGGCGGGAGTCGGCCGCGACCACCCCGCGAGCCGGGGCCCGTCCGGCGCCGGTGTTCGAGCCGCGATCGTAAGGCTTGCCCTGAGCGAAGTCGAACGGGTCGCGGGTACGTTCGATTGGCGGCGCTGGTCGCCCATCGCGGTAGAGGATACCCGTCGCCTTACGGCGGCTGCTCGAACAGGTGTGTCTCGTGCGCGGCGGGTACGGAGGCCCGCCGCGGGACGTCTTCAAATTCAGGGTCGTCGCGTTCTTCATGGAGGAGAAGACATGAGTAAGCGCGTGCTGAACGTCGGGCTCATCGGGGGCGGGGGCCCCGCCTTCATCGTCAATCCGCACTCCAAGGCCATCCACATGGACGGCACCCGGCGCATCGTCTGCGGGGCGCTGCACCAGGACCCCGAGGTGGCCATGAGCGAGGCCCGCAAGTGGCCTTATCCCATCCACGGATATCCAAATTACGATGAGATGATCGAGGACCAGGCGTCCAAGCCCAAGGGCGAACGCATCGACTACGCCCTCATCGTCACGCCGAACTTCGTCCACTACGACCCGGCGATGAAACTGGTGAAGGCGGGCATCCCGGTCTTCTGCGAGAAGCCGCTCACCATCACCGCCAGCGAGGCCGAGGACCTGGCCAAGGCCGTCAAGAAGGCCAAGGTGCCGTTCGGCGTCGCCCACACGTACCTGGGCCACTGGAGCACGTGGGTGAGCCGGTGGATCGTCCAGAGCGGAAAACTGGGCAAGGTCCGCTGGGTCGATGCCTACTACCTCCAGGGGTGGCTGGCCAGCCGGCTGGAACTGGAAGGCCTCCAGCAGGCCGAGTGGCGGACCGACCCCGAAAAGGCCGGCGCCTCCTGCTGCGGCGGTGACATCGGAACACATGCTTTCATGCAGATGCGCTATGTGACGGGCCTGCGGGTCAAGCGGCTGCGCGGCATGATTGAGACGTTCCTGAAGGGCCGCCAACTCGACGACCACTTCACCACGTACTGCGACCTGGCCGGCAAGATGGCCGCACCCGACGGCGCCAAGGCCCTCATCCGGGCCACGCAGATAGCCATCGGGCACAAGAACGATCTCGGCCTGGAGGTCAATTGCGAGAACGGCACGCTCATCTGGCGGCAGAAGGACGCCGAGCGCATCCAGGTCCGCCTGCCCGGCGAGCCGGACCGCGACTACTGGCGCGGCGAACTGGGCGAGAAGGACTCGTTCCTCGGCCGGGTGCCCAAGTGGGTCAGCGACGAACCGCAGGTGCCATCAGGCCACGTGGAGGCGTTCCACGACGCCTACCGCCGGCTGCACGCCGCCTTCGAGGCCGACGTCCGCCGGTACAACGCCGGCCGAAAGTTCACGTGCGACGGCTCCAAGTACGCCAGCGTGGACGACGGCGTGGCCCACATGAAGTTCGTGGAGGCGGCCGTCAAGAGCGCCAAGAACAACTCGCGGGCGGTCACGCCGTAAGGCGACGTCCTTCGATCATCCCGCGCGGCGGGTCTCCGCACCCGCCGCGCTTTGCCTTTGCGCACCGGGTGCCACTGGCGGCTTGCCCGCCAGTGCGCCCTGCAAATCTTGAAACACTGGCTGACAAGCAGCCAGTGGCACCCGCGCGCGTCCGTACGTAGAACGGCACGCGCCGCGCAAGCGCGGCGGCTAAATGTGCGTAGGGTTTTCGATCCCCCGCACCATGGCCGGGCAAGCGCGGCGGCTAAATGTGCGTAGGGTTTTCGATCCCCCGCACCATGGCCGGGCAAGCGCGGCCATGCCACCCGGCGACCTGCGGTCGCCGGCTCGGGCGCGGCGTGCGAAGCTCCGATCAGCCCTCGGGCCCCGGCCCCGCCACATGGCGCATCCGCTCCAGGGCCTTATGGAACGCCTCGCCGCGCTTCCCGTGCGGGATGACCGTGTTGCCTTCCAGCGTGATGACCTTGGGGGCCGTCGCGTTGTACCGGACGATGGGCACGCCCTGGCGGAGCGTCACGATGTTGTGGCGGACGAGGTTCTCGCGGGCCTTGTGGAACCGAAACGGCGAGCGAACCGTATCGTGAATCAGGTTCCCCTCGATGACGATCTCGGTCGTGCCCTGGTCGAGGAACATGCCGTTCGACTCCGCCCGTCCGGCGTTCAGCGGGATGTCGTGGATGTGGTTCTTCGCCAAGAGCGTGCCCGGCTGGCGGCCGAGGGTGTAGATGCCCCCGCCGTCGGAGAGAATCTGCATGCAGTGATGGATATGATTGCGGGCCACTACGTTCGCCTTGCACGGCGAGGGCGTAGGGTTCCACCGCCAGCCGACCGAGACGCCCGTGTACGGATGGTGGGCGATTTCGCTCCGCGCGATGACGTTCTCAGCCGCCAGGCCCACCCACACGCCGACCGCGCCGAAGAACCGCTGCCCGCAGCGGACGATGCGGCAGTTTTCAATCCGGTTCGCGGAAGCCACGTCGCGGCCCTTTCGGGCGGCCCCTTCGCCGAGCATCACGCCGTTGCCCGCCACGTCCTCCACCACGCAGCCGCGCAGCGCGCCCTCGTGGCACGCCCGGCCGAACCAGACGCCCGAGCCGCCGAGGCGGCGGAACCGACAGGACTCGAACCCGCAGGCGTCGGCGGCCACGAGTTCGACGGCGGGAGGGACCGGCTCCCTGTCGCCCCACTGCTTCTTTTCCCGCGCCTCGCCCTCCCAATGGAAGCAGGCCTGCATGCCGGCGTACCGGCCGCCGGCCGGCATCCACAACGCGTGCTCGAACGTCAGGCCGCGTAGGTTCAGGCTCCAGACCCGCTTACCCGCGTCCGTGTCGCCGCGGACGACGAGCAGTTGCGGGGCCACCGGGGCGACCACTTCCGTCGTGCCGATCGTCTCGCCCGGCATCGGTCGGTACGTCAGCACGCCGGTCTTCGTATCGAGATACCATTCGCCCGGCGCATCGAGCAGCGCGGGATGGTTCTCGATGCGGAATCGCGGGTGCGGCTCGAAACCGCCGATGCGCCAGAACCCGGCCGGTCCGCCCACGCGGTCGGCCGTCGTCAGCGTCCGGCTCCCGGCGTCCATGGACGCGATACGCACGCGCGTGACGGACCAGTCGTGCAGCAGGAGGAGTTGGGCCTCGCCGGGCTCCGCCAGCGCCGGCACCTCGTCCTCCTTCCAGGTGAACTTCCAGCGGTCGTCGACGACCGCGTCGACGCGGGCCCAGCCCTGGTTCGGGTGGCGTGCCCGCGGCCGTCGCTCGCCGCCGACGAAAAGTTCGTTGAAGCGCCACGCGCCGGCCTTGACCTTGGGGACGGTCGTTCGCCAGACCTCGCCGTCCTGCTTCCATCCGCCAATGACCCGGCCGCCGGAGATGACGGGCGAGGTGCCTTCGGCCGCCCGCCAGATGACGTCGTGCTTCACCGTGCCGCCGTCCTGGGGGCCGAGGACGAGCGGCTCGGTCAAACGGTACGTGCCGCCGTGCACGATGACGTGCAGGTCCTCCTTCAGCCCCTTGGTGATTGTCTCGCGCGCCGCGTCGCGCGCCCCCACGAGCGTCGCGACGGGCTCGGCGGCCGTGCCCGGATTTGCGTCGTCGCCGTCCGGCGCGACGTGGATCTCGGCGGCCGGCGCAACACCCGCGGCCAGGGCCATCGCAAGGGCCGGCGTGACCATCTGGAAGAAGCGATTCAGCATAGGCGGGCCTTTCCGGAATCGTGCGCGCCGCCGCCGGCGCGCCTCTGGTGATTTAATGCGGCCCGGCGGCCCGGGTTGCGGGTGAAGCGGAACGTGGGGGCCGCGAAACGGAGGAACCCTCGGCCAATATCTGCGCTTGATTATACGGTCCCCCACCGTAGACTTGAAGAGCGAGATTCCGAACCTCGTGCCGGAGACGCCCGATGCCTTCACCCCTCTCTCGCCGACGGTTCCTGAAGGCCGCCGCTGGCGCCGGCCTGACGCTGCTCGGCCCCGGCCTCGCCCGCACCTACGCCGCCGCCGACACGGTGAACCTCGGCATCGTCGGCGCCGGCGGCATGGGCAAGGGTAACCGCCGGTGGCTGAAGCGGATCGGCGGCACGCGGATCGTGGCCCTGTGCGACGTGGACACGAAGCGCCTCGCCCGGGCCGCCTCCGAGCACCCCGATGCCAAGACCTGGACCGACTACCGCAAGATGCTGACCGACATGCGCCGGGACATCGACGCCGTCTGCGTCTCGACGCCGGACCACCATCACTTCCCGGCCTCGATGCTGGCCATGCAACTGGGCATGGGCGTGGATACCGAGAAACCGCTGGCGCACTCGGTATGGGAGGCCCGGCAGATGGGCATCGCCGCCGCCAGGCACGGCGTGGCTACCCAGATGGACAACGAGGGCCACGCCCGCGAAGGCCTGCGGAAGGCTGTCGAGTGGGTCAAGTCCGGCGCCATCGGGCCGGTGCGGGAGGTCCACATCTTCACGAACCGGCCCATCTGGCCGCAGGGCATCCCGAAACGGCCGCCGGCCCAGGACCCGCCCGAGCACCTGGAATGGGACCTGTGGATCGGCCCCGCCCCGTTCCGCAAGTATCATAAGCATCTGCATCCGTTTGCGTGGCGGGGGTGGTGGGATTTCGGCACCGGCGCCCTCGGCGACATGGGCTGCCATTTCTGGGACTCGCCGTTCTGGGCGCTGACGCTCGGCCATCCGGAGACGGTGGAGGCGGAGCAGGGGGGCAACTCGGCGGAGACCGGCCCTCTGTGGTCGACGGTCCGTTACGAGTTTCCGGCCCGCGGGCCTAACCTGCCGCCCGTCACGGTCACGTGGTGGGACGGCCGCAAGCCGCGAACTCTGCCGAACGGCGAGGTCACGTCCGACGTGCCGAACCTGCCGCCGCGACCGCCCTGCTTGGAGGAGGACCGCGAGTTTCCCCGCAATGGGACGATGTTCGTCGGCGAGAAGGAGACGCTGCTGGTGCAGGATACGGCCAGTCCGCGGATCATCCCGGAGGCGCGGATGCAGGCGTTCGAGCCGCCCGAGCCGTTCCTCCCCTCCTCGCCCGGGCATAAGAAGGAGTGGCTGGCGGCGGTGCGAGGCGGGGAGGAAGCGGGGTCGAACTTCCACGATTACGGCGGGCCGCTCGCCGAGGTCGTCCTCCTGGGCAACGTCGCCATTCGCACGGGCGAGAAAATCCGGTGGGACGGACGGAACCTGAAGGCCAAGGGCTGCCCCGAGGCCGACCGCTACCTCCGCCGGCCGTACCGCGAAGGGTGGGATTTCTCACCGAAGGCGTGAGCGCGCCGGGCGGCCGCGCGGGGCGGACCCGGCGGCGAAATGGGCGCGCGGAAAACGCACTGGACTCCAGCCCCGATGAAAGGAGATGCCGATGTCTTTCCCAGGACGCGTGATTGCCACGGCCGTGTGTGCGAGTCTTGCAGTGGGCGTTCTCGCGCAGGTGGCGCCGAAGGCGCAGGCGGCAGCGCCGGACACGGAGGCCTGTTTTCGCGAGGCGGCCGCCTCGGCGGAGGTGGCCGGCTACGCCCTCAGCAAGGTCCAGCGCTGGCTGCACGAGGTCGCCCTGAAGAAAATCGAGCCGGACACCGGCCTCTACCACCCGGAGGGGCGCTTCAACTACCAGGACGCCTGGGCGGACTGCTATCCGTTCCTCACCTGGGCCGCCTGGGCCACCGACGCCGAGGCGCTCGACGGGCCGGTCCGCAAGGCCCTCCACGCCGAAATCGCCCACTGCCCGGACGGGTTCTTCACGAAACCCGAGAACGCCTACGGCGGCAGCGAATACGTCAAGGACGGTCTGGTGGCCGTCGTCGAGGCCACCGGAAAGGACGAGTGGTTCGACCGGATGCAGGCCATCGAGGAGGCCATCTGGCGGAACCCGACCATCGAGACGCCGTTCGGCAAGATTCCCTCGAAGAACATCGAGGTCAACGGCGAGCAGTTGCAGGTTCTGGCCCGCCTCCACACGATGACCGGCGAGGCGCGGTACCTCGTATGGGCCCAGCGGCTGGCCGACTACTACCTGAGCGATGAGTCCTTCGTGCCCAAACGCCTGCGCGACCACGGGTGCGAGATCATCGGCGGCCTGGGGCTGCTGCTCGGCGTCGAGTCCGAGGTCCAGCCGGAGACGGCCCGCCGGCGCCTGCCGCGGCTCAAGAAAATGTTCGATACGATCCTGGCTCGCGGGTGCAACGAGGACGGCATCATGTACAATAGGCTGGGAGCCAAGGGCGGCCGGCTCAGCGACGGATGGGGGTACAACTACGTCGGCTTCCTGTGCTACGACCTGGCCGCCGGCAAGCACGTGTACCGCGAGCACGTCGCCCGGACGCTGCGGAACCTCGCCAAGCCGAAGTACAAGGACTACCCGTGGGAAGGCCGCTCCATCGACGGCTACGCCGACTCCATCGAGGGCGGCATCTACTGCCTCAACCGCGTCCCCGTGCCGGAAGGCCTCGCCTGGGTCGACCGCGAGATGGCCCGCAACGTCACGCGGTCCGACGACCCGCTGGCGACGGCCAAACTGTGGGGCACGATGAAACTTGAGTCCAACGGCGTGCGGACCGTCATCATGCACGCCCTGATGCACACCCGCGGCCTGCGGGCCCGGCCGTGGCGGCAAGACCTGCGCCTCGGCGCCTGCGAGCGCGGCGACGGGCTGGCCGTCGTCATCAAGGCCGAGAAGGCCTGGTCGGGCCGGCTCGTCTTCGACATTCCGCGCCACAAGGTCTATATGGGTTTCGAGCATGACTGGCCCCGCATGAACACCCTGCCCGAATGGTTCACCGTGGAGCCGGCCGACGCCCATTCGTACACGGTGAAGGACGTGGACGGCGGGTCGGTCCGGACGGTGACGGGCAAGTCGCTCCGCGAGGGGTTGACTGTCCGCGTCGAGCCGGGCCGTCCGCTCCGGCTCCTGGTGCAGCCCGGCGAGCGTGCGAAATGACGGAACCGCCGGCCGGGAGTCCCGGTGTTTACAGAAAAGGGAGGGATGATGCGCAGATTGCGTGGCTTTACGCCACTGGTGTTGATCTTGTGTGCGGCTCCGGCGATTGCCGGGCCGCTTACCGACGGTCAGCGGCGGCAGGGAATGACCGCAACAGCGGGGCCTCGTCCGGCAGCCGACGCAGGAATCGCAACCGAGGTCTTTTGCTTTTCTGCCCCTCGGCGGGAAGCCCACGAATTCGCAACAGTCAGCATGCGGGGTGGCACTTGCATCGTGAGACACGAGGCGACGGAAAAGGGGCTGTATGAGAGCGCCGAACCCGCTCGGGCAATCCAGTGGGCATTGAATCACAGCCGCATCGCCGTCCTCACAAGCGGTACCTTCAACGTGTCCGGCTCGGTACGGATTCCGCGGCCCGGCGTCTCGCTCATCATCGCGAAGGAGGCGACGCTCCAGCCTGCCGATAAGGCCAAACTTGACATCGTCTCCGAAGGGCACGGCGACTATCCGGCCCTGATTCACAACAAGGGCATGGACCACGTGGCGGTCATCCATCTCGGAACGCTCCGCGGCAGCGGCCGCGGATGTGCCAGCATCATGTACAACGGTCGCCGCGGCGGCAAACTCGGCATCGACGGCGGGTTGGTCTTCTCGGCCGGGGCCATGCCAGAGAGCGGCGACGCGATCTGGCTGGTCGACTCCGAGAATCTGCGTGTCCCCTTTGCCGCCGACCAACACTACGACAATAACCTGATGGGGATCGAGGGATGCGAGGACCTCCAGATCGGCGTCGTGGCCGGCCTCGCCGGAAGCAACCCCGGAGAGAATGAAACCATCGACCTGAACAGTTACTGCCGAAGAATACACATCCGTCGCATGATCGGTGCTTCCTACTCCGAGCAGATCCTGGATGTCAACAATTCCACTGACATCACCGTCGGCAGGATCACCGGCTACACCGGCGGAGGCAAGTTCAAGGGGCACCTGGTGGATATCATCCATTATGGGCCGGGCGGACGTCGCCTGACGCAGAGGCCGCGAATCGCGAAGAGCAAAAACGTCCGGATTTGCAAAAAGGGCGTGGCCGACGAGAAGATCGGCGAGTGCAAAATTGCAGCGGAAGTCGAAGGAGACATGCTGAAAACCCTGCCGAAGATGCGCGTCACCGTGCGCCTGATCGGCAACCCGGATAAGCAAAAAGTAACTGTTTTCGAAGGAACGTATCAGTTCGACCTCAAAGCGATGCCGCAAACGTGCCGGTCGCTGAAGAACTGACCGGCTGCGTAAAGGTTTCGACCGCCATCTACGCGGAGCGGCCTGCGGGCCCGGCCGTGGCGGCTCGGTCCGGACGGTGACGGGCAAGTCGCTCCGGGAAGGGTTGACCGTCCGCGTCGAGCCGGACCGTCCGCTCCGGCTCCTGGTGCAGCCCGGCGAGCGTGCGGAATGACGGAACCGCCGGCCCAAAGTCCCCGTGTTTACCGAAAGGGGAGGAATGACGTTCAGATTTCATGGTTTGACGCTATGGGTGTTGGTCTTGTCGGCGGCCCCGGCGATGGCCGGGCCGCTTACCGACGGTCAGCGGCAGCATCTCCGGAAGATGCAGGAGGCATGCGACTACCGGGCCATCGCCAGAGCCTACGCCGACTACATGATCGAGCATGGGCGAGACACCTACGGCAAGGTCCATTCGCCGCTGTTCATGACGGTACTGAACCGCAAGACGGGCAAGCCGTTCAAGGCGCCCTACCCCCACGTGAAAACCAAGCCGTATGCTCCCGGCCTGCGTCGCGATCACAAGATGCGCCCGTACGACCGCACTTACGTGGGCAGCAACCCGCTTCAGGATCTACCGCTGTACGAACTGCTCTACCGGTTGAGCGAACTAACCGGGGACAGGCGCTACGGCGAAGAAGCCGACAAGAGCATCGCCTGGTTCCTCGATCATGCCCAGGCCGGCTCGGGACTCTTCCCCTGGGGTAGCCACATGTACTACCACGTCGGGAAGGATAAGGGCGTCTATTCGGCCGGTCGCTACGGCGGCCACGAGTACAACTTCGTCTGGCCGTACTGGGACCAGAACCCCGAGGCCCTGAAGCGTTTTGCCCATGGCATTTGGAAACACCACGTCAAGGATCACGAGACCGGACATTTCAACCGTCATTCCGATGGTAGGAAGGGGGGGATGGAGTTCCCGCAGACCGGATCCTGCTACATGGATATCTGGGCGCGCGAGTACGGGCGCAGCGGCGATCCGGAGATGAAGAAGCATATTCAGACGCTGCTCGCGCTCTACCGCTCCATGCGCGATCCCGAAACCGGCGCCATGGCCTGGTGTACGAAGCAAGGCCCGGACCGCCGCGAGGTGGCGACCCCGCTGCACAACCTGGATATGGCATCGAACCTCCAGGATGCGGCCGCGCACGTGGAGGAGCGGGACCCCGCCCTGGCTGAAGAGATGCGCACGTTCGTGCGGTTTATCGATGACGAGTATCTCTCGAACGACTACGACAAGGTCCTGGACGTGGCGGGCAAAGGCATCCTCACGTGGTACACCGTCGCCGACCGCCGGCCGATGGCCAAGGGGTTCACCCTGCCGCCAAAAGGTGTGGATGCTTCGATCGGCTACCCGCTCAGGACGACCGACGGCAAACCGGCGGCATCACTGTATTACCTCGCGCCCTGGTTCCCGGGACGTTCCTATGCCGAATTCTCGATGCTTCTGTGGCGCCGGTACGAGCACTGCGAGGAGAAACACAAACCCACCTATCGCCGGGCGCTCCTGGACATCGCCGACATCTACATGTCCATCGGTCCCGAGGTGCAGTTCGCGCAGTATCCCGACAACATCGCGGACGTGGTCGCGCTGCTGCGCTATTGCCACAAAATGACCGGCAACATCGCCTATCTGCACCGGGCCGACCAGATGATGCATCTGGGGGTGAAGCTTTTCTTTGACGAAACGTCACCGCTGCCGAAGATCAGCAACTTCGACCCCTGGTACGAGTCGAGTTTGAAGAACGAATCGTCGGTGGCGATCCTTCGTGAAATGGTGGAACTGGATCGGGACCTCCAAGCCCTGCCCGCCGGGCGGCGCCGCACGCCTGCCGTCGCGGCCGCGAACCGTTTGCCGCCAACGTCTCCTGCGACGGGGGAAAACCGCGTGAAAACGTTCCGGGCCGACTTCCGCGCCGCCGCCCGGGAAGGGCTGGCCGGGGCGTGGAACCTGTCCGGTCTGCACCGGCCCAGCCGCGACGTGACATTGGAATACGGTCCGCCGGAGGATGCCAGGAGGCTCTATCTTTCGCTGGAGCAGGGCACGTTCGGCGGGAAGGCTTTATCGGCGGGGGCGTTCGACCTTCGCCTTTCGGACGTGATCAATAAGATCCCCACGACCAAAGAGGCCGACCGCGTCAACGACGGGCGGATGAGGCGCTTCACCGGCAAGGGGATGACCCGGTCGAACCTCAACTACGCCGGGTTCAAGGACGTGGCCGCCGCCTGCGGGCTGGTGCTGCGCAATGCCTCGGCCGACGAACGCCGCGTCGAACTGACCACGACCTTCCACGACACCTACCACGACAACGGCAAGCAGACGCTGGCTCGCACCCTCGGCCCCGACGAGCGCCGCCTCCTGGTCGTGCGGGCCCCGGATCGCAGGTACATCCGTAGGATTCGGTTGCGCAGCGAAGTCGAAGACGCGGCGGTAACGGTCGAATCGTTCGCCTTCATCATGGCGCCGCGCAGCGCGATGAACCCGCCGCAGTAACGACTGGGCCCGCGCGGCCCGCACGTTTTCCCGTCGGCGCCCGCGGGCGGGCCGGCGAACGTGGGCGCCCCCGCCTGACGGCGACCGCTCGCGGGTCATGCGTTGTGGCCGTCAATCCGAAATGTTACTCTGCGAAGCAGCGCTCTCTTCTTCGCCCTGCGTAGCGGGCTTCGCAGAGCAGGGTCGCTGCGAAGCACGAGTCCGAAATCCGAAATGCCTCCTTGCCCCTTACCGGACACCTTGGCGCGGCCTATAATAAACGGGAGAGCGTGCTGCATCCTTTACGCAGCACCGGAGAAGGAGGTGACCCGTGAGACGCCACCGCCGCGGCTTCACGCTGATCGAGTTGCTCGTGGTCATCGCGATTATCGGCATCCTGATGGCGCTGCTGTTCCCGGCGGTCATGTCGGCGCTGGGGTCGGCCGATGACACCCAGTGCCAAAGCAACCTGAGGCAACTGGCCGAGAGCGTCATCGCCTATTGCACGGACCACCAGGGTCGGTTCCCCCTCTACGCCACCAAGAACCGGGCGGGCAGTGCCGGCGATTGGCTTTACGTAAAAAACAGCGGATACAACGACGTCACGAGCGGCGTCCTCATCCGCCAGAACTACATCGGCGGCCAGGTGGGCACCGGGGACGACCCCAAGGGGCTCCTCTACTGCCCGGTCGATGCCAGCCGGGGCCATCCGCGACCGGCAACGGTGTTGAAACTCTACCATCGGCCCGAGGAGTCGAGCGGAAGTTTCACGGAGATCGACCCGATCTCCTACGTCATCAACGCCAGCATCACCTGGGACGATTACGAGTGGTCGAACGAGTCCCTTACCAAGGTCCGCAGCCGGAACCTCTCGGACTTCGACGCCACCGACTTCCTCTTCATCGAACAAAGCGCCGGCGTGGACCCCGAACCGGACTCGCGCTTCGACGAGGCCTACATGACGCCGCATTCGAACAAGTACGCCCTGACCAACCGCCACCACGGCGGGGGGTTCGTCTCGTGTATGGACGGCCACGTGGAGTGGTTCGCCTGGGAGGATTTCCGGGACGGGATGAACAAGATCGGCGGTTCCCATTGGTACTATGAGAAGCCCGAGCGGCCCCAGGGCACCCCCGACGGCGTCGTCAGTGACGAAGAGGTGGCCGCCCGCTGGAATCCCGGATAAGCCCCGTCCCCGTCATGCCTCCGCCACTTTCCGGTAGACGCCCTGCGCACACGCCGGTACACTTGCCGCGCCATGGCTGATCCTCCCCGGAACGCTGCCGCGCCCGGCGCCGGCGAGGCGTCCTTCGCCGACCGCCCGCCGCCACTCGTGCTGCGGCTGCACACGTCGGACGCCGCCCTCCGCCGGGCCTGGGACGCCGTGGAGCCCCCGCCCGGGTTCCGCCTGGAGTCGCTCCGGACGCTGAGGCCCGACGCCTTCACCGCCGAAGGGCCATTGCTGCTGCTTCTCGACGCGGCGGCGGTGGCCTCGGCGGACGGTCCTCTGGCCTCGTGTATCGACGAACACCTCCACCGCTGCGTGTGGACCGGCCCGGCCGAGGCCATCGACCGGCTGGGGCCCGCCCGGCTGGAGGGGGCCTACGACCTGCTCGTCACGCCCGTCACCGCCGCCACGCTCGGCCGGCGGCTGGCCGACTGGGCCCGGAATGTCCAGCGCACCGCCGCCCTGGAACGCCTGGGCCGGCGGACCGAGGAACTGGCCGAGCACAACAGCCGACTCTCCGCCCGCCTGGCCGACGCCGAACGGGCCGCCGGCGCCCCGGAAGAGCAGCGGCGCCGCCTCGACCGCGCCGTCCGGCGCATTCATGCGCTGGCCCGGCTCTCGCAGCGCATCAACACGCTCGACCTGGACCAGATTATCCAGGTGGCCGTCCACCAGTTGCCCGAGGTCGTGGACGCTCGCCGCGCCAGCCTCTACTTCTACGATGCTTCGAGTGACCGGCTCGTCCTCCAGGGCCACTCCCACGAGGCCCCCGTCGCCGAGCGCGTTGAACTGGCCGCCAACCCCAACAGCCCCATGGCCCACGCCCTCCGTCGAGGTGAAGTGCTGCGGATCGGCGGCTTCGACGCCTTCCAGAAGGAGAGCGGCCTGGTCATCGAGCGGCCGTTCGAGCAGCGATACCAGACCGACTCGTGCATCGTCGTGCCGCTGAAGGGCGGCGGGCGGACCTTCGGCGTCCTGAACCTGGCCGACAAGGTGGACGGGGCTCCCTTCGACACCGGGATCGACCTGCCGGTCATCGAACAGATGGCCGAACTCATCGGCGCCAGCATCTATAACGTCCAACTTTACCACGAGATGGAGCAGCAGGCCAAGAGCGACCCGCTGACGGGCCTGGCCAACCGCCGGGCCCTGGAAGAGACCCTTGCCCGCGAGACCGACCGCGCCCGGCGGTACGGATCGCCGCTCTCCATCCTGATGGTTGACGTGGACGTCCTCAAGGACGTCAACGATCGCTTCGGCCATCCCGCCGGCGATGCCGTCCTCCGGAACCTGGCCGCCATACTCCTGGAGACCGTCCGCAGCGTGGACGTGCCCGGCCGGTGGGCCGGCGACGAGTTCCTCGTCCTCCTGCCCGACACGGCGGGCGCCCAGGCCGAGCAACTCGCCCGCCGGCTCCGCCGACGCAACCACGAGCAGCCCCCCCGCCTCGACGGGCGGGACGTGCCCGCCACCCTCTCCATCGGGGTTGCAGAGTATGGCGAGGACGATACCCCCGACACGCTGCTCCGACGCGTGGACCGGGCCCTCTATCGGGCCAAGGAGGCCGGCCGCGACGGCATCGCCACCGCCTGAGACGCAGGCAGCAAACGCCAAGCAACCCGCACCGGCTCGGACGCTGCGCCCAGGGGCGGCCTCACGGCCGAGCCTCGGTGACGCGCGGGCGTCTCCCGCCCGGCAGGGCTTCGGCCGCCAGGACCTCCGACATCAGCGCGGCCACGGCCCGCGCCTGGTCGGCAAGGGCGGCAAAGTCCACCCGCTCCGTCGTATCCTCGCCGGTAAACCAGTGGTCGCGGGGGGCATCGGCGGTCCGCAAAAGAACCGCCGGCCGGCCGGCAGACGCCAGCGCCGCCACCGCCCGGCCGGAGGCCGGCTCCGGCCCCTTTTTCGCCTCCATCGAAAAAGAGGCCCGACCTCTCTTCCCCGCCCGCTCGACCTTCTCCGACAGCCATCGCCCCAAGGCCGCGCTCGCTTTGCCGTCCGCCCCGACCACGTGCACCGCCACGCGCCGCCCGCCGCTCGCGAGGTCCAGCCACAGGACGAGGCGTACCGCGTACGGCTCCAGCCGCAGCAGCCGGACGAGCGCGTCCTCGGCCTCGGCCGCGACGGCCGGGTCGGCGGGCCGGGCCTCGAGCGTCTCGGCCAGAGTCGCCGCCCGGGCGGCCGCCGACGATGGGCCGAGCAGCGCCGCCAGTTGGGTGTCCTCGGAAGCGTCTTGCGCCTTTGCCTCGCCGGTGCCTGTCGGGCGGGTCTCCGCTTCGATTCCCGCGCGGCGGGTCTCCCGACCCGCCGCGCTATCGCCCGCGCGCGGCGGGTCGGGAGACCCGCCGCGCAACGTTCGCGGCGCGCGAGCCTCCCCCGGCCCCAGCATCCGCGCCAGGCTGCGGGCGCCGGCGGCGCCGCGCCAGTGGCCGTCCAGGGCCGCACAGATAAGCGTTCGCCGCCGCGGCCGGAGACTCTCGCAGACCACGTGCTCGGCCAGGGCGCAGAGGGTGACCAGGGACGCGGACTCGTCGGCCCCGTGTTTCCCCGCCCCCGGCGCCGGCCGCATGTCGAGCGGCGCAGCCAGGAGCACCGCCTCGTGGGCGCGGGCGAGCCGGCGGAGCATGCGGGCCATCACGGCCGACCGGGCGCGGGGGGCGTCGGCCTCGGCGCCCGCCTCGGCGCGGACCCTCCGCCGGAGCAGGCACCGGACCACCGCCCGCGGAAAGAGCGGCGAGGGACGCTTGAACACGTCGAACGGCGTCAGGCGCGAAACGCCCTCCTCGCAGGCGGCCCGGCGGAGGGCCGACGCAAGGTCCGCACGGGGCGGATGGTCGAACGTGAACGCCTCGGCCTGGCCCTTCATCCGCGACCAGGCGTCGGCGAGCGGCAGGGCGTGAGCGAACGCCACGACGCTCCCGCATGCCGCCCGGCGGGAAGCCTCGGCGTCCGCATCGTCGGGCAGGAACCCGCACTCGAACGGATCGGTCAGGATGGGCTTGCAGCCGGCCAGCAGCAGCCGACCGCCCACGTACGAGGCGGCGGGATCGTGGCCTGGGTCGCCGACGCTTCGCGGGCCGAACGCCGTCAGCCGGACGGTCACCTCCCGGAGCGCCTCGGCCGACAGGGCTCCGGGCGGACGGTGCAGGCCGGCGGCGTCCTCGCTCGGCCGATCGCATCCGGCCCCGGCGAGCACCGTCGGCCCCGCCAGGAGCATGGCGGCCAGCACGACGGCCTCGGCACGTGCCACGGAGGATAAAGATACCCGGCTGCTTCCGCAGCCGGCTCGAACAGCGGCGCGAACACCCGCGACCTCACCCCCTTGAGCCGACGACGGCTCGGTCGGCGAACGGGTCATCACGGTGTGCTCCTCTCCGGTGGATGGACCGTATCCGGGGGAACGGGCGGCTGTCAAGACGGGGCCGGCCCGGAAAAGAGGCTTGACGCCGGCCCGGCCGGCGGGGTATCAGGAAAGATTACTTCGCCGCCGTCGCCGGGAGGGTGTGCCCGATGAAAGCCGGTCTCCGCCACCTGCGGAAAGAACTGCTCGCCCACCTGCCGTTCTCCATCTTTTCGACCGTCGGCGGGATGACGCTGGTCGCCATCCTGACCTTCATCGGCCGACCGTTCTACCAGGACGAGTTGCCGGTCGCCTTCCGCGAACTGTTCCACATCTTCCATCCGGTCCACATGCTGTTCTCGGCGACGGCGACGACGGCCATGTTCTGGCGATACGAGCGGCGGCTCCTCAAGGCCCTGGTCGTGGGCCTGGCGGGCGCGATCCTCGTCTGCGGCGCCAGCGACATCCTGATTCCGCACGCCAGCGGCCTGATGCTCGGCGTC
>Ga0180433_10004705_pt1 | contig 18957 bp, 15 predicted proteins | sample SS_ome_8_FD_132980 | JGI IMG/M metagenome (GOLD analysis project Ga0180433, IMG submission 132980) | Hypersaline lake sediment archaeal communities from the Salton Sea, California, USA - SS_1_D_1 metaG | ecosystem: Environmental > Aquatic > Non-marine Saline and Alkaline > Hypersaline >... | reverse complement strand
CTGTCCCCCAACTGAGCCAGCTCACCTAGTGCTCGTGCTCGTACTCGTAATCGAGAAGTCGCGTAGCAGTATTGACCGTTTTATGCACAAAAACAGTCAAAACGTGCATTGTTTCTTAGGAGCAACCCAACCCGGCCGCGGCCCGGCAGGCATGGGGAAAAAGCAGGCGAATTGCGCGGCCTTCGGCCGCGGTTACAGGTTAAAAGTATCAGGTTACACATCCCCTGTCAAACCCACGAACGCGTTGCTGCGCAACGCGGCGGGTTCGAATCCCGCCCTCTCCTACCGGAGAAAATGGCTCCGGCCGCTGTCAGCGGCCGGACCAGGGCGGGATTCGCCTCCGGCGGCTTCGGCTACGCCGATGTCAAACCCACGAACGCGTTGCTGCGCAACGCGGCGGGTTCGAATCCCGCCCTCTCCTACCGGAGAGGGCGGGATTCGAACCCGCGGTAGGGACATGCCCTACACGGCCTTTCCAAGGCCGCTCGATAAGCCACTCCGACACCTCTCCGATGACCCCGCAAGCCCATCAAATAGGCTTCGCCCGGGTCTTTTCGTTTCTGCGATTGCGAAAGAACTGCTGCAGCTGGTCCCGACACTCGCCTGCAAGAACACCGGCCGTCAGGTCCAGTTTGTGATTCAACCGCCCGTCGTTCACGATATTATAAAGCGTTCCACAAGCCCCGGCCTTCGGATCGTCGCAGCCGTACACGAGCCTATCGATACGGGCCATGACAAGCGCCCCTGCACACATAGGGCAGGGCTCGAGCGTAACATATATAGTGCACCCGCTAAGCCGCCAACCGTTCAGGGCGGCCGAGGCCTGGGTCAGAGCAATGATCTCGGCATGGGCGGTTGGGTCGCGCAGCTGCTCTTTCTGGTTCCATGCTTTTGCGACTATCCTTCCATTGCAGGATATAACCGCTCCGATCGGCACATCCCCGTTTTCGTCGGCGGTCCGAGCGGCCTCGATCGCCGCTCTCATCAATCTTTGGTCTTGTTCAATATTCATGAACCGCTCTATTTCCAGCGGCAAAGCCGTTCGAAATACCCCCAAGGGGAGTCGAACCCCTGTCTCCAGGATGAGAACCTGATATCCTAAGCCACTAGACGATGGGGGCGTTATTTGCGGCGTTTGAATTCGAGCCGACTGCCTTTACCCGACCCATATCTCCAAATCCGCCTTTTCAAAACCTTGTTAACAAAACAGCCGATAGCTGTCAAGAAAAAAGCGACACTTAGGTGGGCAACATTTACGAAACGCGGTTCCCATCCAGCGATTGCTGCTTGGCCTGGTCAAGCTGCAGCCTGCTTGGGCTTACAAAAAGCCGCAGTCTGAGGGAACGTAGCGTGTGAGGTTCTACGCCAGTAAAACTTAGCGGCAGAATGCCAGCTTTGTCCGCAGTGGTGAGCCGCGGGACGCAGTAAGCGCAACCCTTTATTTGGCAATATTTTATAGCCGCCAATCATTGAAAATGGGGTAGTTTGATTACTTGGCGAGTGCGCATTTCCAACTATCAGCTTTCCCTCAAGAAAATTTTTTTGAAATAAAGGGAAAAAACCCTTGACAAAAGCGAGCATGCTTGTTAATGTCTGATTAAGTTTAACGCCCGCGCGAAAGCACGGGACCTGGAAGAATAAGCTCGAAGATGAAGAAGGTGAGTTCATCTGCGAGCTTTTTTTTTGACAAGAAGTAACGTTATTTCGGAGAGAGGATAAGAAATGAAAACAACAATTCTTGTAGGGGCTGTACTCGCGGGTTGCTTTGCAGTGGCAACGCCGGCACTTGCTCACGACGGAAGCTGGACACTTACGGTTAGCGACTGGATGGATATCGCTGATCCTTGCGCACCAGACGGGCTTGGTCACCTCGACGAGGACCCTTGGAAGGGTTTTGCAACCCTCATCGTGACCAATAACATGGCGCAGAATTGGACTGGTTTTACGTTCGAGATATACGAACCGGTCGGTCCAACCACTGTTGTATTCAGCGAACCGCAATCACCCGAGCCGGATGGCAACCCGCCGGACTATGTGAAGATGTGGGTAGGCAATACCAGGACCACCGAATACTACAGCGGCTTCTACGGCAAAACATACGACACCGACGATTACAAGACTCTCGAGTTTTCCTTCGCGGGCGACCCCGTACTGCCTTCCGAACAGGTAATGTTTGACATTTACACGGACAACACCGCAAATAAATATGACTGGTTCGGCATCGTTGCCTATCCCACGCCCGAGCCGGCGTCGGTGATACTGCTTGGCATAGGTGGCCTTGCTTTGCTTCGCAGAAAACGATAAGGCAATTCAGGCTGATCCGAAAGCCGTCCTATTGCCTCACGTGGTCGGTGTTGTCGGCCGGAAAGAAACAGCGGTCTTGACGCCATGCCGCTTGGTTAAGCACCGCTGTGAGACGGGAGAACCAGCGTGTTCTTCTGCAATGCCGGACCCCCTCCTGTATTGCCCCAAATTGCGTCTGAATCCTTTGACCTCGTCCATCATGTAAGCACAGGGATTATGGCCGCAGATTTTGGCGCGCATTTGGCGCGCGCCTGTTCTGACGCCGATGAAAAAGAAAACCGCCGGACACAAGTGTCTGACGGCAAGAGGCTTAAGAACTAGCGGCGGTTGGATTCGAACCAACGACCCTGGGCTTATGAATCCCACGCTCTGACCAACTGAGCTACGCCGCCTAACGGAGCTTTTTTAACACTTCGGGGGCGCCCTGTCAAGCCTGCAAAGGTATAGACCTGGCTGCCTTTTTCCCATAAGATGGGCCGGTCGCCTGCAGCTTCGACCGTACGAGGCAGACAGTGAAAAGTTTGTGATTTATGAATAGGTACCCGCGATGACAAACAAGACAGCTCTATGCGTTCTTCTGATTCTGGCCGCCGCTTTCTCGGGCTGCCAGAAGCCCCAGGCCAAAGCCCCGGACTACAACAGGCCGCTGCCGCCGGGCCAGCTGGCGCTTCGCAAGATAACCGACCCTCGGGACAAGCCGGATATGACAATGGCGTGCTATAACCTCGCCAATATGCGCCGGGCCGTCGATAACAGCCTGAACTATCTTTCAAAGCCCTCCAGCAAGCGGTATTTTCCCTACGGCGAGATCACCCATGAACACGCCAAGAAGAGCCTCGAAGCCTTTAACGAACTTATTGATTCAGGTCTGAGAGGCCAACAGCTCAATGATGCAATACTGGCCAAGTTCGACGTGTATACCTCCGTCGGATGCGATGACGCAGGAACGGTGCTTTTTACGGGTTACTATACGCCGATTTTCGACGGATCGATGCAACAGACTGAGCGCTTTCCGTATCCTTTGTATAAGCAGCCACCCGACCTGGTCAAGGATTCAGAGGGCAACATACTCGGCCGGCGGCTGCCCGACGGGCGGATAACCAAATACCCGTCGCGACGCGAGATCGAACAATCGAAGATGCTTGCAGGACAGGAGCTGGTCTGGCTGAGCGATCCGTTCGAGAACTATATCGCCCATGTGCAGGGTTCGGCCAAGATACGCCAGCCTGACGGCAATCTGTTGACCGTCGGATACGCGGCGAATAACGGCCACGAATACAAGAGCATCGCGCAGGAAATGATAAGAGACGGTGCCGTCGCAGCCGAAAAGATGAGCCTTGCCTCCATGATAGGATATTTCAGTTCCCACGCCCAGAAGGTGGCGGAGTACGTGCAGCGTAATCCACGGTTCGTGTTCTTCCGCATATCCGAGGGGCCGCCACGGGGCAGCCTGAACGAACCGGTAGTACCGATGAGAACTATTGCCACCGACAAATCGATCTACCCCCGGGCATGCCTGGCGTTTATATCCACGGTCCTGCCGAGGGAAATCTCAGGCCGGATCTTTCACGATCCCTACGACGGCTTCGCCTGTGACCAGGATACCGGCGGGGCGATCCGCGCAGCCGGCCGCTGCGATGTATACATGGGCGAAGGGGACATCGCCGGGAGGCTTTCCGGCCAGACATACCAGGAGGGCCGACTCTACTATCTTTTCCTAAAGTGATCAGGCGGTAAACTGGCCTGCCACGGCCAAAACCACCGCAAAGACGTTCGCGGCACCCGCCTGCTTGAGCGTCCTGGCACACTCGTTCAGCGTGGCGCCGGTCGTCTTGACGTCATCCACCAGGCAGACCACACGGCTGCGAATATCGCGTTTTCGGCGAACGGTGAAGGCGCCGGCGACGTTGGCTCTTCTGCCTGCGGGGCCCGGCAGGGTGGTCTGGGAACACGTCCGGCGGATGCGGACCAGGGCCCTGGCAACTTTAGCTGAGGGGCGCCTTAGTTTTCGCGCGACAAGTTGCGACTGGTTGTAGCCCCGGGCCAGCCGTCTGGTCCAGTGCAGAGGAACCGGTACGAACAATTCGATTTCACCGGAAAAACAGCTTCCATCCAGCGCCGAGCCGGCGAGGAAACCCAGTATCGAGATCAACTCCGTACGGCCTGACAGTTTAAATGCCACTATCATATCCCTGAGCACCTGCGTGTAGACACCGGCGCGGGCTATGCCGTCTAAATATATGTCCTCACCCTGGCACCGGGGGCACCGGCCGTCCAGAACCGCATACCCGCCGGCCTCCCGGCCGCATCTGCGGCAGTACCGCCCGGCGGTACACACCAGCAGTTGGCGCCAGCACCGACCGCACAGGCCGCGGTCCTCCTCGGCCGCGTCATTGCCGCAATACGCACAAACCGCCGGCCACAAAAGGTGGTTGAGCCCCTTCAACAACGGCGGCAATCGGCGTGAGGGCTGCCTTGTGGAAAGGGCGTCCATTTATGGCTCATTCCTATTGCCGGATATAGACGATTATGCCGGCCAATATCAGGATAGCCGCCGCACAGATGGAGATGGCCGCCACAAAAACCCATACGAATCGCCTGTGTTGTGCCGAAATGATGTACTTTAGGTATCTGTCGCTGGTGGCGAAAGTTCTGCTCATCTGCATGATGCTGTCGGTCTGGCTGGCGCTGCTGGTGTTGAGCTTGGCGAGGGTATCATTGAAGCTGTTAAAGGTCTCGGCCATTTGCGCATCGGTACTGGCGGACGCCGCGAGCTGGTGGTCGATATTGACCAAAGCGTCGGTCTGCTTGGCGGTTTCGGCGGGAATCCTTTCGACGGTCTCGAGGAATTGCTCGCTCCTGGCGTCGCTTGTCTTGAGCTGGTCGAGCAGCTGTTCGGTCAGTCTTTGCTGATTATCCATGGCCGATGGAAATTTATCAAGCAGGGGGGGCAGCTGCTCGATGCGATCTATCAGATCCTGGCTTTGGTTCGCCTGTATACTGAGACGGTCGTTTATACCCTGAAGCTGCTCTATAAGCCGGTTGAAACCTACCTGCAGCTTCTCCAAAGACTCCTGCCTCTCCGGTTGTTCGCCGGCCTTCACCACAACTGAACCGTCTTGCGTATTCCCGCCGGGGCCGTTACCCCGGCCGGCTTCGTCCGCTTCGGATATCAGCCCATGCTGATCTATTTCTGGCCGGTAATCAGAGTTTCTTTTCCGGCCGGCTGTCAAGGTTTCGCCGAATATCTTCGCCCAGAATTCTTTTAGTCCCATTTGCAGCCTCTGAAAATCCGCGATTCACGACTTGGGCAAACCGGCCGGCCTGCGGCCAAGACCCGCTATGCCGTCTTATGTTCCAAAAAGCCCTCCAGCTTTCGGCTCCTTACCGGATGCTGCAGCTTCTTGATCGCCTTGGCCTCGACCTGCCGCACCCGCTCGCGGGTGACCTTGAAAATCCTGCCCACTTCCTCGAGCGTATAGGTGTAACCATCGCCGATGCCGTACCGCAGCTTGATGATTTCCCTCTCGCGGTATGAAAGGGTCTTCAGCACTATGTCGATCTTTTCCTTGAGCATCTCCTGAGCAGCGGAGGCAACCGGCGAATCCGCCGCATCATCCTCGATGAAGTCGCCGAAGTAGCTGTCTTCGCTGTCGCCTATGGGCCTGTCGAGGCTGATGGGATGTTTGGATATTTTCAGTATCCTCCGCGTCTCGGCGATTGTCATTCCCACCTTTTCGGCGATCTCGTTGATCGCCGGCTCACGGCCTAGTTCCTGGAAAAGGGCCTTGCTGACCTGGCGCAGCTTGGTCATGGTCTCGATCATGTGTACGGGTATCCGGATGGTCCTGGCGTGATCCGCGATGGCCCGGGTTATCGCCTGCCTGATCCACCAGGTAGCGTAAGTGCTGAATTTGTAACCCCTGCGGTACTCGTACTTGTCCACGGCTCTCATCAGGCCGGTGTTCCCTTCCTGTATCAGGTCCAGAAAACTCAAACCCCGGTTCCGGTATTTCTTGGCAATAGACACCACCAGTCTGAGGTTGGCGCTTGATAGCGTCCGCTTGGCCTCCTCGTACTGGTAGAAGAGCCTGTCTATCGCACGCAGCCGTTTGTCGAGCTGTTTGGGGGTTTCCGCGACCAGGTCTTGCAGGCCGGCAAGCTCCTCCTTCATCAGTTCAATATCACCCGCGGAATACCTTCCACCACCACCGTCGCTTATGACCCGTTCGAGCTGATGCATTTTCTGGCAGATGCCGTGGAGCTTATCCTTTATGGGCTGAATTCTGCTGGTTCGCAGGCTCAGCTCCTCAAGAAGGGTGGCTATCTTTCTCCTGTTTCGGTAAGTCTGCGGCGGAACGGTCCCGTTATCCTTTTTGTCGGCCTGGATGAATTTTTTGAACAAACCGTGATTGATCTTTAGCAGCTTGCTGACCGTATCGATGTTTACGGGAAGCCTCTTCTTTATAACCGCCCTGACGCGGTTTTCGGAGGTGCTTATTTTCATGGTCCGATCGAAGGACAGAACCCCCTCATGCACCTTCTGGAGTATATCCATCGCGGTCCTGGCGCAGTAATCGCTCTCGAGCATCTTGCGCCTGAAGGCCATGCGTGCCAGCTCTATTTTTCTGGCCAGGGCCACTTCGCTTTCCCTGGTCAAAAGGGGTATCTCTCCCATCTGGGTAAGATACATTCGGATGGGATCATCTATCCTGCGGCCGACCTCCTCGCCGATCAGTTCCTTCTCCAGCAGTTCGTCTTCCTTGAGGGGTTCCGACTCATCCTCCCCGGCGGGACCGAAGTCTTCGTCGCCCGACTCGAAATCCTCCTCTTCCTCCTGCTTGTCCACATCGGCCCGCTCGAGCAAGCTGATGCCCATTTCGTCCAGGGTCATCAGGAGACTGTCCAGCCGCCCCGGGCTGACGGAATCTTCAGGAAGCTCTCGGTTCATCTCTTCGTAAGTGAGAAAACCCCGAGCCTTGCCCTTCTCGATCAGCATCTTTATCCGCTTTTCGGCGAACTTTTGAGCGTCAACCGGCGAATCGGCTGATTTTTTCTTCGTCATTTCGGGTTTTTCCGATTGTTCACCTTTGCTCGACACAATAACACCTCTGAGATATAGTATATGCGGCACAAAATCTGTTGTTCATGCCTTTGTGCATCCGCACCGGCGGCTTCAATGGCGAAAAGGAAAACGGTACAGATTCCACTAAACCATGCCTATGTTATGCGGATCCCTCTTGGCCGCCCCTTGCGCAAAACGTTGAAGAAACTCCGTTTCGTCAAGTTGCTTAAGGCCGTCCCTTTTGCGGCGGCTGCGGCCTCGCTCAATCGCATCCAGCGCCCCGGCCAGCCGCTGCTGAAAATTACCCTTCTTCGCGCCTGATTCAGCCAGGCTGACGACAACACGTGCGGCCTCGACCGACTCGATCCGGGCAAGTATTGAAGCCAGGTTTGAGTCGCCGGCGGCCTCGAAAATTCCGAAAAGCACCTCGGCTATCCGCCTGAAAGCCGGAACATCGAAAACATCAGGTGTAATTCTTTCACGAACCGGGCCGAACAGTTCCGGCTTGCATAGAAGCACCTCGAGCACTTCCTGCTGGGCGGCGGCAAAATACCCCTTGCCGAAAGACTGCTCGAGCCGGGGCCCGGAAAAACTTTGCTGCGACGCAGCGTGTTTCGAAGGCCGCATTTTTGCGGCCAGAGCAGCGTTCACATCGGCCGCGTCCAGTCCGATCACATGGGCCAGCCTGTTGACGATAAGGCCTCGTTCGATTATCGAAAGGTTGCCGGCCAGTATTCCCGTCGCGACGCTTTGCAGGAAATCAGAGACCGCCGCCTTGCGATCAGACAGGTTATCCGCATCAAAACCGGCAAGAAGCCTGTTCCACTTGAACTCGAATACGTCCGCGGCCTCGTTGACGCGGCTGCGGAACCGGTCCGTCCCCGCTGTTAACAGAAAATCGCAGGGGTCCTTGCCCTTGTCGAGGGATGCGAGTTTTATGTCAACGCACTGGGCCAGACAGATTTCCATGGCCCGATTGGCCGCCTCGACTCCGGCGGTGTCGCTGTCGAAGACCAGGATGATTGCCTTGGCGTACCTTCGCAGAATTCTTGCGTGTTCGCTTGTGAAACTGGTTCCGAGAGTTGCCACCACGTTGGAAAAACCTTTGCTGTGCGCCATTATGCAATCGGTATAGCCCTCGACTACCACCACTGTGCCGCTTGAGGCTACCGAATGACGGGCCTGGTCGAGCCCGTACAGCGACCTGCCTTTTTCAAACAGGACCGTCGCGGGCGAGTTGATATATTTAGGACCGGAGTCCGTCAGCGAGCGGCCGCCGAAGCCGATTACACGGCCGGTCACATCTCTAATCGGAAACATAAGCCGGTTTATAAACCTGCTGACGAAGCTTTCGCGGCCCGAACGCGACCCAACCAGTCCCGCCAGCGCTAACATGTTGCTGGAAACGCCTGATCGGCGGGCTGCTTCAACCACATCGCCGGGCCTGGCGGAGGCGGCGCCCAACTGCCACTTCTTGACGGCTTCCATCTCTAATCTTCGACCGCTTACATACTCCAGCGCCCGTTTGCCGGCGGGATGCTTGAGCAGGATTTCGTGAAAATAGGACGCTGCCCATGCATTGACCGCCGCCAGTTTATTCGGATCGACCTTTCGACCGCCGGCTGGTGCGGATTTGTGCCTTGTCAGTCTTATGCCCTGTCGCTGCGCCAACCGCTCGACAGCCTGGGGAAAGGTGAGGTTCTCCCGCAGTTGCAGGAATTTGAACACGTCGCCTCCCGCACCGCAAGCAAAGCACTTGAAGATCTGCTTGTCCTTGCTGACGTACATGCTTGGCTTGTGGTCATCATGGAAGGGGCACAGTCCGACCATTTCCCGGCCCCGGTTTTTGAGGATGACGTGCTCACCGATCACATCGGTTATGTCCGCTGATTGCTGAACTTGCGCTATAATCGAATTATCGAAATTGCCAACGGCCATTTATACAGGATCCATTCTGGTGCGCCGCCGCTACCGGTTCGAGGGGCACCGACCATACCCCGCAGACATCCCCGCCGCTACTGCTCCGCCTCCACCGCAACTCCGCGCACGGATCTCACTATATCGATATGGCAGCCTTTACACGTGCCGGACACCTAAATATACACAAGAAGCCGCAAAAGTCAAATAAGCAGCCTGAAAGGCCGTTTCTGTACTACTATAATTGCCCCTGGCGAAAAACAGACACCTGGTTTAATAGACGTTCCGCCAGCCTTATTGTCGAGCAAGACGCTATGCCCGTAAAGCATCCGTGTAATGCCTGATCCGGGGCGGCCCCTTTAAACCGAGCACTATACAAACCACGTCTATACGAAAAGGCCTTTGCCCTACACCGTGGGTGGCCAGGAAAAAACGAACTGCCCGGCCGAGCCTTATTTTTTTGGCCGGCGTAAAAGCCGCTTCAATATCGGCAAAATCCTCCCCAGCCCTCGTCTTGACCTCCACAAATACCAGCGAACCGTCAACGTCGACCATTATCAGATCAATTTCCCCGCTGTTGCAGGAGAAATTGCGGGCCAACAACCGCATACCCTTGGACTCGAGGAATCTTTCACAGCGGTTCTGCCCCCAACGGCCGAGCCGGCTGCTGTCGGCTAATATCGCGTGCCTGCTCGGTATGTATCCGGACCGGAGAACAAACCTTAGAAGGTGACTCCATCGGCCCTTTGCCCCCAATGTGCAAATATCCTCACCGCGAAGGACTATGCTTGCTGTGCCTGTGGGCCAGTTTTACCGCCTTGCCGGTACGCTTGCGCAGGTAGTACAGTTTTGACCGCCTTGTCTTGCCGCTGCGAATCGGTTTTATGTCGACCACGTTAGGGCTGTGAAGGGGGAAAATCCTCTCCACCCCCTCATTGTTGACTATCCTCCGCACCGTAAAATACTCGTTTACCCCCCGGCCTTTGCGTGCAATAACCGTTCCGGTGAAGACCTGTACACGGACCTTGTCACCCTCATGGATCCTGCAGTGCACGTCAACCGTGTCTCCCACCTCAAAGTGAGGTATGCTCTTCTTGAGACTCTTATCTTCGACAGCGTCCAAAAGTTCGGTTTTCACCTGTCATCTCCTGAAAATTACGCAAAAAAGGATTGTAACGGGCAAACACGGAGAGGGCAAGAAGCTTTTTTTGCCGATGCTCACAAGAAACTACTTCTTTGCAGGGGACTGAAAAAAAGGGTCCAGGACCCTTTTTTTCTTAAGCTCATGGAGAATCCCAAAATCCGGAATCGACAGGGGCTGGCGCCCGGCCTGGCCGGACCGACGCGAACCGGACGATAGTCGGACCAGTCGAACTTGTCGGACATGTCGGACGGGGCCTGGGAATTACCTGTAACCTGATACTTGTAACCTGTAACCGCGGCCGAAGGCTGCGCAATTCGCCCGCTTTTTCCGTATCCCTGCCGCGGGTCGCGGACTTTCAACCTTTAACTTTTAACCTTTAACACCTTTGCGGCAAAAGCCGCAAAGGGCGCGGCCGAAGGCCGTGGCTGGATTGCTCCTAAGAAACTAACCGTTTACCCCTGGTCCGTGCAGGCTGGAAGCCTGCCCCCCAACTGAACAATCGCACGGTGTCCCCAGTCGGGGGGCTGCCTTCCAGGCTGCACATGATTTTCCAGCCGCCGAAGGCGGCTTCCGCGCCTGCCGCCCCCGGGGCGGCAGGCTCTACTCGACTACTTGTCTACTGTCTACTGTCTACTGACTACTACATTCTGTGTCCTGGGTCCTGTTTCTTTGGTATACCTGCTGCACGGCCGCGGTTTGGATGCTCGAAATGATGACAGAGGGGGGTTGCCCCTGCTGTCTACTGTCTACTGACTCCCGCCTGCCGATTGCAGTGACGAGATACCGCCTTATTCCTCCAGTAGATCAGGCCGCCACCTGCTTGTTCGCTCGAGGGCCCGCTTTCGCCGCCACCGCCTTATCGCAGAGTGATCCCCGCTGAGGAGCACTTCAGGCACCTTCATGCCACGAAAGACCTCCGGCCTGGTGTACTGGGGATATTCCAGAAGTCCCTGGTTGAAGGTTTCCTCCGAAGTCGAGGATTCATCGCCCAGGGCGCCGCCCAAAAGCCTGACAACAGCTTCCATGACAACCATCGCCGCCAGTTCGCCCCCACTGAGGACATAATCGCCCACCGATAACTGCTCGGCGCCCAAGCCCGTTCTGATCCGCTCATCAAAACCCTCATACCGACCGGCTATGAGGATCAGCCTGCTCTCACCGGCCAGATCGACCGCATCTTTCTGGGAAAACCGGCGGCCCTGCGGCGTAAGAAGAATCACGCGGCCCTTATCCGGGCAAAGATCCCGGACGTGCTCGAAACACTCATAGACCGGCCCCGGCATCATGACCATACCCGGCCCCCCTCCGTAAGGTTTATCATCGACCTTCCTGTAATCGCCGGCGCTGAAATCCCTTATGTCGGCCACATTGACGGTGAATACTCCCTTGTCCAATGCCCTTTTGAGCATGGAGCAACCTAGGACGGAATCGAACATCTGCGGAAAAAGGGTAAGGATGTCAATCCTCATCGGCCTGCTTGGCATCCTTCTCCTCCGCCCCGGCTTCTTCTTCCGCGGCCCCTTCGGAGTCGGCTTGTTTTTTCTCGGCGGCAGCCTTTTCATCCGCGGCCTTCTTTTCGGCGGCGGCCTTGGCCTGTGCAGCCTTTTCATCCGCGGCCTTCTTTTCGGCGGCGGCCTTGGCCTGTGCAGCCTTTTCATCCGCGGCCTTCTTTTCGGCGGCGGCCTTGGCGTCGGCTTGCTTTTTCTCGGCAGCGGCCTTGGCCTTTTCGGCGGCCAATACTTCTGTTGCGGTAAAATGTCTGCCGGCGGCATGTGCCGCTGCTCGGGCCTTCGCCAGACGCTGGCTCTTTTGGCGGGCATACTTGTGTTTGATACCCTGGCGCAGCAGGATATTCGATACGGTATCGGATGGAACGGCGCCTTTTTCAAGCCAGTACCGTGTACGTTCCAGGTCCAGCACCACCTGTTTCGCCGGGTCCTTCTCGAGCGGGTCATAGTGACCCAGCTTCTCAATGATCTTTCCGTCGCGAGGCTGGCGTGAGTCGATCGCGTTGATCCTGTAGAACGGTCGATGCCGCCTGCCTATCCGAGCCATTCGTATTTTTACTGCCATGCCTTTTTTCCCTTTGAGCTTTTCAAAGACCCCCTATTAACCTAAACCTGCCTGCAATGCAATATATAACCATTCAGCAGTATCGCCAGGTTTCCGGGGTCGACATCCGCACGCCCCGCAATCTCCTGCACCCGTTCGTCGTCGAGGTCCTCGATCGACTCTCTCTCCTCCGGGGTCATTGACGCCACTGCTCTGCTGAACTGCCCCAGCTCCTGCCCGGTCGGAGCCACCAGCATCGCCAGCTCGCTGCTGCCCTCGTTATTCTGGAACTGCTGCCTGATCAGCATACCGTAGTCGCTGTCGACGAACTTGGCCATTTTTTCCAGATACTGCTCTATTGTGATGCCCTTGCTCACCGGCGCTTTGCCTTTCCCTTTCTTCGTATGGATCTCTTGCGTTTGGACCTCTGTTTTATCTTTCCGCGACCACCCATCACAGTCGCCAGAGAGTCCATGCTCAGCCCCTGGGAGAACATGTTCCTGAGGCGGCCGCCGCCGCTCACAGCCTTTAGCATATCGCGGCTCCTCTTGAACGTCTTGACCAAACCGGAAACATCGTTGGCCTGTACGCCGGAACCGGATGCGATCCGCCTTCGCCTGGATACGTCTATGAGCTCGGGATCACTGCGTTCGGCCGGCGTCATGGACTGCATTATCGCCTCGACTTTTGCGAACTGTCCGTCATCGAGGTCCAGGTCGGCAACACCGCCGCCGGCCCCGATCATCTTGAGCATATCAGTAATACCGCCCATCTTCTTGATAGCCTGTGCCTGTTTGAGAAAATCGTTAAAGTCGAAACTTCCCTTGGCGATCTTCTTCTGCAGCTTTCCGGCCTCCTCGGCCTCGAAATGCTCCTGGGCCTTCTCGACGAAGGTCACGACATCACCCATGCCCAGGATCCTGTTGGCCATGCGGTCGGGATGAAACTCCTCCAGCTTATCAAGCTTCTCACCTGTTCCAATAAACTTTATAGGTTTTCCGGTGACGGCCTTGACGCTCAATGCGGCCCCTCCCCGTGCGTCGCCGTCGAGCTTGGTCAGTATTACGCCGTCGAGCTCCAGCCGCTTGTTAAAATGTTCAGCCGAGTTGACCGCATCCTGACCGGTCATCGCATCGCAGACCAGATATATCTGATGGGGCTTGACGGCCCTTGCCACATCCTCCAGCTCGACCATCATTTCCTCGTCTATGTGAAGCCGGCCCGCCGTATCCAGGATAACCGCGTCGAAAGCCTTTTTTCCGGCGTACATCACGCCGTTTTTCGCAACCTGCACAGCGGTCCTGTTCTTTTCGGCATAGACTTCGATACCGGCCTGACGACCCAGAACCTCCAACTGATCGACAGCCGCCGGGCGCCGAACATCGCCGGCGACCATAAGGGGCCTCTTGCCCCGGCCGACCAGATACTTGGCTAATTTCGCGCAGGTGGTGGTTTTGCCGCAACCCTGCAGGCCGGCGAGCATAAGAATGGTCGGGCCCGGCGAGACAAAGAACACACGGGTATCGACAGGGCCCATCAGTCTGGTCAGCTCGTCATTGACCAGCTTGACCATAACCTGTCCCGGATGCAGGCTCTTTATCACCTCGGCTCCGACCGCCGCTTGCGTAACGTCCTTGCAGAACTGCTTGGCCACATTATAGTTGACATCGGCTTCAAGCAGCGCCCTGCGAATCTGCTTCATCGATTCGGACACGTTGGCCTCGGTGATCCGGCCGCGCCCCGAAAGGGACCTGAAGACAGCGTTCAGTTTTTCGGTAAGAGACTCGAACATTCGACCATTCACGCCTTCACAATTCTGCGCCTGCCTGCCTTCACGTCGGAAGTGGCGTTGCGGGTGTCCACGACGAGCTTTGCGTGTTTTACTATCCAGTCGTAATCGTAACAACTGTGATCGGTGGCGATAACCACCAGGTCGTAGCCGGCCAGCATACGGGCCGTGAGTTTACGGCTTTTCATACGCAGATCATGCCGCCGCTGTTTATGAGTGCGTGGTATGTAAGGGTCATTGTAATCGACCCTGGCCTGCTTATCGCGAAGCAGTTCTATCAGCTCGATCGACGGGGATTCACGCAGATCATCGATGTCTTTTTTGTACGCCAGACCGAGAACCAGTATTTTTGAGCCCTTAAGGCTCTTTTTCAGGCGGTTGAGAGCATCCGTTATCCGGGTGACCACATAGCGCGGCATGAAAGTGTTGATTTCCCCGGCCAGTTCAATAAAGCGGGTGGGCATTCCATACTGGCGGGCCTTCCAGGTAAGGTAAAAAGGATCGATCGGTATGCAGTGACCGCCCAGTCCGGGACCGGGATAGAAGGGGCTGAAACCGAAAGGCTTGGTGCTTGCCGCCTTGATAACTTCCCAAACGTCGACATCCATGCGGGCAAAAACCATTTTCAGCTCGTTCACCATCGCGATGTTAATACAACGGTAGACATTCTCGAGTATCTTGGCCGCCTCGGCGGCCTCTAGGCTGGAAACAGGCACGGTCCGGACTATGACCGAGCCGTACAGAAGGCACGCGGCCCTGCGGCAATCGGCGGTCAAACCGCCGATTACCTTGGGTATCGTCCTGGTGGTAAAACTCTTATTACCCGGATCTTCACGCTCGGGAGAATACGCCAGGAAAAAATCGCGTCCTGGCTTAAGTCCGCTTTCAGCAAGCAGCGGCGCCACAAGCTCCCTGGTGGTGCCGGGGTAGGTAGTGCTCTCGAGAACCACCAACTGACCGGGTCTTAGGTTCTTCGATATCGCCCTGGCGCTGTTGACCACGAACTGCATGTCGGGCTCTCGGTTCTCGGTAAGGGGAGTGGGAACACACACCAGCACGGCATCGACCTTTTTAAGTCGAGCCATTTCGGTTGTCGCCGAGAACCGCCTGCGTTCGACCATGCGTTTGATTTCCGCGTGCGGGATGTGCCTAATGATGCTCCTGCCGCGGTTCAGAACGTCGACCTTGGCCGTGTCAACGTCGAACCCAATGGTCCGGAACCCGCCGTTGACGAATTCACGCACCAGCGGAAGACCGACGTAGCCCAGACCGAGAACTCCGACCAGGGCGTCTTTGCGCCTTATCTTTTCCAGCAGTTTATTCATGCCTTCAGCCTTAATTTCAACCACAGGATCGCCCTCACGACCGGCGAAGAACCATTTAAGATATGATATACCGGCCGTACCGTCAAGATAATCAGGACTGGCGATGACCCCTTTTTTAGCTTCAACGCAAACCGAGCACGCCGAAAATAGCTGCTTTTTGGCCTCTGGCACAGTTTTAAAGAAGCTGAACCCGGTATCCGTCGTGCTCGTGCTCGTTATCGTACTCGTACTCGTAATCGGATATCGAATACCATTGTCTTTCGATTACGATTACGAGCACCGTTCGGCTTCGCCTCACTGAACACGAGCACGAAAAATGGGACATCGCGGGATTCCGGATCGGTGACAGCCCCATATTGGGCCGTCGCCTGGTTCCGGCACTCGCTTTTTCAACCGGCGCGCGGTATGCTGTCGGATTATGCCTGCGCCGCTGATAAAAACCGACTTGTGCGTGATAGGGGCCGGGCCGGCGGGGCTTCTAGCTTCGATCGCTTCGGCGGCCGAAGGGGCCGAAACGGTCGTTTTGGATCGTAACGCCACGGCCTGCAGAAAGCTCATGCGGACCGGACGCGGACGCTGCAATCTCACCCATACCGGTTCAGTCGAGGATTTTGTCAGGGCGTACGGCTCCTTCGGCAGGTTCCTTCGCCGCAGCCTGCACGAGTTCTCCGCACAAAACCTACGGGAATATCTCGCGGGGCGGGGCCTGCAGACAAAGCAGGAAAAGGGCGGCTGCGTCTTTCCGGTGACCGACCGTGCCGGTGACGTAGCCAGGGTATTAATCGACCACGCCAGGAAACTTTCAGTGCGCTTTCTGCACGGAAAGTATGTTCGCAGCGTCTCCCGGAACCCCCAAGGCTTTGCGGCCGCCGCCGACACGGCATATATACAGGCTGGCGCGGTCGTAGTAGCCACCGGCGGCGTGAGCTGGCCGTTTACGGGCTCCACCGGGGACGGATACAAGTTCGCCCAAACGTTCGGACACACGGTTACAGAACCGAAGGCCTGCCTGTCGCCGCTGGTAACCGCCGAAAAGTGGCCGGGCGGCCTTGGAGGAGTAGGGTTGCCGAACACGGTTATCCGGGCGTCGGTGGGCAAACGCCGGTTCCGCAGCTCGGGCCCCCTTATGTTCACATCAAACGGCATCGGCGGTCCCGCCGTGCTGGACCTCAGCCGGCTTGTCACCGATTTTCTGCCCGACCATGACAACCCGGTGAAGATCACCGTGGATTTGATGCCCGAGCATGAAGAAGGGCGGCTTGATTATCTAATCGCCTCACTATGTTCGCAGCAACCAAAAAAGGAACTTGCTGGGGTCCTGGCGAGATTTCTGCCCAGGGCCCTGATGCTTGCCATTTGCCGGCAGATAAGCCCCTCAGGGATTCTGCTTGCGGGGACGCTTGAGAAGAAGCAGCGCAGGCAGCTGGTGGCGATGCTCAAACGGCTTGTGTTTTCGGCTGTCGCTACCGGCCCTGTAGCCGAAGCAACGGTTACACGGGGCGGTGTAGCAACCGCGCAAATCGATTCGGCCACGATGGAATCAATACTTGTCCCGGGACTTTTCTTCGCCGGCGAAGTCATAAATGCCGACGGCCCCTGCGGTGGCTACAATCTGCAGATGGCTTTCTCGACCGGACATCTCGCGGGAAAGGCGGCGGCGAGTTGCCTTTGAACGGGGGATCAGTTGACCGCACTCTATGGTGAAGGGCGCGGGCAAAACATGTACCGGGCAAAGCCCGAAAAATCGGGGCGACAGGACTTGAACCTGCGACCTCTTGACCCCCAGTCAAGCGCGCTAGCCAAACTGCGCCACGCCCCGAACAAAAACAGTATAATTCCGCCGGTCTGGAAACTCCAGAGAAAAACGTTTCAGTAGCCGCTCAGCCAATTTTCGGCCATCCGGCCGAGGTCCAGGCCGTCAACAAAACCGTCCGAAGGCGCGAAATCCGCACCGCCGCAAAAGCCGTTGGAGGCGCCGCATCCGGCGGCCTGCCACCATGCCGCCAAGAGGGTGAAGTCGAAAAAATCGACCCAGTCGTCGTAGTTAAGGTCGCCGCTGATTCTCCGCGGTATGGCCGATTGGATCCAAAAGGCGTAGGAGCTTACCCTCACCGCATCGATATCGTCCGGCGGGCTGTACCAGGTTTCGCCGACTTCGCTTTCGTGACCAGTTACCTGATGTGAAAGGCCCGCGAGCTTCCACCGCCCGCCGTCTTCAATGAACCACCCTCCGCCCGAATCGAAGGCGGCGATCGCGGCCTCGTAAGGCATGGCACCGAATACGCCTGGCGAGGCGTGGGCATCGAAATCGGCCGCTATGATATCCGAAGAAAATGTCTCGCCCCGGCCGGACACGGTCAGGTCTATCTTGTTCTGCGCCCACCGCAGGGTCTGGTTGTCGCCACCGTCCCATTCATAGCCGTAGCTGCCCAGGATCGCGCCTCGGCCCATGCCGAAACCGCCTATGACAACGGTCTTGTTCCTCTCGTTGGTGGCCGTGTAAAGGGCGGCGACGGCATCAAGGTATGTGGGGCCGCCGGACGCCGAGGCTATACGACAGACCCGCAGGTCCGCCGCTCCGCCTGCGTCGGGCTCGTCCCAGATCTGCTGCACCACGTACCGCTTGTCGCCGAAGTAGACGCTTGTTCCGATTCCGCCGCCCTGGTGCCTGGTAGTTATGATACAGTTCGACGAGATTGCAACGCACGAGGCATTGCCGCCCCAGCGACCGACGGTATTCGGATCCGGCCTTTCGCCCCAGGCGCCAAGGTCGGGTTCGCCCAAAGGATGCAGCACCAGGGCGATGACGCAAGCCGGCATGACCAAAAGCACCGCCGCGGCCAACAGGATGGACTGGAGCCTTTCCATCACCTTGCGTATCCGGGTAAAACGCAGCGCCGAAGGGCGCTCGCACCTATTGGCATTATAACTGAACGTACGGTTTGGTTGAAGGAAAAACGCCATTCCGAGCTACCCGGCCACGGCCTTCGGCCGCGCTCTTTGCGGCTTTCGCCGCAAAGGGGTTCAAGGTTCAAGGTTGAAGGCCGTGCGGCAGGTATGGGGAAGAAACAGAGAGGAAAGTAGACGAGTAGGGCCTGCCGCTCCGGGGGCGGCAGGCGTGGAAGCCGCCTTCGGCGGCTGAAAAACTATGTGCAGCCTGGAAGGCTGCCCCCCGACTGAGGCAGCTCACCCGGCAAATCATGCCCGTCCGTCCCGGCGACAGCCGATCCCAGGCCCCGTCCGACATGTCCGACTATCGTACGGTTCGCGTCGGTCCGGCCAGGCCGGGCGCCAGCCACTGCCTATTCCTGATTTTGGGATTCTCCATGAGCTCAAGAAAAAAAGGGTCCTGGACCTTTTT
>Ga0180433_10004704_pt1 | contig 18957 bp, 18 predicted proteins | sample SS_ome_8_FD_132980 | JGI IMG/M metagenome (GOLD analysis project Ga0180433, IMG submission 132980) | Hypersaline lake sediment archaeal communities from the Salton Sea, California, USA - SS_1_D_1 metaG | ecosystem: Environmental > Aquatic > Non-marine Saline and Alkaline > Hypersaline >... | reverse complement strand
CTGACATAATCTGTTTCAATACCTAAACATTTTTTCCAGGTTATAAAAGGTTGGACAACATTTCTTAATGTCTCAGAAGAGATGACTAATAATGATGTTGTTGTTGAAATATTGTTTGTCTCATGATTATTGTTTTTAACTGAAGTCGAGATAAATCTTTTTTCTAAAGAATAATCAATCGTTACATGTATCACTTCAGTAATTTTTAAAGACTTTTCAACAGGATTATAGGAGATAGGAGTATAACGAATTTTAACAACAGGTTTATTATCAGAATGATCAACCTGTAAAATTTCAGTGGATGATGCAGGATAGAATTGATTTTTTGAGTATATAATGTTCTTTTGAGTCAAATGATCTTCAAGGATTTTGCTGATCTGATCATCGTGACCATCGAGAGGGAAGAGAATATCAGTTGATTTGATTATATAATTGCCTGCTATTGGTTTTGTGTATCCCGGAGTAATATCAATATGTTCAATATTTGCATTATCTGGTAAAGGAACAAACACAGTTTTTGAAGGTAATGAAGGATAGCCTTTTTGTGTTAATTTGCCGAAATCATGCATAGTGATTTGATACGTATCATTGGAGAGAAGCTTCAGAGAGTAATCATTTGAATAAAAGGTTTTGGTCAGTTGTTCTGCATGTATGACGTTAGATAATAGAAAAAATATAAGTAGATATTTTGAGTAACTTTTTATTATTTTCATATATTATTACCTATTTCATTATCCTTTTTATCAAATTCTGTAGTAATATTAGGCAAATGGTATACCGTATAATTGGAAATAGTTTAAATTCATAAATAATAAATATTTATAAAAATAATTTTAATATAATATTAATACAAATCAGGCAAATATTGCCGGTTTAGAAATATCATTTTGCCGGTTTATTTTTAATGATTTATGAGTTGAAATAGTAAAATTAATTGTATAGATTAGATTATAATGGAATAAATTGTGCAATAATCTATGGATAAAAATTTTATCAAGGAGGGGAAAATGAAACATATTACAATAATTATAGTTTTAATCGTATTATATATTCCCGTTACTGGAATATCAGCAGATTCACCAGATGAAATTAACATTACCATTATTTACGATAATTATATATTCCAGAAGGGAACAGAATCGGATTGGGGATTTTCTTGTTTTATCGAAACAAAAGAAGAAACAATTTTATTTGATACCGGAACTCATGGAGAAATTCTAAAATCTAATGCTGAAAAATTAAATATTGATTTCAGAACAGTTGATATAATAGTTCTTTCTCATATCCATCGTGACCACACCGGAGGACTTATGACTGTTTTGGATATAAATAACGATTTATCAGTGTATTATCCTTATTCATTTCCTCAAGAGTTTAACAAAAATATTTTGCTTAAAGATGCTGTACCAGTCGCAGTAAAAGAACCTTTACAAATAAATGATAATATATATCTAACTGGTGAGATTAAAGGTCCGGTAAATGAACAATCACTTATCTTGAATACTGCTAAAGGACTGATTATCATAGCTGGATGTTCTCATCCTGGTATTGTTAAGATTGTTAAAAAAGCAAAAGAAATAGTGGATAATAATATTTATCTGGTTCTTGGGGGGTTTCATCTAATGAACCATTCTGAAGCAGAAGTCCAGAATATAGCTGAAGAATTTAAGAAAATGGGAGTAGAAAAATGCGGAGCTACTCACTGTACAGGTGACCAGGCTATAGGTGTTTTTAAGGATGAATTTGGAGATGATTATATCCCCATGGGAGTTGGTAAAACTATCAGTATTGATTAAATGAAAATTACTTTATATGTATCTATTTTAATTTTCAGAACTTTCTTGTAAATCATTATAGATAGTGGTTACAAGTCGATCTTCCTCATCTTTAAACTCTTTAAGGATATCCTCCAATGTTTTGCCGGAAAGCATTAGCTCTTTTACTTTTTCCTGATAACCTTTAATTTTTTCAATATGATTTCTGATTCCTTCACGATCAGTCATATTACTGTGTCCACTGCAGAAATGCTGTGCGTCAAGTGTTCCCAGCATGTTGGTTAGCGTTTCCACATGTTTGAAAGAATTACCGCCCTTATAGGAATGAATCAACTGGGGCCAGTTTAAAAAGATCTGATCCCCGATAAAAGCTGTTAAATCTTCCGGAAAATACACAACAATATCTCCGGTAGTATGTCCTATGCCAAAATACCACAGTTCAATCTTTTTTGATCCCAGATAAATATCTAAATGGTTCGTAAAAGTTATTGAAGGAACATACTGCTTCAGTTCAGGATCATTCCAGCGGGAAGGAGAGCCGTCTCTGTTTTCATGAAAGAATTCTTTTCGGCAGTTTTCATGGGCAACAATGGTTGCAGAAGTAGGAAAATACTGATTACCGTTTACATGATCACCGTCACTATGAGTATTAACAAGATATTTAATAGGTTTGTCAGTTATTTTTTCTAATTCATTAATGATCTGTTCAACTGATTTTTTTGTCATTTTGGTGTCAACGATGAGCACTCCATTGTCTCCAATATACGCTCCACTGCGGGCACCTCTTCCACCGGTGATTTCATAAAGATGGTCAGAAATTTTATTAAATATGACCGGTTCTTCATCCCTGTTCTGAGCGAATAATGATACTAAAGATACCAATAACAGTAAAATTATCATAATAGTAATAATTATTTTCTTCATTGTATACCTCCTTGGATTTTTTTACTGTAAAACAGGTTTTATGAAAATTATTATTCAATATTTAGTGAATATAATAATACTGATCTATAATATATTCAGCCATTACTTTTATAGGATCAAAACCCAGCATTTCAATGTTATCTTTAGAGAAATTAGTGGTTGCATTCACATCAATAATATAAAATGTATCATTAGTGCATTCGATTATATCAAGACTCCCCATTTCAATATGAAGCAGATCTAATGCTTGAAAAGAGGTTTTGATAATATTATCCGGACAATTTGGATATTCCTTAAATACAGAGCCCGAATGATAGCCAGATAGACCATTGGATCCCAGATATCGTTTATTGATACTCATTATATCCTTGCCAACTATCTCAATTCTGGTAGTAAAATTCTTCACAGGCTTTATATATTCCTGAATTATAAAAGGTTGATCAGGAATATTCTTCAAAGCAATTTCCAGATCCTGTTCATTGTTCAATATATAGGTAAAATAAGAACGTCCGCAGCAATCTGGTTTTAATACACATGGAAATGAAAGCTTATCCGGATTAAGTTGATCTGCAGGTAAAAAATAGGCAAGGCATTGAGGAACAGATATCCCGTTTTTATATAAGACCTGCATACTGGATATTTTGCTACAGTCATATATATAGGCTTCAAAAGGATTTATCATCTGGATTCTATGATCTTGTACAACTTTTAAAATATTAACAGCAATATTATGAGATCGATAGTGATTCCGTAGAGGAGCACTGGGAAAAATTCTGTTTACAATTAATTTATGCTGTAGTATTCGTTTAAAAGAAACAGGTTCGGTTTCAAGGTTTATCAGCTCAGCCTTAATATCAGAGTTTTGAATCAAATCATGAAGATGCTGATTAGACCATTCGGTTGATTCGTACACTATACCTATCGACATGTGATGTGTTCCTTAAAAAATCAATTGTGAAAGTCTAGAAATGCTTAATCTGAAAAGCTTCCACACAATCACTTCGTTTTTCATCCCGGCGGGAACTGACATTATAAAAATTGATAATGATACCCGGAAAGACCTCTTCAAAAATACTCAACAGTCCCTCAACAAAAGAACGGCAGTAAATATTACATATATCATTATGACATGTTAAAGCCTTCTTTTCAGCTTCTTCAGTAATACAGAAGATTTCTGCAGCTGTTTTAAGATACACCGTATCATTTTCAGACCATATCTCCGGCATATTTCCGCCCCTCTGCTCAAAATAACTGATGAGAAATTCTTTTACTCCGCAGACTGGATCTTTCCAGAATCTATTTTTGGAGAATTTTTTACTGCCTAATAAAGAACCGAGTAATTCATAGCCTTTTTGATAACCGGTTGAGAAATGATATTTTTGAACAGAGCGGAATGCAGATTCTCCGAATTCGTCATAAAAAAATTTTATAGTATCAATTTCTTTTTCTCTAGCTTTGATACTAAGATTGTCTAATCCCTTTTTTTCTGTCATGCACGTACTCCAAACTAGTGAAGTGATAGAAAATATTGATGTATAAAATAAATATACATAATTTTAATTTTTTTGTCAAAGATTAAGAAAAGATAAAAATTACTTGAAAAATTTATCTGTATAGTTTATTTTTAACGGAACATTTAATAAGGTTCTAAGTTAGAATAAATAAACACCGTTGGATGGATAATAAGAGGATTAATCATGAGAATAATCATTGCATTCATTGTACTTTTTAGTTCTGTTTATGCTCAAACGGATATTCAGACAGATTCCACCACATCGGATCAGAGAATTACTGTTACCTTATCAACATCTATCAGCACAAAAGAAATACCTCTTAACAGAACAGCCTGTTTAACTGTTAAACTGGTCTGGGAAGGAAATATTGACTATATTGAGATGAAAGAAATTGAGGAACCGATACTTTCGAATCTTAAGATAGTGGGCTCATCAGCATCTAACAAAACAATGGATTCAGCTCAGGGGATAAGATCAGTAAAAGAGATTTCCTATATCTTACAACCACAATCATTGGGCATGGGATATGTTGAAACTGTTGGTGTATCTTATAAGGATAAGTTAAGCGGTAAAATTTATCATCTGAAAACAGAGAGAATAGGAATCGAAGCTGTTTCTGCTGTACCGGAAAAAGGAAAAGTACAGCTATCCTGGTTATGGATAACCGCAGGATTAACTCTTATCGCCGGAGTTGCTTTAGTAATATATTATTTTTATAAAAGAAGAACCAATTCTGAAGAAACAGAAGAAGAGATTCAAATAATCGAAGAAAAATATCTGAATGAACTAAAAGATAAGGTTGATCTTAGTTCTGGAGATAAAAGCGAACAATTTATTATTCTTTCTAGAATTTTCCGTAAATATCTTTCAGAAAAATACGGAATATCTGCTCTGGAAACCACAACCGATGAGTTATTAAATTTTCTTTCTTCAGAAAAGCTTGAAGAAAGTCTCTTGAAAAAGTCAGAAATATTATTTTCTAAAGCAGATGTGGTAAAGTTTTCAGGTAAAAATGCAACTCAGGCAGAGTTTGATGAGGCATATACAACCGTAGAAACCATACTGGAAACATATCTTAACAGAGAGACGAAAGTAGAGGATGAGAAACAGAAAAAAGCTAAAAAGCCTTACAAGAAGTTTTTTAAAAAGGACAAAGAGCAAAGATAAAACATGTTATGAGCGAAAGAGAAAGAAAAAAATCTGAATATTTTAGAACATTAGCACTTAGAGGCCAGCAATCAGTGATCAGAAACTACTCTGTATTAATGAAGAATAAATGGTATATTGATAAAGGACTGTGGATTACCAACAGTTCCTGAGATAATATGCGGTCAGTGGTCAGCGGTCCGCGGTCTCTTATCTCTAAGACTAAAAGACTGAATAATAAATATAAATGACAGTAGAATGTATACAATGATATGATTGATAGGAGGATGCATGGATAAAGATATTGAAACTATACACAAGAAGATTCAAAAGGAAAGTGCATTTGTAGAAAAAATTACAGATGAAATCGGCAAGGTAGTTGTAGGACAGAAGTATATGATAGAAAGACTGCTGATTGGTTTATTATCCAATGGACATGTATTATTAGAAGGGGTCCCTGGACTAGCGAAAACGTTAACTGTTAGAATGCTTTCGTCTGCAATAAAGAGTGATTTTCACCGTATACAGTTCACTCCTGATTTACTGCCTGCAGATCTTATTGGTACCTTGATTTTTGATCAGAAAAAGGGAACGTTTACTACCAAAAAAGGACCAATTTTTTCTAATATTATTCTGGCAGATGAGATAAACAGATCCCCGGCAAAAGTTCAGTCCGCTCTGCTGGAGGCAATGCAGGAACGAACAGTTACTATTGGTGATAACACCTTTCCTCTCGACGACCCCTTTCTTGTACTTGCAACTCAGAATCCCATTGAACAGGAGGGAACATATCCCCTTCCTGAAGCTCAGGTAGACAGATTTATGCTGAAACTTTCTATCGATTATCCTTCGCAGGAAGAAGAGCTGGAAATCATGAGAAGAATGTCCACCGGTCCTGAACCAGAGATAGATGCAGTAGTAACTCCCAAAAATATTATTCAAGCACGTAATGTGGTTGAAGAGATTTATATTGATCCTAAAATTGAAAAATATATTATTGATATTGTTTTTGCTACCCGGGATCCGGAAAAATATGAACTGAATGATCTGGTTGATCTTATCGCTTATGGTGCTTCACCCAGAGCTTCTATTTATTTGGTAAAAACTGCCAAAGCTCATGCGTTTTTAAACAGAAGAGGATATGTCACCCCTGAAGATGTACGTGCAGTTGGTATGGATATTCTCCGACACAGAGTTATCATTACTTATGAAGCTGAAGCTGAGGAAATGACCTCAGAAGATGTAGTCAGAAAAGTATTAAACAAAATAGAAGTACCATAAGATTTTGGAAAATAAAAATTTAATAATAAATTAACAGCAATTATATAATGATTCCGAAAGAAATACTAAAAAAAGTCAAACGACTTGAAATAACTACCCGTGGACTGGTTAACGATGTGTTTTCCGGGGAATACCATTCTGTTTTTAAAGGCAGGGGAATGGAGTTTTCAGAAGTACGTGAATATCAGATAGGTGATGATATTCGCACCATTGACTGGAATGTAACCGCCAGATCTGGAAGTCCTTATGTTAAGATATTCGAAGAAGAGAGAGAACTTACTGTAATGCTTATGGTCGATGCCAGTTCGTCCGGAGAATTCGGTACCTTTGAACAATTGAAGGGAGAGATTGGTGTTGAGATATGTGCTTTGCTGGCTTTTTCTGCTATTAAAAATAATGATAAAGTTGGATTAATTATTTTTACAGATAAGATTGAAAAATTCATTCCTCCCCGGAAAGGAAAGAGCCATGTTCTCAGACTTTTACGTGAACTTCTTTATTTTAAACCGGAGGATAAAAAAACTGACATTGGTATGTCCCTTGAATATTTAAATCGGGTTGCACAAAGAAGAAGTGTGATTTTTATGATTTCAGATTTTATTTCCAGAGACTATGAGAAACAATTGAGAATTGTTAATAAAAAACATGATATTGTAGCTATCAATATCATCGATCCCAGAGAAATGGAGTTACCATCAATTGGATTTATTGAATTTGAGGACCTTGAAAGCGGGGAAAGAATGATGCTTGACACCTCTGATCCTGAAGTACGCAAATTGTTCAAAAATGAAAGTTCTGCTTCCCTGGTTAAGAGAGAAAAACTTTTTAAGTCCATGAATGTGGATTCAATAATGATACGGACGGATCAGTCTTATGTAGAGCCTTTGATCAAATTTTTCAGAATGAGGGCTAAAAGATTCAGGTGATAGGAACGAAAAAGGATAAAGGAAAAAGGAAAAAGGAAAAAGGATAAAATAGAACTTGAGAGCGTGAGAACTTAAGAACGTGCGTGAGGGGGTGTTCAGAAGCCAGAAAGAACGCAGACCGCGGACGGCAGAGGGCGAGGTCCTATGTGGTCAGATTAGGTGATGAGTTATTAATAGGTTACATTATACATTGTTAAATAATACACTCAGAGGAATAACGATGAAACTTTATAAAATAATTAAACTTTTTACTTGTGTAATTATTACTTTGATATTTGCAGGATGTTCTCAGACAGAGAAACAAAGTATACCTGGTGAAAAGGTGAGAGAGTATGCTAATGCTCTGTATAATAGGGAATTGTATGAGCAAGCAGTACAGGAATATCAGCACTATCTTGATAATTATACAGTTGAAAATGATGTAAGGGCAAATATACATTTTATTATTGGCAATATCTATTTTGAAAGAATCCATGATTATGAAAATGCACTGGCCAGCTATCTTAAAGTCAAACATCTGTTTTCTGAAAGCAATCTGGAGAATCAGGTCAGCAAACGTATTGTAGCCTGTTTAGAGCGGCTGCAGCGCTCAGAAGATGCTAAACAGGCATTGGCGGAGGCAGTCAGTCTGGAGCCAGATACAGTTCCTTCCCGTCCGGGAACTGTGATTGCAGCAATCGGAGATCGTACCATTACTACCGGTGATTTGGAATATCAGATAAACCAGCTGCCTGAGTATATGCGATCACAGTTTGAGAGTTCTGAAGATAAGCTAAAGTTTTTAGAGCAGTATATTGCTACAGAATTATTTTATGATGCTGCTAAACGTCAGGAATTAGATAAGAACAAGGATGTTATCGAGGGTACATTTCAGGCTAAAAAGAATCTAATGGTCCAGAAATATATTGAATACGAGATAGCGTCAAATATCGATATTACTCCAGATGACGTAGAAATGTATTATAAGGCTAATAAAGAAAAATATGCTGAAAAAGATGAAGATGGAAACATAACGAATCAAAAATCTTTTTCAGAGGTTAAACAGCAAGTAGCCCAGGATCTGGTCAGAGAAAAACAGCAGAAAAAATACAATGAACTTATAGAGCGCATGATGAAAACAGAAGGAGTAAAAATATACAGTGACCGTATTCAGTAGAAAAGTGAAATATATCATAAAAAGTGTAAATTATTTTATAATTTTATTACTCCTAATTACTGTAATATGTTCAGGATATTGCGTTGCCCAGGATAAAATATCAATATCTTCATCAGTAGATAAACGAAATATTAAAATAGGAGATATTATAACCTATAAGGTTGAAGTGGTTCATAATAAAGATATTGAGGTAAGTCTTCCTGGTTTGGGAGCAAATCTAGGAGGTTTTGAAATTAGAGATTATGAAGAATTTGATCCCAGAAAGGAAGATGGAAATATTGTATCCGGGGCTGAATATTTAATATCAACATTTACCACCGGAAAATTTGTTATCCCTCCTTTAGAAGTACAGTATAAAGAACCTGGCGATACCGTTTATAAGAAACTGGCTACCAGAAAAATTGAAATAAATGTAGAGAGCATGAAACCAAGTGAAGAAGGTGATATCAGAGATATAAAAGAACCGGTTGAACTGCCTTACTTCTGGTGGGAAGCCTGGGGAAAATGGGCTGCATTAGGTTTGGGAGTTCTTATTGTTGCAACAGGTTCATATATAATATACCGAAGAAAAAAACAAAATAAAGCAATTATACCCAAAAAAGTACCGCCGCCTCGTCCTCCCCATGAAATAGCTTTAGAATCATTAGACAGAGTAAAACAGGAAAAACTATGGGAAAAAGGTGAAATTAAGAAATATTATACAGAAATTTCTGAAATTATCAGAGCTTATTGTGAAGGACGATTTTATATTCCTGCCCTGGAAAGAACTTCCAGTGAGATTCTGGATGAATTACATAATATAAGTATTGAACCAGAAGTATATGCATTAATCCAAGAGTTACTTTCTGTCAGTGATATGGTTAAGTTTGCTAAAGTTATTCCTGAATCTGAAACACATAAAAAAATAATGCAGTCTGCATATACAATAGTAGAAAAAACAAAAGTCCTGCCGATTGAAGATACTAAGGAAAAGGATGAAACATCTGATCATTCTTGCACAGAAACTGAAAAAACAGAGGAAACTGTGACAGATTTAAATAATGAGGAAGTAAGGGAAGTCAATCCAAGCAATGCAAAGAATTCATCAGAAGGAGAGAAATGATTTTTCGTTTTGAAAATCCGGAATTTTTACTTTTATTTTTGTTGGTACCATCTTTAATGTGGTGGTACATTAAATACAGGAACAAGGTCTCAGCTTCCTTACGCTTCTCTTATCTAGGTTTTGCCCGGAAGGCTAACAGTTCGGCTCCGAAAAAAGCCCGGTTTATACTTTTTGGACTTCGTATGCTGGTTGTGATGTTACTTATCACTGCTTTTGCGAAACCTCAATCAGGGGTTAGTGGTGAGGAAGTAATTACTGAGGGTATAGATATTGTCTTAGCTTTGGATATATCCAGTTCAATGCTGGCAGAAGATATTAAGCCGAACCGGGTTGAGGCAGTAAAAAAGGATGCTGAGGATTTCATACAGGGAAGGAAAAATGATCGTATTGGCATGGTTATTTTTGCAGGAGAAGCATTTACCCAATGTCCCCTTACTCTTGATTATGGAATTTTACTGAATTTTCTGGATAAAATAGAAGTTGGAATGATAGAAGACGGCACCGCAATCGGAATGGGTCTTGCTACTGCCGTAAACAGAATGCAAAACAGCAAGGCAAAGTCAAAAGTTATTGTACTGCTTACAGATGGAAGAAATAACAAAGGAGAGATCGATCCTATCACTGCAGCTCAGCTTGCTCAGACTTATGATGTCAAAATTTATGCGATTGGAGCAGGCGGACACGGCAGTGCATTGTATCCTGTTGATGATCCTGTTTTTGGAAAAAGATATGTACCCATGAAAATTGATATAGATGAAGAAACACTACAGGAAATCTCTGAGATGACCGAGGGAGAATATTTCAGAGCAGATGACAGGGAAAGATTACAACAGATTTTTCAAAAAATTGATGATATGGAGAAAACAAAGATTGAAGTGAAAGAATATACCCGTTATTCGGAGTTATTTTATTATTTTGTTATGGCTGCTTTAGGGTTACTGGTTATAGAGATCGTGCTTGCACATACTAAATTTCGTAAAATACCGTAAACTATGTTTAAAAAGGAACTGATACGTGTTTAGATTTGAATTTTCACATTTTCTTTATTTACTAACTGTAGTTCCTATATTAATCCTTTTCTTTGTCTGGGCCTTCAGGCAAAAGAAAAAAGCTATGGAGATTTTTGGTAAATTATCCCTTGTTCAAAAACTATCTGAATCTGTTAGCAGAAGCCGCCAGATCTGGAAAAGAATTATTATAACTGTCTCAGTCTTATTTCTAATAATAGCAATATCAAGACCTCAGCTTGGCACTAAAATGAAACAAATAAAGAGAGAAGGGCAGGATATTGTAATAGCTCTTGATCTTTCTGAATCAATGATAGCAGAAGATATTAAACCCAACAGACTTCAGAAAGCAAAGCATGAGATTAGCAGTTTAATAAATAAATTTCAGGGAGACAGAGTTGCACTTGTAGGTTTTGCGGGAAAAGCATTTATTCAATGTCCTCTTACTCTTGATTACAGTGCTGCGAAAATGTTTCTTGATTCGATGGAACCTGACATTATGCCGGTACCTGGTACTGCTATTGCAAGGGCGATGGAAAAATCACTAAGCTGTTTTAATGAGAAGGAACGGAAGCACAAAGTATTAATTTTAATTACTGATGGAGAAGATCATATTGGTAAACCTCTTGATGTAGCAAAATTTGTATCACGTCAGGGAGTGGTGATTTATACGGTTGGTATTGGCTCCAGAAAAGGAGTACCCATACCTGTTTTTGATAAACAGGGGAATCGTACCGGATATAAAAAAGATAAAAATGGTGAAGTAGTGATGACTAAACTTGATGAACTGAGTTTGGAAAAGATTGCTCTGGAAACAGGTGGTAAATATTATCGGGCATCCCCCGGAGAGGCAGAGCTGGATAAAATTTATGAGGCTATTTTTAAGATGGAAAAAAAATCTCTCTCTTCCAGACAGTATACTCAGTTTGAGGACAGATTTCAGCCAATTATTGCAGTTGTGCTGGCCTTATTATGTCTGGAATTGATACTCCCTGAAAAGAAACGAACAAAGAAAATCTGGAAAGGACGATTTGAATAAAATACAGAGGGATTATGAAACATAGAATAATTACATTATCAGTATTTTTACTGTCAATTCCAGTTATTATTTTTGCTCAGTCAGATAGGAAAAAGGTAAAAGAAGGGAATAAACTGTTTCAGGAAGGTAAGTTTGACCAGGCGCAGAATAAGTATCAGGATGCTTTGCTGGATAATCCATCTTCTCCGGAAATACAATTTAATGTCGGTGACATTAATTACAAGAAAAAAAAATATGAAAAAGCACTTGAGTCTTTTTATAAATCTTTAGATTCCAAGCAGATTGATCATCAGGCTAAGTCTTATTATAACATTGGTAATAGTTTATATAAAGATGGTAAACTGGCTGAGAGTATTCAGGCGTATAAACAGGCACTAAAATTGAATCCGCAGGATGAAGATGCAAAATATAACCTTGAATTTGTACGTAATAAATTAAAACAGAATGCTGATAAACAAAATCAGCAAAATAATCAGCAGCAGCAACAACAACAGGAACAACAGCAACAACAGAAAAATGAAGGTCAGAATAACAAGGATCAGCAACAAAATCAGGAGCAACAGCAGAAAGAGAGTCAGGAGCAAAAACAGAAAAATAAACAGCAATCCCAGAAAGAAAAAAAGAAAATTTCCAAAGAAGAAGCTGAACGTATTCTGCAGGCATTAGAAGAAAATCAGGATAAAATGAAGAAGAAAAATGTACAGGCACAGGGTAAGACCAGGGTTGAAAAAGATTGGTAATTATGAAATTGAAAAAATTTAACATTTTATGTAATATTATTCTGCTTATTATCTCTTCTGTTGTATGGGCAGATAATTTAGAAATCAAGGCTTATGTGGATCAGAGTGTTGTTAGCCTTAACTCACAGTTCAATTTAAATGTTGAAATATCTGGGAGTGATTATCAGTCTGCTGGTTCCCCTCAGCTTCCGGACATAAATTTTGCGAATTATCTTGGCAGCAGTACTTCTCAGAATATCCAGTTTATTAATGGAAAAATGTCTGCTTCAAGAACAATAACCTATCATTATCAGGCCAATAAAATCGGTACATTTACAATTGGCGGGGTAACTGTAAAAGCCGGGAATAAGGAGTATACAACTGAACCAATTGAAATTAAGATAGTAAAATCTTCACAACAGACACCTGGTTCAAAAAACAGAGAAGAATCAGCCACACAGCAAAGCAGTGGGTCTTTGGATGATAATCTTTTTATTATTGCTGTTGCGGATAAAAAAACTGTATATAAAAATGAACCTGTTACTATTACTTATAAAATATATACAAGGGTTGATGTGACTTCCTTTGGTCTGGAAACAGCACCTTCAACCAAAGGATTTTTAAAGGAAGATTTTGATATTGGAAGACGTCCACAAACCAGCAAAGAAATTTTAAAAGGTAAACAATATACAATTGCTGAAATTCAAAAAATGTCACTTTATCCACTCAGTGCAGGCAGCAAAACTATCGAGCCATTAGTGGTCAACTGTCAGATCAGAGTTCAGAGAAGCCGTAGAGATATTTTTGATGATTTTTTCTCTGATCCTTTTGGAAGAACAGTTACGAAAACAGTAAGCTCTAATCCAGTGAATATTAATGTTCTGCCCCTTCCTGAGAAGGGGAAACCGGAGGGATTTACCGGAATCGTAGGAGATTTTACCATTACCAGCAGTGCAGATAAGAAAATCCTGACAACTGATGATGCTATTACCTATACTGTCGAGATAGCAGGTGAAGGCCATATTGGATCTATTTCTGCACCTGAGGTGAGTTTTCCCGTTATTTTCGAAACATATGATCCTGATATAACAAAAAGTATCCAGAATAAAGGTTCCAGAATAACCGGAAGAAAAATTTTTAAATATGTTCTGGTTCCGAGAGAAGCTGGCACCTACAAAATTGAATCGATTAAGTATCCCGTCTTTAACCCCAGAACTGAAAGTTATCAGATTTTAACAACTGATCCTGTTGTTTTAAATATCGGCAAAGGAAGTGATTCTGAAGCTGCTGTAGCTCATTCCGGGTTTTCTAAAGAAGAAGTTGATCTTATCGGAAAAGATATACGTTTTATAAAAGAAGAGTATGATTCTTTAAAAAAGATCGGTTGGAATATATTCAACAGTATATATTTCTGGGTAATATTCATTTTACCGTTATTGTTACTAGGAATAGCAGTAACGTACAGGAAACATCTTGATCGACTTCATACTGACCATGCATATGCCAGGAATAAAGCAGCCAGACGTGATGCCCGAAAACATCTTTCAGAAGCTAAGGCAAATATTAAACTTGAAGAACAAAAGGCATTTTATGCTGCTGTGCATAAAGCCATGTCCGGATTTGTAAGTGATAAACTAAATATTTCGGGAGCGGGTATGATGATTGAGGATGTAAAGAAGAGATTAAAAGAAAGAGGGGTAAGTGACTCAGTTATCGAAGAATATATTTTAATTTTAGAAACCTGTGATCTGAAACGTTTTTCACCTACTGAAGCAACAACAGAAGAGAAAGAAGAATTTTATACGAAGGTGGAAAGTAATCTTTCGGTTTTATCTAAACAGTTGTCATGATGAGTCGAGATAATAAGCAAAGAAAAATATACAAAGATAAAGGATAAAAGATAAAACAAAAGACTAAAGAATTAAGACTAAAGACTAAAGAACAAAGACTAAAGATAAAGTATAGAAGATAAAAATGATGGATAACATAAAATATTATAAAATTATTTTAGGGGTAGGTCTTATAATTGTGGTGTTACCACTGTTATTATATGCACAGGATGAGACAGAGTTGTTTCATCAGGGGAATCAACTGTACAGAGTAGGAGAGTATGAAAAAGCTTTGGATAGCTATTTGGAGATTTATGAGAGTGGATATGAAAGCGGGCCTCTTTATTACAATATTGGAAATTGTTATTATAAGCTCGATGAAACCGGTAAAGCGATTCTTTATTATGAAAGAGCTAAAAAGCTGATTCCTGGAGATGAAGAACTGGAGTTTAATTTAAAATTAGCTCATCTGTCTGTTGTGGATAAAATTGAACCTCTTCCTACCTTTTTCTTGTTTAAATTAATAGATGGATTTATCTATCTCATTCCCACATCAATTTTAATCTGGATTGTAGCAGCATTATATGTATTTTTTGTTACTTTTCTGATCTTGCGTATACTTACCAGAAATAGATATTTACGCAGAATATGTTCTTATGTCAGTATCTTATTGTTAGTTTTTTTCATTATTTTTGAGTTTTCTCTTTTTTCACAAATTATAGAAAAATCACAGCAGGAAGAAGCAATCATCATGGCTGAAGAAGTAAACGTTAAAGGTGCACCATCTGAAGGAACTACAACTCTTTTTACTTTACATGAAGGAACCAAAGTCCATATTGAAAAAGTATCAGGTGATTGGTTTGAAGTGCTGCTTGCAGACGGCAAAGTCGGCTGGGTAAGACAAGATATTTTAGAGAGAATTTAAGGAATACTCAGTAAATATAAGTAAATATAAGTATCTTATAAAAATTTTTTTATTTCCAGTACAGTAACTCAGAAAAATATTATCCCTTCCAGGTTTCATTGTTAAAACAGAATAACCTTTAAAAATTGTGTAAGTAAAAACAATAACACAGAGCATATTATAGTTTTTACAGTTTTATGATTTTTTAGTGTTCTTCGGTGCATTCTGTGGTTTGTTTGATTTTTTGAATCTATTTCCTTTCCTTTTCGTATCATTTAAAAGAATCTATCAATCTATAATAATACTATATGTATAATGGATATAAAATCCTATATTTTACATAATTTAAACCTTTATAAGGAGGATGATTATGAAAAATGTCTATAAAATTTTGATTTTGTTATTAACCTTAGTGTTGATCTTAACAATTCATTGCATCAATAAAAGTGAAGTTCCGAACAGTTCAGGTCTTCGAGCCCTGTTTTTTGTTCCCCATTATTATGGAGCAAACTATTTTTTAATGCGGGATGCATATGAATACATGGGATGGGATGTCACCCATGTAAGTGTCAGTGATACATGTCAACCCTGTCCAGCATTTGCCAAAGTGGGTGATATCCCACCTATAATTCCAGATAAGATGGTTTCTCAAATATCTAATTTCAATAAATATAAGGTATTGAGTATCGTTCCTTCTCCGGGAAATTTTTATAAAATCCAGGATCCTTATCAGGATATTATTGGAAGCAAAGAAGCACTCCGGTTTATTGATGTGGCTTATGAAAATGATCTTGCAGTATATGCTATGTGTGCAGGAGTAAAAGTACTTGCTGCTGCAAATATAATCCAAGGTAAAAACATAGTCGGTTCTTCACGATTTAAGCAGGACTATACTGAAGCGGATGCAATCTATCAAGGTAATGATAAAAATGACAATCCACCTCTGATTGATGGTAATATTATCACCGGTACACGGGGCCAAACCTATAACTATACCAATGCAGAAACTGTGACTTCAGTAGCTGAAAAAACCATAAAAAACAAAAATAAAGCATTAGATCCTGATTATATCAAAGCAGGAGAAGCTAAGTTCTCAGCAAAAGAGTTACAGTGGTCAAAAACATACGGCGGTTCGTCTGCTGATGCAGGAAGAGCTGTTTGTAAAACTTCAGATGGAGGTTATCTTATTACTGGTTATACATTTGGACCTGATAATATTGATACTGATATTTTGGTTATCAAAACCGACAGTGAGGGTGAACTTATCTGGAAAAAAGTTCTTGGAGATGCTGGCATGGATTTTGGCAATGATTGTTGCCCAACCAGAAATGGATATCTGATTGTTGGTTATACAACATCTGCAGAAAATGGAAAGAGAGATATTATTATTATTAAAATTGATAATTATGGTAATGTCAAATGGGAAGAGACTTTTGGTGGAACTGAGAATGATGTAGGGGTGGCTGTTGCTTCAACTCCAGAAGATCATTATTATATTGGTGGTTTGACTTTTTCCTCAGAAAAAAGTGAAGAAAGTATATTAATTGTTAAAATTACTATTTCCGGTAAAGAATTATGGTCCAGAATCTATGGAGGGAAAAGGATGGATCGTACTCAATCAATATCAGTAAGTGGAGATGGTGGATTAATTATTGGTGCGACTTCTCTCTCTTTTGGGGGAAGAAACAGTGGTTTTTATATATTAAAAATAAATTCTTCAGGAGATTCTATTTGGGCACATAATTTCAATGCTCCGGGGAAATGGGGGCATGGTTTTGATCGTTGTCAGGATTTAAGTTTTGCAAGTGATGAAGGATATCTTCTGACTGGATATTCTGATTGTAATGATATGATGGATGCTGTTGTTGTTAAAACTGATAAACAAGGGAGAAAAGAGTGGATAAGAACTATTGGTAAAAATCCTTTTTATGATTATGGAAATTCTATTATTGAATCTTCATCAGGAAATTATATTATAGCCGGTGTTACGAAAACAATTCCAGCTGAGAACAGATTATATGATAATGATATTTTTCTAACTGAAATGGATAAGCAAGGAAATGTTATACAAGATATTCAGATAATAGGTAATGAAAATGACTGGGTTGCTGATATATGCTCTACAGATGACGGTTCGTTGATTATTGTCGGACATACCCATTCAACTGAAAATGGATCCAGAGATGTTTGTTTATTAAAAATAAATCAGTAAAATTAAACCAAAGAATCATTAAATTGTCTGATATGGATAATTAATGCTATGATTGGTTATTAACTAGATTAAATAAAATGATAATTATCAATATAAAGCAATTGTATCAGGAGAAGAAATTTTTAAACCTTCCAGGTTTTTGAGACCTGGAAGGTTTTTAGTATTAAACCTTTTACCCTCTTCATCAGTCATACAGGTAGATTAAAAAGGCAGGTATGAAAGAAAAAGATATTATTGAAAGATGCCAGACCGGAGAAATTGAGGCGTTTAAACTACTGTATAATAGATATAATCGTCCTTTACTTCATACTGCCTACAGAATGCTGGGCAATACCCATGATGCAGAAGATGCAGTACAGACAGCTTTTTTAAAAGTATATAAGAATATCAAGAGGTTTAGATATAAATCTAAATTCAGCACATATCTTTTTAAAATACTGATAAATATCTGCATTGATATGAGTAAAAAAAAGCATAGGAATAAAAAAGTGGAATTGATGGAAGATATAAACTTGAAAAAACCAAATTATGAGTTGGAAATGGAAATTGATCGAGCTCTGCAGAAACTTCCGTCCAAACAAAGAGAATGCTTTTTACTCTTTACGGTTGGAGACAGGAAGCAGAAAGAAATAGCAGAGATATTGGATATTTCCCTCGGTAGTGTAAAAGCAAACATATTTCATGCAAAATTGAAACTCAGATCATATCTGAGTGAATATACAGAAAAGGGGTGTGTATGAGTTGCAGTATATATGAAAAATTTATTTTCGGTCAGGTAACTGAAAAAGATTTTAAACAGCATATAAAACATTGCAAAGAATGTCAGAAAATGATTGAACATGATGATCAAATAGAGTCTAGGGTCAGAGACATAAAGACAGTTTTTCATCCTGATAGGCTCTGGAATAATATTGAGTCTTCCCTCATTACAGAAAAAGAAAAAATCAGAAATAACAGTAATGTATATAGAATGACTTTTAAAATAATGCGTACAGCAGCTGTTTTGATAATAGTATTATTATCCGGAGTGATTATCAAAAATTATTTTATTCTCCAATCTCCACTTCTTTCCGATACCCGTATAAAACAGTATCAGAACAAAGAAAAAGCGATTATTGAAAACATTAAAGATTTAGAAGATAATGTGGACTTTAGTTTAAATGAAGGGAATATTGATCAGCAGTTACGATATAAAGAATATTTGAATACTGTAAATTCTCAAATAAAAGATTATCAGCAGGTTTTAGATGAAAATCCTGCAAATACTCATATCAGAGATTATTTAATTCGAGCACTTAAGGATAAAAAGCAGGTGTTAAAAGAGTTTGTCAGGGTTCAGAGAAATAGTTGAAAGTTAGTGGTTTAATTAAACTAAATCGGAATTCGGTATCGGAATCGCTATCGCAATCGATATCGATACCTT